>Ga0194124_10000860_pt1 | contig 42972 bp, 47 predicted proteins | sample TA2KigCas0mmetaG_FD_148605 | JGI IMG/M metagenome (GOLD analysis project Ga0194124, IMG submission 148605) | Freshwater microbial communities from Lake Tanganyika, Tanzania - TA2015031 Kigoma Deep Cast 0m | ecosystem: Environmental > Aquatic > Freshwater > Lake | place: Tanzania: Lake...
GGGGGAATCCAAATCTGTTGTCCACACGGACCCATATCCGTCGATTTTTTTATAGTTTTTCCCGAGAGGGGAACATCGATCGAGAAATGCGATCCGCGTCCGACATCCGAATGAAGTTTCAAGAGATGCTTGAGCAATCGCCAAGTTCTCTCAATGGTCGATAGATCAAGTCCCAATCCGCGCGCGACTTTCGTACCTTCATCAAGTCGCCTGAACTCCTCGAAAATAGCCTTTCTTTAGTCTCGTGGAATTCCGATACCCGTATCAATAATGCCGATCGAAATAACCGAACTTCGCCGCCGGCATCCAACCAGAACACGTCCCTAAGGTGTGTAATTGATCGCATTGGAGACTAAATTCTGAATCATAAGACGCAGAAGTCTCTTGTCAGATCGAACCGGCAAACTCGTGTGAACAAAACGAAGATCTAATTCCTGTTCTTTGGCGCTGGGTTCAAGCTCAATGCGTAATTGAGAGAATAGATGCTCAATTAGAAAATCTGAAAGCTCTGACTTTTGCGCGCCGGTATCAAGTCGTGACATATCAAGGAGTGTTGCTAAAATCTCTTCAAACACTTCGAGAGACGTAGCAACATTTTGAACGAGCTGCCCGTCCGATGAGGATATATCCTTCTCAAGTAGAGCTGCCGAATAAAGGCGTGCAGCATCTAAGGGTTGAAGAATGTCATGGCTTGCGGCGGCGAGAAAGCGTATCTTTGAAAGATTGGCGTCGTCAGCTTCTGCTTTGGCGTTCAAAAGTTCACGATTAATCCTTAGCAATTCATCGGTTCGTTCGCGTACTCGACTTTCAAGAAGTTGATAGGCCGAGAATAAATCTTCCTCTGCCTTCACGATTTCCGTAATATTGGTATAAGTTGTAACAATACCTCCATCAGCGAGATGTTCGGAGTGAATTTCGATCCAATGTTCGGCAGGATGTGTACGAATTTGAACAGGATGAGTGTCACGTATAAAACTTTCTAAGCGTCGCCTGAAATAAATCTTGCTTTGTCCAGGACCATAAAATTGACCTGCCGTGTTATAACGAATTATGTGTTCAAGCGGCGTACCCACATGAATCATATGATCAGGCAAATCAAATAAAGTCTGGAATGCTCGATTCCAACATAGCAGGGTCTGGTTGGAATCAAAAATAGTGACACCTTGATGTCCGTGATTTAGTGCGTCTTGAAGCAGTTCGCGATTTTGTTGGAGCGCAGCAGAGGCTTCATCGAGCAATTGAAGAGCGTCAGTGCGGGTGACATTGCCTCGTGAGAGTAGAATTGAAATGATGCGCCGCGATGATGCAGTACCTATCGCAGAGGCGAGTTAAAATTCCGCAAATCTGATGATCTCAATCGAGGCTAATTGATCATCTATTCCATAATTGCCCGGATAGGCCAAAAAAAGCCGCCTGTGTTTGTTCTGCACCCAGATAACGTGCAACAAGTTTTTTCAAATCACCGACGGTGATTGAGGATCGCCATAAACGAAAATCAAAATTCGTTAGAGGATTTTTGGCTTCGACAAAAAATTCGGCCTGAATGAGTTCGATTTGTGTTGGTGCCCGCACAAAGGAAAACGCAATAAAGAATATCAGATTAGTCAATAGACTAAAAAAACATCATTTGCGATGGTTGAAAGCTCTTGGCCAAAAAGTGCAGTCGGTTTTAGAAAAGCAAATCCAAAGGGCCCATAACGCAAAAGATTCTTAATTCCGAACAGGGCCGGATTAGCAAGATTGGGAAGAACAAGCGTATAAATCCAAACGAATGTTCCGGCGAGCAAACCGGCTGTCGCTCCCAGCGCGGTTCCGCGCCGCCAAAATAGTCCACCAAAGAATGACGGTGCAATTTGAGCAATGGCTGCAAAGGAAACCAGTCCGATTGAGGCTAGTGCCGCATCACTCGTCGATTGGAAATAGACAAGGCCAAGAAGAAGAATAACGACAATACCGATACGGCGAATTGTCAGAATCTGACTACCGAGATCACCCGACTGCTCATGAAAAAGTTTACGGCTTGTTGGCAGGAGTAGCATAACAAGATCGTTTGAGATCATTGTTCCAAGGGCAACGCATTCGACAATCACCATCGCCGTTGCTGCCGATAGACTACCAAGAAACACAATCAAGGCAATGACACCATTACCGACTTAAAGCGGTAATTCGAGGATGGCCATGTCGCGATCAATCGTTCTGGGCGGAAAGATAAGGTTTGAACCAAGCGCAATCGGAATCACAAAAATATTGATCAGAATAAGATAGGCGGGAAACATCCACGCCGCACATTTTGTATCAAGTTCGTTGCGGTTTTCGACCATCGTCATTTGAAATTGCCGAGGCAGAAGCGAATGATCAAAAAGGAGAAAAGCTTCATTGCGAATATGGTGGCAAAGCCATTACTTCGATCGATCAAGGGCGTGATGTCTGGGCGCGATTTTACTACTTCGATTAGCGGTCCGATTCCTCCTAACATGCCCCAGACAACAAATACACCAACCGCCAAAAACGCGGCAAGTTTGATGGCCGATTCAAAAGCCACGGCAATTGTTAAGCCGGTATGATGTTCGCGTGAGTCAATATGTCTTGTGCCGAAGGTAACTGTGAAGCCTGCAAGAACGAGCGCAACGACGAACGCCAAGGCACCCAGAGTCGGCGTTGAGAGTCCAGCGATGCCGTCTGGAACTGAATCAAGCAAAGTTTTGAGTGAAATCGTAATCGCTTTCAATTGTAGAGCGATATAGGGAATGGATCCGATCACGGCGATCAGAGCGACGATAGCTGCGACACGTGAACTCTTGCCGTAACGGGCAGCAACAAAATCGGAAACAGAGAGAATATTCTGCGATTTTGTGAGGTGAACAACCCGTTTTACAAAGCGGTGGCCAAACCCGATCACAAGAATGGGTCCGAGATAAATTCTTAAAAAATCGAGACCCGTTGAAGATGCGAGACTCACAGAACCAAAAAACGTCCAGGAGGTGCAATAGACCGCGAGTGTTAGCGCATAGATTGTTGATCTGAGCTACCCTTTAAGGAAGCGTCCGCCGTATAAATCACCAAAATGTGCAACGGTAAAAAGGGCCGAGAGATAGACAAGCGCCACCAATATGATGACCCAACCTGCAATCATCCGCCTTCGTCCCCATCCTGCGTTTCAGCCCGTCCTTTAAATCGGGACGATCGGCCAAACAATTTCAGGTCGAAACCGCTCTGGCAAGTAGCTTCGCTTTATGGAACATAGGAGCCGTGGTCCAAGTTCGTAAAGGCGTCAAACGATGATCCACAATTCCAGTCTGATCTCGTCCATCTCCCTCGAAGCGATCGGAGTTCCCGGAAGCGGCATCCTAGAGGCTTTAACTTATGGCTGGGGTCGGCCAGGCCTCATTCCGCTTTGGGCGGGTGAGGGCGATATGTCCACGCCGTCTTTCATCAGTGACGCGACAACGAGATCGCTAGCCGCCGGCGAGACCTTCTACACGCCTAATCGCGGTATACCGGCTTTTCGTGAAGCGATCGCGCGTTACATGTCGGCGCTTTATGAAACGACGTTTTCGCCGGATCGCTTTCTCTGCACGATTGGTGGCATGCACGCGATGCAAATTGCGATGCGTCTGGCTCTCTCAAAAGGCGATGAGCTGCTTGTGCCTTCACCGGCTTGGCCCAATTTCAACGGTGCGGCGATGGCCATTGGCGCTGTGCCTGTTGACGTGCCAATGGGTTTGACGGGTGAAAATCGAAAAGGGCGGTGGTTTCTTGATCTTGATCGATTGGCTCAAGCCGTTACGCCAAAAACAAAAGCCATTGTCATCAATTCACCATCTAATCCGACGGGATGGACGACTACATTGCAAGAATTGAAAGATGTTTTGTCGCTGGCACGTCGCCATGGTCTTTGGATCATCGCTGATGAGATTTATGCTCAATTTGTTTTTGGTGGCACAAAGCGTGCACCTTCTTTTCATGATGTAATGGATGATGATGATCGAATTCTTTTCGTTCAAACATTTTCAAAAAATTGGGCAATGACTGGCTGGCGGATCGGGTGGCTCGAATGTCATCCGTCGCTTGCGCAAGCAGCTGAAAACCTCATTCAGTATTCATCATCAGGCGTACCAACATTTTTACAACGCGGTGCAATTGCTGCCATTGATCATGGCAAGAATTTTATTGAGCACCAAATCGCACGTGCGCATGAAGGTCGTAAGATTGTTTGCGATGCCCTTGGCAAATTGCCGCAACTCTCCTTTATGATTCCTGAGGGTGCCTTCTATCTCTATTTCAAAGTTGAAGGGACAAGCGATTCCATGAGTTTGGCCAAATCACTTATTGATCGCGCTAATGTGGGTCTTGCCCCAGGTACCGCCTTCACTAAAAGCCAAGACCCTTGGCTGAGATTGTGCTTCTTAAGAAAGCCGGATGATCTTAAAGTTGCTGTCGATCGCTTAAGCACTGCCTTTTCCGGCTAGGAAAAATGCGGAGCCTATTTCCCGTAAGGTGTCCGAACGGCAAAATACGCAACCAATTCGCGTGAGCGACGTTTTACTCTCATGAAGTGTCGAGGGGTTGACCCTGCTCGGCATCAAGTTGGCTCTGAAAATTCAAACAAGTTGGAATCTTCCTTGTCATCAAGGCGGATGACGGTCTTGTATTGCTGGGAGATCCTCGATGGGACAAGAAAGTGCAGCTGCACACGAAGTTTATATCGCAGATAATGATTTGGCGTTTCGAAGCGCCGTGGCCTCGGGCCTTGAAATAGCGGGATATCGAGTCACTTCCTTTTCGGACGGCCCCTCCCTTCTGGCCGCCATACTGTCACGCACGCCTGATTGTCTGCTCATTGATTTTCATGTGAAGGGTAACAGCCATGCCGATCTTCTCGGTGATCTCGGTTCACGGGTTATGACACCCATTGTCACAATGGCGGATGATCCTGATATCGAATTGGCGGTTAGTACCATGAAAAAGAGCGCGTCGGATTTCGTGTCCAAACCTTGTGCGGTAGAATCCGTTGTTGGGCGCATCAAAACCATTATTGATCATCATAACGAACCCGCAAGCAAAGTTGATTTATCAAATTTCCGTGGCGGTGATCGTTTGACTCCGCGCGAGCGTGACGTTTTACAAAAGATCGCACTCGGTACATCAAATAAATAAGCTGGAAGACAATTAGGAATTAGTCCTCGAACCGTTGAAGTGCATCGCGCGCGGATCATGGAAAAAATGGGAGCAAGAAATACAGCCGATCTTGTTCGCATTGTTTATTCCGCAAGCTTTTAATGCCTCTCCAATCTTTACTCACTTGATTAGAGTTTTATTATAGAGCTATATAGATCCTTAAATAATCAAGGTGATGTCGTAGGACGCGCGATGGATGTTCCTACACGCACTATGATTATTGATGAGGGTAACCCCGCTCGGTCAGTTTATAAAATTCAAACAGGCCAGGTGATGCTGTCAAAACTACTGCCTGATGGTCGCCGACAAATTTTTGAATTGCTAGGATCGGAGTCGATTTTCGGTGTCACGCCCAACCAAAGACATCACAGTGTCGCAGAATCTTTGACCGATACGAAACTCTCGATCTTCGAACGATCATGGCTCAATCACGTACCAAGTATCGAAAACTCACTCGTTCATTGTCTTGAAGCTCAGATTTGCGCACCTCATGATCATGCCGTTCTTCTCGGACGAAAAACGGCAACAGAAAGTGTGTCGACTTATATTCTCAATCTTGTGAATGGGCATGGTCAAACGTCAGAGAAAACACAGTCTCACGTTTTTGTGATTGTGCCGATGACACGTTTCGAAATGCCGATTATCTCGGATTGACTCTTGAAACGGTTAGTTGTGCCTTTTCAAGACTAAAATGCCTTGGAGTCATTTCTTATGAACGCCGTGACGGTCCAATGCGTGTCGCAATGCATCGTCTTGGTCCGCTCACAGGGACCTATTGGACAGTGTGAAATCATGACAGGAGCGTGGCGCGGGTGCACCGCCCCGCTCCCCCGAGTCTAAAAGCGGGCACCCGCAAGTTTTCATCGCTGACCGCTAAGCAATCGCAAAGACTCATAGATTTTCCAACTCGGGCGGGCTTTGACGCCGATCAAAACAAACAATTATTTCGCTGGAACAAGCTGATAGCCCTTTGAGAAGAGGCAGCTTTCAACCATTTGATTGCGCGGCGCTTCGTTTATGTCTCTTGTCGAGTAGGTCGGCGGTATATATATCGCTTCATCGAAAAAGCATGAGTTGAAGCCACGGTGATAGCGACGGCAGAAGGGCGAACTTCTATAGACATAGCCCCCGCCTTCAACGACGGTAACCGGATGCACCGGATAACTCCGAGAAGCTTGTTTTTCGCAATTAAGCTTGTCGCGTCCAAAATCAGAGAGCGAGCGCGTTGGATGTGTCCACTCATAGCGCTGGCAACCACCAAGTATTAGCATCAGCACAACAAATCCGAGCCCTATCCCTATGGATGATTTATGGCCGTCTGTTATAGAGGTTGCGTTACGCCCGGCGTCGTTTGTGGTCACTTTCAGAACTTCCAATGTTTCATTTCAACCAAAGATGATAGAGACTATGTCTGAATTGAAGCTGAATAGGCTACTGATTTGTCGAATTTAGAATCCACCTTGGCAAACCGAAAGATCGTGAAAGCCCTCGGTGTTATGAGCGGCACGTCGATGGATGCGATTGACGTCGCTTTGATCGAAACTGATGGTAATGTCCATATAAAAGTCTGCGCAGTTGGTATCGGCGCCTATGATCCCGGACTTAGGGAAATCCTTCTTCAACGATTGGCGGATCCCGCCTTAGCATCAGCGCCGGCTCCACGCGATTTGGTTGATGCCGTTACCGACGCGCATTGTCGGGCGGTTGAGGAGATGATTGAGGCAAATCATATTTTGCTTAGCGAAATCGATCTGATTGGCTTTCATGGCCAGACGATTTTTCATGCGCCAGATCGCCGGTTAACGATTCAGATTTTCGACGGTCAGCGGGCTTATCGCCGATTAAAGACGCCTGTAGTAAGCGATTTCAGAACGGCTGATGTATTGGCAGGTGGTCAAGGCGCACCACTGGCGCCACTCTTTCATCGGGCGAAATTTGGTGACATCCGTGAGCCAATCGCCATCGTCAACATAGGCGGTGTATCGAACATCACCTATTTTGATCATGATACGATTTTGGCCTTCGACACGGGACCCGGTTCGGCATTGATTGATGATTTTATTCGCCGTCGCCGTGGAATAAATTATGATCAAGACGGTTTGATTGCTCGAAGCGGTAAAATCAATTCCGAAATTGCGGAACATATTTTGTCGATATCTTATTTTGACCAGAAGCCGCCGAAATCGCTTGATCGAAATCATTTTCATAAAGTGATGGAAGAGATTGAAACCCTGTCAGATGCGGATGGCGCGGCGACCCTTCTGGATCTTACCGCTAGATCCATCGTTATATCGCGCGCGCATTTACCGCAAACGCCTAAGCAGTGGTTTATCTGTGGCGGGGGCCGCCATAATTTTTTTCTGCTTGAAAGGTTAAGAGATTTACTTGATGTACCGGTTAACCCGGTGGAAATTCTCGGATGGAACGGGGATATGGTAGAGGCGGAATGTTTTGCGTGGCTCGCTGTTCGTGTCGTCAAGGATCTGCCACTGAGCCTTCCCACAACGACCGGCGTACCTTTTCCGATGAAGGGTGGATGTATTGATTATCTGTGAGGCTTTCTCAAATGTCGATTGATCAGAAAATCGATGATATCTTCTTTCCGGCGCAAGAAAGCATCAATTCAAAATTGATTCCGGGAGCCGTCTTGGGGCTTGTCACAAAAAATGGTGATTGCGCGATTCGAGTAAAAGGGTATGCGCAATTAGAACCTGAAACGATTCCTCTTGAATCGTCGATGTGGTTTGATCTTGCATCATTGACGAAAGTCATCTTCACGACACAGTACTGTATGGAGCTTGTTGATAAAAATCTTCTTTCGCTTGATGAACCGATCGCGCGCTATATACCTGATCTCCGGCAATATGATTTCAAAGCATATGAGCGGCAAATCACATTGAGACAACTCCTGTCTCATCATACGTCTTTGCCTGCCGTCGAGCCACTTTACACATTGGGTCAAGATTCAGAAACATTACGCGCGTATATTTTGCAGCGTGATTGGCCTAAAGGGCCTTCGGTCTATTCGGATATTAATTTCATTCTGATCGGACTTGTGATTGAACGCGTTACGAACTTACCCTTAAGCAATCAGATTTTAGCAAAGGGTTTGAGTTTTTCACCGCCAATTGATCATTCAGCTTCAACTGAATTCTGCACATGGCGAAATCGCGTTATGCGCGGTGAAGTGCATGATGAAAATGCATTTGCTCTAGGGGGCGCCGCCGGTCATGCAGGTTTATTTGGTACCGTTGATGGCGTGCTCGATCACGCGCTTCGTATTTTAAATGATGAAAGCCTCTCATCAAATATGATGAATGAAATGATTACGCCCCACTTTCATCATCGGACTTTGGGATGGGAAATCAATCATGAAGGTTGGCATGGTGGGGAAGGTCATTCACCTCGATGCATCGGCCATCTTGGATTCACAGGTACAGGTCTATGGATTGATAAAGCCCGTGGTTATGCGTGGACCTTGTTGACCAATCGCGTTCATCCGAATCGCCATCGCGAATCAGGCATCATGGCGTTACGACGCGAAACAGGTCGCCGCGTTGCTCATATTTTTAAAGATCATTAAGTCCGCATTGACCTTCATGAAGCGCTTTGGCTTTGATCGTAAACTGATCATTCGCTTCATGCAAAATGAATCCTGGTATTAGTGTTAAAGGCGCGCGGCTGTTTTTTGTAGCGCTTAAAAGAAGTCGTGTAGCAGTTTGATCTTCACGTGGATGAACCGGGATAATCCGGATTGCACCAAAATTTTTCGGAAGTGCTGATAGAATCTCTGACAACTGATCGGCACGATGGATCATATGCAACCGCCCTTTAGGCTTGAGCAACGCCGCGCAGGATTTCAACCAGTTTGTGAGACCCTCTTGCGGCATCATATGTGCGCGCGATTTATCTTGATCCGGTGACGCGCGGTGGGCGGCAGCGTCAAGATAGGGTGGATTCGTGATCACGCAGTCAGCTTCTTCCTTTGTGAGACCCTGCTTTTCTCTTTCCTCATATGAGCCGAGCAAATCGCCATGAAGCGCTTCGACACGATGACTGAATTCGTTCATTGCGATATTTTGCTGGGCTAAAGCGATTTGGCCCTGATCAATTTCAATCAATCTGACTTTGGCTGAAGGAAATCGCTGCGCAACGCAAAGGCCGGCAGCGCCTGAAGCCGCTCCGGCGTCAACCACAAGCTCGACTTCAGAAGCTTCGACGAGGGATGCGAGCAGGATTGCATCCGTGCCCGCCCGGTGGCCGGTGTCGCTTTGGGCAAGGCGGATTTGTTGGCCAAAAAAATCACTAATGCTCATAGGGTCTCAGTATCGGTCCTCGCTACCGCTTGGCAAGTTGCAAGGCGTCCAGTGGCGTGGCATTTACTGGCCGGTTTGGCGAGCAGCATAAAGGGTCGGGATCGTGGGCGTTGTTGTGTCTCTTGAGGAAAAATCATCCGACGGACCGTCGCTCGACGCGCTTCTCACTTTGACGCGCCCCGGTATGGAGGGCGTCAACCGCCTGATTTTGTCCCGTGCGGGCTCGGATGTTGAAATGATTCCTGAGATTGCGCGGCACTTGATCGACTCAGGGGGCAAGCGTTTGCGGCCGATGCTGACTTTGGCCACCGCCACGCTGTGTGATTATCGCGGCGAGGGGGATGTCAAACTGGCTGCCGCCGTCGAATTCATGCATACGGCGACTTTGCTTCATGATGACGTTGTTGATGACAGCGAAATGCGGCGCGGAAAATTAGCGGCGCGGATGTTGTGGGGTAATGAAGCCAGCGTTCTTGTTGGCGATTTTTTGCTCGGCCAAGCGTTTAAAATGATGGTCGAAGTCGGCTCGCTTTACGCGCTTGATGTGCTCTCCACCGCCGCAACAGTGATTGCCGAAGGCGAAGTCATGCAATTGGCATTCGCAAAAAATACCGAGACCACTGAAGATGAATATCTTCAAGTCGTGCGTGGAAAAACCGCTGCTCTTTTTGCAGCCGCTTGCGAAGTCGGTCCGATCATTGCAGGGAAGAGCAAAGCCGAACAGGCGGCCTGCCGCTCTTATGGCACCAATCTCGGCATCGCGTTTCAGTTGATTGATGACGCACTCGATTACGGTGGCGTTGCCTCGAAGCTTGGCAAAAATACGGGGGATGATTTCCGTGAAGGCAAGATCACTCTTCCAGTGGTGTTGTCTTATCGCCGTGGCACTGAATCAGAACGCGCATTTTGGAAGCGATGCCTGGAGCAAGGACAGCATGGTGACGCTGAACTGGCGGAAGCCATGACGCTTGTGAAGAAACATCGTGCGATTGAAGATACGATTGAACGCGCGAAACATTATGGCGCAATGGCGCGTGATGCTTTGGCGATTTTTGCAGACACGCCGATGAAGAGGTCTATGCTTGAAGCGGTTGATTTCTGTATTTCACGAGCGCATTGATTTGTGCGATTAATATGCGGTCAAAGAATTGCCTTAATTTTTTCTCTTCTCCTCATGCAGGCCGGGCCCCTCTGACATTGGTTTTGAAAACTCACGTTTTTTAAAACTCATATGATGTCGGACCGCATCATTGGGCCCAATCCGTTTCAGATCCATGGTGGATGACTCGTGAGAGGGCCTGAATTCAGGGAGACCCTTTCATGCAACGTTCTTCAGCTGGAATGCCATGTCCGGTTTGTTCTGTTCCGCTCACTTTGAGCGAGCGTCAGGGCTTCGAAATTGATTACTGCCCGCAATGTCGCGGTGTATGGCTTGATCGCGGTGAACTCGATAAAATCATCGAACGCCGCAGTATGAATGCAGCGCCGCCGCCGTAATCCTATCCTTCCGCACCACCACCGTCTTATGCATCGGCGGCGCCGCCCTCTTACGGCCATCCACCGCCATCTTATGGATAGCCTTATAAGAAGAGACCGAAGTCCTTCCTCGAAGAATTATTTGATTAGGATTATGCGGCGATTAAGTGGAAGACGATTAATCGCAAAACGCATACGAAAAATGAAATTTATACGAAGCGTTTATGGGCGGTGATGGGATTTACATCATTGCCCATAGATCAATCATAACACGAAAGGCCGCGAAGAATGCCGCAAGCGCGGTCATTGATGCCGCGCGGGAGTTTAGAATCTGTGCGCGATTTATCGCCGTAACAATACGATTGATATCGGTATAATCGAGAACTTCGTAACGACTGATTCGACGTAATCTGTTGCGACTCGCAAGGAACCATAAGAAAGCCAATAATAGCATCACAAGGATAATGAGTGCATCGAGTATAATAGTTAAAGCTATCACGGTGTCTCACTTATCCACGTGGCGAACCATGATGCTGCGCGATCTTCCATTCGCCATCAGCTTTCACAAGCATCCAGGTCACACGGTAGGGCATAAGTGTGTCACCATCAGCAAAATCAACATAAGCGGCTGTGGCCGCCACGGAGTCGCTGATCATAACAACGCGCGGGAAAGGATAATGCGCCACATGGACTTGCGGTCCTGGCCCGCCGAAATAATCACGGATCGCCGCTCTTCCAATAATGAGTTCAGGCATAGACCCGAAAAGCATCGCATCTTCGGTGTAAAGAGCAGCATGGGCGTCAAGGTCGTGGCTGTTAAAAACCTCGACCCAGCGCTTGTGGAAGCCTTCAAGAGTTGAAAGATCGATCATGCGCCCCTCCCGCAATGGAGGAGAAAGCATAGCCCTGATCGTGTTTAGCTGTCCATCTTGAGGGCGGCGATAAAGGCTTCTTGTGGAATTTCCACCTTACCGAATTGCCGCATGCGCTTTTTGCCCTCTTTTTGCTTGTCGAGCAATTTGCGCTTACGTGAAATATCGCCGCCGTAACATTTCGCTGTCACGTCTTTGCGCAAAGCGGAAATGGTTTCGCGTGCGATGATCTTACCGCCAATGGCGGCTTGGATCGGAATTTGGAAGAGATGTTGCGGAATAAGATCTTTGAGCTTCTCGCACATCGCGCGGCCACGTGATTCCGCGCGCGTGCGATGGACAAGCATCGAAAGCGCATCAACGGATTCGGCATTTACGAGCATCGACATTTTTACAAGATCACCTTCACGATAATCGGTGATGTTATAATCAAAACTCGCATAGCCTTTTGAAATTGACTTCAGACGATCATAGAAATCGAACACGATTTCATTGAGTGGCAGATCATAGACGACCATGGCGCGTTTGCCGACATAATTTAAATCGACTTGCGTTCCGCGACGGTCCTGACAGAGTTTCAAAATCGCACCGAGGTAGTCATCGGGTGTTAATATGGTTGCTCGAATCCAAGGTTCCTGAATGGATTCAATTTTCATAATGTCAGGCATATCTGCTGGATTATGAAGATCAATATCAGTGCCATCTTTCAATGCGATTTTGTAAATGACGGATGGCGCAGTGGCAATGAGATCGAGATTAAACTCGCGGCTCAAACGCTCCTGAATGATTTCAAGATGCAGCAACCCTAAGAAACCGCAGCGGAAACCGAAGCCGAGTGCGGCCGAGGATTCCATTTCATAAGAAAAGCTCGCATCGTTCAGACGCAGCTTGCCCATCGCGGTGCGCAAATCTTCGAACTGTGCGGCATCAACAGGAAAGAGGCCGCAGAACACGACCGGTTGCGCGGGCTTGAACCCTTCAAGCACTTGAGCACAAGGCCGCTTTGTTTCTGTGATTGTGTCACCGACTCGGGTATCCGCAACTTGTTTGATCTGCGCGGTGATAAAACCGATTTCACCGGGGCCAAGTTCAGCCGCATCTTGCATCTTTGGTGTGAAGACGCCGAGGCGATCGATATTGTAACGGGCATTGGTGCCCATCATCGTGATATCCATGCCTTTCTTCAGCTTGCCGTCGATGATGCGCACGAGCACAACAACACCGAGATAAGCATCATACCAACTATCAACGAGCATCGCCTTTAACGTCGCAGTCTCGTCGCCTTTGGGTGGCGGCAGTTTTTTTACAATGGCTTCAAGAACACCTTCGATGTTCAAACCTGTCTTCGCTGAAATTGGAACCGCTTCGGATGCATCCAAGCCGATTACATCTTCGATTTGCTGTTTGATGCGCTCGGGTTCTGCGGCGGGCAGATCAACCTTATTCAGCACGGGCACAATTTCATGTCCGGCATCAAGCGCGTGATAGACGTTTGCAAGCGTTTGCGCTTCGACGCCCTGAGACGCATCAACCACAAGGAGCGAGCCTTCGCATGCCGCAAGTGACCGCGAGACTTCGTAAGCGAAGTCGACATGGCCGGGCGTATCCATGAGATTGAGGATATAGGTCTTGCCGTCTTCGGCTTTGTAGGAGAGTCGCACCGTCTGCGCTTTGATCGTGATGCCACGCTCGCGCTCGATATCCATCGAGTCGAGGACTTGCTCAACCATGTCGCGCTCAGCCAATGCGCCGGTTTTCTGGATCAAGCGATCCGCAAGCGTCGATTTGCCGTGGTCGATATGGGCAACAATGGAAAAATTGCGAATTTGGTCAAAGGTGTGCGTGCTCATGCGCACGCCTCTAGCAGTATGCCCGCGTTTTTCCAAGCGGGAGGGGCCTCAGATGCGGCATCCGGTCTCGTCGCCGTCCGTATAGTTTGTTTTGCGGGCGCTTCCTTTAGCGTTGTCCAAATTGGGGAGGTGCCATGCTCGACCATTTTGGGGCTTGGGCGGTTGCGGCGGGGCGGGCTAGAAAAGGTCTTGAACACAGACCACATCAATAAAGCGAACCGCGTTGGACTTAATTCCTTTTCTCGCCGCCCTCTTGAGCGCCATTTTCCATGCGGGCTGGAATGCCGCAGTGCGTTCGCGGCCTGATCCATCCTCAGCAGTTACGGCCACTGTTTTTATGGCCGGGGTGATTTCCATCCCCTTCACATTTTATTTCGGCTTGCCGCCGCTTGAGGCCGTGCCTTGGCTGTTGTTGGGAATCTTGTTCAACACAACAACTTTGCGGCTCCTTGTCGCCATATATCGGTTGATGCCTTTTGCCGTCGCCTATCCAATAATGCGCGGAACCATTCCACTCGCGGTCACCGCGCTTGATTTTATTTTTTTGCCGATTGGCTATCCCGGCGCACTCGCTTTGTTCGGAATCGTTCTTGTTTCATTGGGCGTTATTCTGTTGGCGTTTACAGGGCGTCGTCAGGAATCATTGGGGCGGAAACCGATTTTGCTCGCGGTTCTCGGAGGCATAACAGCTGCCGCTTATGTCATCACCGATGTTAAGGGAATCGCGATTACAGGAAGTCCTATTGTTTATGGCCTCTTCGCTGCCATCATCAATGCGATCGCCATGCCTATTTTTTTGCGTGCTGAAGGCGTTCCGCTTTCAAAAGTGATGAAGGGCGAATATTTTTTTGGACTCATCGCGTCGATTTTCTCGATGAGTTCTTATGTTTTATTTCTTTTTGCACTCACTCATGGCCCCGTGGGTGCAGCATCGGCTATTCGTGAAATCAGCGTACTTTTTGCGCTCGGCATCTCAGTGATCATCCTCAAAGAACCGGTTGGATTTTTGCGATGGATCGCATGCGGTATTGCTTTTATGGGTATAGCCTTACTTCGCTTAGCGTGATGCCAACGGGTCAGGAGCGACCTGATTCAATAAGCTTCGAAATGATCTTGGCCGTGTAATCCACCATCGGTACGACTTTCGCGTAGTTCAAACGCGTAGGACCAATAATACCAAGCACCCCAACGATTTTTTGCTGACTGTCGCGGAAGGGCGCGGCGATCATGGATGACCCTGATAAAGAAAATAGTTTGTTTTCCGAGGCAATATAAATTCTCACACCTTCGCCCGTTTCGGCACGGGACAAAAGATCGATCACATCTTTTTTGGTTTCAAGATCTGAAAATAAGAGACGCACGCGTTCGAGATCATCAATCGCTTTCAGATCACCTAAGAGATTGGCTTGGCCTCGAATGATCAATTGTCGATCATCTGCAGTCCCCGTCCAATTGGCCAGACCTGTAGCAACAAGATGCGCGGTAAGTGAATCAAGTTCGCATTCCGCATCTTGTCGTGCTTGTTCAATTTCTACGCACAACTCTGCGATTGTTTTTCCGCGAATGCGATCGGAAAGATAATTTGATGCTTCAACCAGCGCGGATGACGGTAAGCCCTGCGGTAATTCGATGATACGGTTTTCAATTCTTCCGTCTTCTGATACGAGAACGGTTAAAGCACGACTTTTTTCAATCCGCACAAATTCGATATGTTTCAACGGGGACGTTGTTTTGGACGTGAGAACAACGCCTGCCCCCCGTGTAAGGCCCGACAACATCGCCGAGGCCTCTGTCAAAAGCGTTTCCGTTGATTTGGCATGCCCCGATGCGCGCACTTGCGCTTCGATATTCCCGCGTTCTTCCGCAGACAAATCGCCAATTTCCATCAGCGCATCAACAAAGAACCGAAGACCGCTTTCGGTCGGCAAGCGCCCAGCGCTCGTGTGCGGCGCATAGATCAATCCCGCACTCTCGAGATCGGCCATGACATTGCGGACGGAGGCCGGTGAAAGCGCAATCGGGATGAGCCGTGATAAATTGCGCGAGCCGACGGGCTCCCCCGTTTCGAGATAGGATTCCACAATCCGCCGAAAAATCTCTCGCGACCTCTGATTGAGATCAATCAAGGGATTGGCGGCGGGAGGGACGGCATCGTCTTTCATGAAACACTCGATAAGGGAGCTAAAATTTGGGTCTCCGATCCCCCTAATGTGAATATCGAAGGGCTCCGGATCAAGATGTCTTGCCTTGCGACGAGGGCCCGAGAGGCCTAGAAGTCTCGGCAACACGAGCTCTTATTCTGGAAAACTCCCACATGCGCCCTTCAAAACGCGCGCCCGACGAACTTCGGGCGGTCTCCCTGGAACGAAATGTTGCCCGTTATGCGGAAGGGTCATGTCTCGTCAAATTTGGCGAAACCCATGTGCTTTGCACCGCCTCTTTGGAAGAAAAGGCGCCGCCATGGCTTCGCGGTTCCGGTAAAGGCTGGGTCACGGCTGAATATGCGATGTTACCGCGCGCGACTGCGGAGCGCACACGGCGCGAAAGCACGTCCGGCAAACCTTCAGGTCGGACGCAAGAAATTCAGCGTCTCATTGGGCGGTCATTGCGCTCGGTCGTTGATCTTGGCCAGCTGGCCGAGCGGCAGATCACGCTTGATTGCGATGTCATTCAGGCGGATGGCGGCACACGCACAGCGGCAATCACAGGCGCATGGGTCGCGCTTCATGATTGTGTTCAATGGATGAAATCCCGTTCGATCATCACCGGCAATCCATTGCGTGATCATGTGGCGGCGATCTCGTGCGGTATTATAAAAGGCACGCCTGTGATCGATCTTGATTATGCTGAAGATTCAACCGCTGAAACCGATGCCAATTTTGTTATGACAGGATCAGGTGGGTTGGTTGAGATTCAGGGAACAGCCGAAGGCAAACCATTTTCTGAAGATGAATTACTCGTGCTTTTAAAGCTTGCAAAAAATGGCATCGGCACTTTGGTCTCAATGCAGAAATTCATTATTGGCTGATCATGTATCGTCGTCTTTCCGGTCGCGTCGTCATAGCCACGCATAACAAAGGCAAGCTCAAAGAAATGAGCGAGCTCTTGGCACCTCATGGTGTCGAACTTGTATCAGCGGGTGAGCTCCAGTTACCCGAGCCAGAAGAGACGGGTGTGACATTCGCAGAAAATGCTTTCATCAAAGCGTATGCGGCGGCGAAGACATCAGGTCTTCCAGCTTTTGCGGATGATTCAGGTCTATGTGTTGAAGCGCTTGATGGTGATCCCGGACTCTATTCTGCACGATGGGCAGGGCCTGAGAAAGATTTCAATCTCGCGATGGAAAAAGTCGAAGCGGGATTAAAAGCGAAAGGTGCGGTGACGCCCTCGCAGCGTCGCGCATATTTCATCTCGGCTTTATCTGTTGTGTGGCCCGATGGATATGAGGTGGCGGTTGAAGGTCGTGTAGAGGGTGTTCTTGTTTGGCCACCACGCGGTCACGCGGGGTTTGGTTATGATCCGATGTTTTTGCCTGACGGGTTTGATCGCACATTTGGTGATATGACAGCCAAAGAGAAGCATGGCCTACCACCGCATGGTTTAGGTCTCTCGCATCGCGCGCGTGCCTTTATCGCGCTTGAAAAACTTTGCCTGACCTCATGACAGAGACCCTTATTGAAAGTGATCCCGGTTTCGGTATCTATGTTCATTGGCCCTTTTGTGCTGCGAAATGTCCTTATTGTGATTTCAACAGTCATGTCCGTGCTGCACCTATTGATGAGACACGTTTTGTAAAAGCGTTCGAACACGAACTCTCTTTTCAAAGAGAGAGATCGGGCCCCCGTGAAGTCGGCAGTATTTTCTTTGGAGGCGGCACACCGTCATTAATGCGTGCAGAAACTATTGGCACGCTTCTTGAGGCCATTTCGTCACGCTGGTCAATGTCATCCAATGTTGAAATTACGATGGAGGCAAACCCAACAAGCGTCGAAGCCTCTCGTCTGCGTGCCTATCGTGATGCAGGGATCAATCGTTTATCGCTTGGTGTACAGGCGATGAATGATCATGATCTAAAAACACTCGGCCGGTTGCATTCTGCTGAAGAAGCAAAAGACGCCATTAAAATTGCCGCATCAATCTTTGATCGCTATTCATTTGACTTGATCTATGCGCGCCCACGTCAAACACCAGACGCTTGGGCGAATGAATTAAAAGAAGCGATTGCGCTCGCCGCAGAACATTTGTCTCTCTATCAATTGATAATTGAAGAAGGCACGATGTTTGAGCGCTTGGTCGCGGCAGGTAAGCTCATACCTATGCCTGACGATGATCAACGTATTCTTTTTGATCTCACTCAAGAGACATGCGATAAACTTGGTCTACCGGCCTATGAAATTTCAAATCATGCGCGTTTGGGTGCAGAGTGCCGCCATAATCTCCTTTATTGGCGTTATGGTGATTATGTTGGCGTTGGTCCGGGCGCTCATGCACGACTACGCGATGAGAGCGGGCGTCACGCGATGTCTAATGAAAAACATCCCGAGACTTGGCTCTCCCTTGTTGAAAGTCGTGGTCACGGACTCATTGAAGATGAAGTTCTTTCGTTTCTTGAACAAGCCAATGAATGCCTTCTCATGGGTTTACGCTTAGAAGAAGGTCTCGACGCTGTGCGCATTGAGACGCTCGCCGGTCAATCGCTAGATCAAGAGACTTTACACCGCTTGATGGAAGAAGGACTTATTGAGACGGTCTCTAATCATCATCTGCGTGTAACAACGAAAGGTCGCCCCGTCTTGAATGCGATAGTCAGAACCTTGTCATTTTGATCGCGAACTTCACGGAAAATTTGTTGGCGCGTTGTCAATTTTTGTAGCACTGCCCTTATTCACTTGCATCACAACAAGTCCACGTTGGTTGGTGCCGTCTTGGCGGAAGCGGAATAAACCATCAAGGCCGATTGCACCTTCAGGCGTCGCTAGTGTTTCAGCATCAAACGCTTTATCACCTTTGTTCTTTTTCAAGGCATTCAAGAGAAAGACGGCATCATAGGCAAGCGTTGCAATGCGGGTAGGATCGCTGCTAAACCGTTCACGATACTTCGCTGCAAATGTTTCAAAGCCTGATTTATCCGGCATGGCGAACCAGCCATTTGTGAAAGCCGATGCTGAGAAAATATGCGGATCATCCCAAGCGCTCGTGCCTAAAAGTTGAATCTTTTTCGGATCAAGTCCGGCACCACTCAGAGCCTTTGCGACAGAGGCCGCATTATCTCCATTTTCAGGAATAAAGAGCGCATCAATTTGATCTTTGATGGCACTCAGCCGTTGAGCGGCCGGATCAATCGCACCCGGTATATAACGTTCTATCGCCTTGATAGTGATGCCATTGCGCGCTGCCACATCTTGCAATGTCGCATTTACAGCATTGCCATAGGTCGATTCAGGAATAAGTGCAGCGATTGTCTTTTTGCCTTTTGCTGCGGCGAAGCTCAAAATGCGATCAACATCAGATTGCGGCAAGAAGCTTAAAAGATAGACGCCACGACCCGCGACACCGATATCGGTTGAAAAAGCGATGACGGGGCGATTGGCGCTGCGCGCAATGGAGCCGGTAGCTTGAACGGAGGATGCGAGCAAAGGTCCAATGATCACGCTCGCGCCTTCGGCGATGGCTTGTTTGGTTGCTTCGCGCGCGCCGTCAGGTGTGCCCCGCTCGTCCTTCACAACCAATTCTATTGAGACTCCGGGCAAATCAGCCATGGCGAGGTCGGCGGCATTTTTAAGTGCTTGGGCGGCAGTTCCCGCTCGGCCAGAGGCCGAGAGCGGCAAGAGAAGTACGATTTTTGGCGTGCCTGTGAGCGGTGGTGGGGCAGTCGCCGAGGTAGGTGTGGCCTCTGATGCTGGTGTTGTTTGCGCGGCGGCGCGCGGCGCCGGCAACTCTGTGCCGGCAATCGGCTCAGAGGCGAGGGGCGGTGTCGCATCGGTTTCGGCCGGACCGGTTTGAGGGGTGGCTTCTTGCGTTGGTGAAATCAACCCGCCGGCGAGACGGCTTGAGGCAATGCAGCCGCTTAATGCGAGACCAAGGCCGATGACCGCTAAAACCTTGAGCGTCTTTACGCCAAAATCCGCTTTCGATCCCAAGGATACAAAGTTTGATATCACATCGCTCTCCTCGTAATCTCACCGGCAGTTGCTCGGCGTAAAGCGCGTTTGCCGTCATGCAACACAATCTCGGTTGCATCAAATCCTTGTCTCATGCAATGCCATAACGGCAACCACATCCTCATTCGTCTGTCGATAAAGGTTTTTTCGTGGCGATCCGCGAGCCCGCTTCTTATACCGCCTTTGGCATGAAAGCCGAGGCTGAGCCGCTCACGCCGGGTTTGCATATCGTTGCAACACCCATCGGCAATCTCAAAGATGTGAGCTTTCGCGCGTTGGGGACTTTGGCTGCCGCTGATGTGGTTTTTGCTGAAGATACGCGCGTGTCGCGCAAATTATTGGCCCACTATGGTATCACAACGCCGCTCATAGCCTATCATGAGCATAATGCTGCAGAAATGCGGCCCAAAATCATTGCGCGATTGAAAGAGGGGCAAGCACTGGCTTTGATTTCCGATGCCGGAACACCTTTGGTTTCTGATCCCGGTTATAGGCTTGTTGAGGCGGTGCTGGCGGAGGGCTTTAACGTGGTTCCGGTTCCGGGCCCCTCCGCTGTGTTGGCCGCGCTTGTCGCTGCGGGCCTTCCAACGGATCGTTTTTTCTTCGAGGGCTTTCTACCCCCGAAATCGGCAGCGCGGCGGGAACGCCTTGCCGCACTTGCTACGATTTCCGCGACTCTTGTCTTTTTTGAATCGCCCCATCGTCTCGTCGATATGTTGCGTGACGCGCTTGAGACTTTAGGAGATCGAACCGCTGTGGTGGCGCGTGAATTGACAAAACTCTACGAAACAGTGCGGCGTGGTACACTTCAAAATCTCACAAGTGAATTTGAAGCAGCGAGCCGTCCCAAAGGTGAAATCGTTGTCCTGATCGGCGCTACTGTCACCTCTGATAAACTCAATGAAGCGACAGAGGGCCTCGATGGTCGCTTGCGGCAACATCTCACTCATCTCTCGGTTAAGGATGCCGTGGCTGTCGCGGTTGAGGAAACAGGGTTGCCGCGTCGACAGGTCTATGCGCGTGCGGTCGCTCTTGCCAAAGGCGATGTCGATTGAAGTTGCAGGCTCAAATACGCAAAAAGACCTATCGATGGGGTCATTATGCGGAGTTAATCGCGGCTTTCTGGTTGATCATGAAAGGATACCGAATTCTAAAGCGGCGCTATGGGGCGCGGGGTCGCGAGATTGATCTCTTCATCGCACGGGGAAAATTGATTGCCTTCGTTGAAGTGAAAGCCCGCAGCGATTTTGATGCCGCGCTTGAAGCGATAGATGAAAAAAAAGTTGCCGCCTCGGCAAGGCCATTGAAGACTGGATTTTCCGCCATCAACCGCCTTATGGACATGATTTCCGAGGTGACGCTGTGAACATTGTAACCTAGCGATTTCCGCGCCATATCGAGGATGCATTTGAATTGCCTTTGGACTAAAAAGGCAGCGATAACGAATGAGGATAGCCAGCGTGAAAAAATTAACCGTTGCGGTTCAGATGGACCTGATCGAAAAAATCAACATCACGGGCGATTCGACTTTCGCCTTGATGCTGGAAGCGCAGGCGCGGGGCCACGAGCTTTTTTATTATACGCCTGACACGCTCGCTTTGCGCGATGGTGTTGTTTCAGCATTCGTCGCTAAGGTCGACCTGCGCGATGTCAAAGGCGATCACGTGACGCTTCATCCCTTTGAGCGCCGTGATCTTTCAAAAATGAATGTTGTACTTCTGCGCCAAGATCCGCCTTTCGATATGGCCTATATCACGACAACGCATCTGCTTGAGCAGATCGGGTCGCAGACTCTTGTTGTGAATGATCCCGCATCAGTTCGTAATGCGCCTGAAAAAATTCTTGTGATGCAATTTGCGGATCTCATGCCGCCCACGTTGATTACGCGCGACAGAGCCGAAATCGAATCTTTTCGAAAAGAATATGGTGAAGTTGTAATGAAGCCACTTTACGGAAATGGCGGCGCAGCTGTTTTCAAACTCACGACACGCGATCCGAATTTCGGTTCACTCTATGATCTCTTTTCTGTGACGTTTCGCGAACCTTGGGTCATTCAGAAATTCTTGCCGAAGGTTGTTGAAGGCGATAAGCGCATCATTCTGATCGATGGCGTAGCGCGTGGCGCGATCAATCGCGTGCCGAGTGGTGATGATATTCGCTCTAACATGGTGCGGGGCGGCGCAGCTGAGGCCACGCAATTGGCTCCACGCGAAAAAGAAATATGCGAGCGGATAGGCCCCACATTGAAAAAGATGGGTCTCATTTTTGTTGGAATTGATGTAATTGATGGCCACCTGACTGAAATTAATGTCACATCACCCACAGGATTGCGCGCGATCAAAAGAGTCGGCGGGCCTGATCTTGCCGCTGAAATCTGGGATGTGATTCAGGCGAAAGTCTACGCTTAATGGCTACGATGTCTTCTGCATCACGTGAGAGATTGAAAGAAACAGCAACCCGAGTGGGCGATGTTGCCGCGCGCAGAAAATCTGTGGTTGCCATTCTTCAAGAAGCATATCAGGCTGCGCGCAGTGAAGCCGAGTGGATATTAAACGACACCAAAGATGGCTTTGCCTGTGTCAACTTCCTCTCGCAGAGTATGGATTTTATTGTTTCCTCTTTGCATGAATTGGCAACAACGATTTTTCATCCTTCGAACAATCCTTCAACAGGGGAAAGAATAACGGTTGCAGCGGTTGGCGGCTATGGCAGAGGCACGTTAGCGCCGGGTTCCGACATCGATCTATTGTTCATACTCCCTTACAAAGCAACGCCCTGGTCCGAAAGTGTTGTTGAAACCATTCTCTACGCTCTGTGGGATTTGAAGTTAAAGGTTGGTCACTCGGTTCGAACGGTTGACGAATGTATCCGTGAAGCCAAAATAGATATTACCATTCGTACCGCGCTTCTTGAAGCAAGACATCTTGCCGGTGACTGCGATCTTTTTGATCAATTCACAAGAAGATTTGAAAATGAAATTGTCGCGGACACTGCGTCTGAATTTGTTGCCGCAAAACTTAGCGAGCGCGAAACGCGTGTGTCGCGTGCGGGTTCGTCCCGCTATCTTGTCGAGCCCAATGTCAAAGATGGTAAAGGCGGTTTACGCGATCTCAATACATTGTTCTGGATTGCGAAATATGTGTATCGCATCAAAGACGCAAAAGATTTGATCGAAGCTGGTCTCTTCAGTCACGAAGAATATGCTCTCTTTCGCCGCTGCGAAGATTTTCTGTGGCGTGTGCGGTGTCATTTGCATTTTGCAGCCAGTCGTGCGGAAGAGCGGCTCTCTTTTGATTTTCAACGCGTTCTTGCCGAAAAGCTCGGCTATGTCTCACATGGTGGACTATCTGGCGTTGAACGTTTTATGAAACGTTATTTTTTGATTGCTAAAGATGTTGGTGATCTCACTGCGATTGTGTGCGCTTCACTTGAAGCGCGTCATCAGAAGCCCGTTACCGGATTTAATCGCTTTGTTGGGAAACTACGCCGACGTGAAAAGAAGACAACGGATATAACGGATTTCATTGTTGAAAATGAGCGGTTGACGGTCAGTGATGATGAAGTATTTCGCCGTGATCCGATTAATCTTCTTCGTCTTTTCTATTATGCTGATCAACAAAATCGCGCCATCCATCCTCATGCTGCACGGCTTGTGACACAGTCATTAAGTCTTGTAGACCAGGCTCTTCGCTCATCAAAAACGGCCAATGATCTCTTTAAAGAAATTCTTATATCACGGAATTCGCCAGAAATCACGCTTCGTCGAATGAATGAAGCAGGACTGCTCGGTAAATTTGTTCCGGAATTTGGCCGTGTGGTCGCGATGATGCAGTTTAACATGTATCATCACTATACGGTTGACGAGCATCTCTTGAGGTCCATAGGTGTGCTTGCTCAAATTGAAGCGGGCCAACACGCAGCTGAATTACCGGTCGCGCATGAAATCATACCGATGATCCGTAATCGTAAGATTCTCTACGTCGCCCTTTTTCTTCATGACATCGCCAAAGGGCGCCCCGAGGACCATTCAATTGCCGGCGCGAAGGTGGCAAAGAAACTTTGTCCGCGCTTTGGCTTGAATGAAGCCGAAACCGAAGCGGTGGCTTGGCTCATCGAACATCATCTTGATATGTCAAACATCGCGCAAAGCCGCGATCTTTCAGATCCTGCAACCATTGATTTTTTTGTGACAAGCGTTCAGACACTTGAGCGCTTGCGTATGCTTCTCGTTTTGACGGTATGCGATATTCGTGCGGTCGGCCCCGGCGTGTGGAATGGCTGGAAAGGTCAATTGCTGCGTACATTGTTTTGGGAAACCGAGATTGTTCTTGCCGGTGGTCACTCTTTGATCAATCGCGAACATCGTGTTCGTGTTGCGCAAGATGAATTGCGTCGCGCGCTCCCGAATTGGACCGATGACGAGCTTGATACCTATATCGCTCGCCATAATTCAGCCTATTGGTTGAAGGTTGATCTCGCTCGTCGTGTCAAACATGCGCAATTTCTTTATGGTGCTGCGCGTGAAATGCGATCTTTTGCAACGGAGGTCGCAACTGACAAATTTCGTGGCGTGACGGAGCTCACCGTCTCCGCACCCGATCATCCACGTCTTTTGGCCATCCTCACAGGCGCTTGCGCGGCGGCAGGTGCCAATATTGTCGACGCGCAGATTTTTACAACAACGGATGGCATGGCGCTTGATACGATTTTTATCTCCCGCGCCTTTGATGAAGATGACGATGAATTGCGTCGCGCGGCCCGGGTGGCGCGCGGCATCGAACAAGCGCTCAAGGGGGAAATCAAAATAGCGGAAGCGGTCGCCGCGCGTTCGCCGCAACGGGGTGTTGCCGCGAAAACCTTTTCGGTGGTGCCGGAAGTCGTTGTCGATAATAGTCTTTCAAATCGCTTTACGGTGATTGAAATATCAGGCCTCGATCGACCGGGGCTTCTTTACGAATTGACGACCGCGATCGGGAAGCTCAACCTTAACATTGCTTCCGCCCATATCGTAACCTTCGGCGAAAAGGCGGTCGACGTTTTCTATGTGACGGATTTGACAGGCGGTAAAGTGAACCACCTGACTCGGCAGGCCACCATTCGTAAAACGCTGCTCGATCTCTTTGGTGCGCGGGAAGCCGCCTAAGAGGCCCTTCGTTGGTTCTGACAGGTCTGAGGAAACTTGATTTTCTCTCTCGGACGACCGATATCCTATTCATATCTCCTTTTTATGTGAATCGATTGAGAGCCATGAGCGAGCACGAACACTCTGCGACCCCGGACCACCAAAACGATGCGGCCCAAAATTCGACCGAGCCAGCTTCTAGCAAAGAAGCCGATGTTTTTGCGATTATCGACGCGTTGAATGCTGAAAATTCGCAGCTGAAAGACAAGGCGCTTCGGACCATGGCGGATATGGAGAATCTTCGCCGTCGCACCGAAAAAGAAGTTGCCGACGCGCGCACCTATGCCGTTTCCTCTTTTGCGCGCGATATGTTGACGGTCGCTGACAATATGCGGCGCGGTATTGAGAGCGTTCCGCAAGAACAGCGCACCTCAGCGGACGGTGCTTTGAAAACTTTGCTTGAAGGCGTTGAATTGATCGAGCGTGATCTTTTGAAGACGCTTGAGAAATACGGCATCAAACAGATCGATCCGCAAGGTCAGCGTTTTGATCCCAATCTCCATCAAGCGATGTTCGAAGTCGAAGATCCAAATGTGACCACAGGAACTGTTGTGCAAGTCGTGCAAGCTGGCTTTGTAATTGGCGAGCGCGTTTTGCGCCCTGCTCTTGTCGGCGTGTCGAAGGGCGGCCCGAAGCCCGGCGTTGATACGAGCGCCTGATTAAGGAGCCGCGATCACCGGCTTTGTCACGCGGCGTATTGTGAGATTGAAACGTCCACCTTCGTTAAGAAGCGTGGACGTTTCTTTATAGACACGATCAATGCCGTGAAAATCGAGTCGAGCTGGACCGTCAAAAATCAATCCATCACCAGATTGAAGTTTGATCGATTGTGTTGGTCCACTACGCTCACTTGTACCGATGCGAAAGAGTGCGGTATCGCCCAAAGAGAGTGAGACAACCGGCGCGTTGAAATCCTCTTCATCGCGGTCTTGATGCAAACTCATTTTCGCGGTCGACGAGTAATAATTGATCAGACACGCTTCAGGCTCGGCGTAATTATTTGTGAGCCTGCCCCATAATTTTAAAAGAGACGGAAAGATCGGCGGCCATGCTTCGCCCGTTACCGGATGCCTCTTTTGATAGCGATAACCCGATTTGTCAGAGACCCATCCAAGCGAGCCGAGATTCAGCATCTTCACTGACATGGGATTGCCCCAACGCGGCATTGTCGATTGAAATAAGTGAGCAGCATTGATCGCAACGTAAATTTCATCACGCAACGATTCCTGCTCTTCGCGATTTAGGAGCGTTGGAAAATAAATAAAGCCGGGTTTAATCTCGATGCGTGTCATCGCTGCACTATCAATCATACCATTTGTAGAAGAAGACTGTGTCGCAATAGGTACCATCTGGGAACAACGCATATTTTGGAATGATTCCCGCGCGTTGATACCCCGCTCGCTCATAAACAGCTTCTGCGGTGTTTAATCCAGTATCAAGGGTTACAAGTTTAAATCCTTGCCGCTTTACTTCATTGTCAGCAGCAACAAGCAATGAGGCGCCAATGCCTTTGTTGCGGTGATTTGAGTGAACGAGCAATTTTACGAGATCAGCGCGGTATATTTGATTAGGCTTTTTGGAAGGGATCAGCTGACATGTGCCCACCACGCGTTCATGATTGAAGGCAGCGAAGAGAATAATTTCATCTCGTTGAACCCGCGCGGCAATTTCCGTGTAAAACGTCACCGCTTCCGTCATGCTGAACGGATTCATGAAGCCAACGGACGCTCCCTTCGTGACAGCGTCGTGAAGAATCGCAGCAAGCGCATCAATAAGGCGATGCGCGTCGTCACCATCAAGAATACGAATATCGATCAAGCGGTTAAGACCTTTTTCGATTCAACTGTTGAATCAGCATTCAGGCGATAGACAAGCGGCACGCCCGTATCTAGTTCCATTGACGGAATCGTATCGGGCATCAGCCGATCAAGCACCATCACAAGCGCACGCAGTGAATTACCATGCGCGGCAACAATCACCCTTTTGCCTCGTAACACGCGCGGCAAAATCTCCTGACAATAATAGGGCAACACGCGTGCGACAGTGTCTTTCAAGCTCTCACCATTCGGTGGCGGAACATCATAAGAGCGACGCCAAACATGCACTTGCTCTTCACCCCATTTTGCACGGGCATCATCTTTGTTGAGGCCCGAGAGATCACCATAATCGCGTTCGTTCAAAGCCTGTTCGCGAATGGTCTTGAGATCATTCTGATCCAATTCATTCAAAATCAAACGACACGTGTACTGCGCGCGCGTAAGCGCGGAGGTAAAAGCGATATCAAAATTAAGACCCAAAGCTTTTAAACGTTGACCAGCCGCCTTCGCTTCCGCTTGACCTTTCTCCGTCAAATCCGGATCCTTCCAGCCGGTGAAAAGATTTTTAAGATTCCAATCGCTTTGACCATGGCGAACAAGAACGAGCAACCGCTCCATAGTTTATCTCCTATCGAATCATATTTTCAGGCTTGCGTTGGCGAACTGAAAAATCCGAACTCACACATCACCCAAGCCAAGCACATCCATCATTGAATAAAGACCTGACTTTTGACCACGTCCCCATAAAGCCGCACGCACAGCACCGCGAGCAAAAATTCCACGATCTTCGGCGTGATGCGACAGTGTGATGCGTTCAGAAGGACCCGCAAAAATCACACTGTGATCACCAACCACCGAGCCACCGCGCAATGAGGCAAAACCGATCCGTCCTGCTTCGCGCGCACCTGTATGACCATCGCGCACACGCACCGAATTGGCATCATCAAGTGAAATCTGTCGTCCTTCCGCTGCAGCCTCACCTAAAAGAAGCGCTGTGCCTGAAGGTGCATCCACTTTCATGCGATGATGCATTTCAAGAATCTCAATGTCGAAATCTTCTTGAAGCGTCGCGGCGACGCGTTTGACGAGTGCCGCCAGAAGATTGACCCCCAGACTCATATTGCCTGAACGAATGATCACAGCGTGACGAGCAGCGGCTTCAAGTTTCTTGAGATCTTCCGATTGCATGCCGGTGGTACCAACTACATGAACAATGCGCGCTTGTGCTGCCAGTGCTGCAAAAAGAGTGGTCGAAGCCGGTGTTGTGAAATCGATCACCGCATCCGCTTTGGCAAAGAGCGGCAAAGGGTCGGCGCTGATCAAAACGCCATTGGCACCTATGCCAGAAAAAAGTCCTGAGTCTTGGCCGAGCGTCGGCGCGCCTTCGCGCTCAATAGCGCCCACAAGATGCATGCCTTCGGTGGCAGCAACGGTTTGGATGAGCATCCGGCCCATACGGCCAGCCGCACCAACAACAATCACTTTGAGATCGATCATGGAGGAGTTTCCAAATCCGGTTTTGAAAAAATTGACTAAGCGGCACAAAACGCGATTGCGCTTGTGCGGTCAACCGAGAGCGGCGGCAATTTCTTGTTGAATCGCGATGGCTGCGGCCACGGGATCCTCAGCCGCTGTCACCGGACGACCGATGACGAGATGATCCGCGCCCGCGTGGAGCGCCTCAGAGGGTGTCATCACTCGCTTCTGGTCGCCTTTGGCAGCTGATGCGGGCCTGATGCCCGGCGTTACGAGCGCCATGCCCGATCCAAGCTGAGTGCGTATCTCGCCAACTTCTTCTGGTGAAAGAATCAAACCATCAATGCCGATCTCTTTGGCTTGTCCGGCGCGACGTTTCACAAGTTCACGCACGGAGCAACCATAACCCGCGTCATGAAGATCTTTGTCATCATAAGAGGTCATAACCGTCACGGCGAGGATCTTAAGGCCGCTTTGGCCCTTTCCTGCCTTCGCCGCCTTCATGGTTTGTGGGAAGGCATGGACGGTGAGGAAGGTTGCACCGAGATCTGCAAGCCGTACTGTAGCGCGTTCAACGGTGTTTGGAATATCGTGAAGCTTGAGATCGAGAAAAATCTTCTTGCCCTGTTTTGAAAGGGTACGCACGAGATCCAAACCACCCGCGTAAACAAGCTCCATGCCGATTTTATAAAAAGTGACATGGTCACCAAGACGCTCTACCAAGGCTTCGGCCTTTTTGACATGCGGCACGTCAAGCGCAACGATCAATCGATCTTGATTTGAAATGTGAGACATCACGCTGTCCGTTTCCTGATGTTCGGTCTAAACGGGTTGTGCGTCCCAGATTCTTGCCTGCAAATCAACTGGAATGCGTAGGTGAGCGATAAATCCAGATGCGTGCGGGTGGTATGTTTTTCCATACTGTTTTGACCGCTCTCGGCTCAGTATTGAGCCCCTGTCTAGCAACAGGCGGATCGAACCCAGAGCTGAATTGAATAAAGGGCGCCCCCGGCATAAGGAGCTGTAGCGCTCTGTACGAACTAGATTTTGCCTTTGGGTTTTGTTTTGCATACGAAGCGGTAAACCGGAAATCATCGCAGCTACTTTTGGAAAATCATTTCGTTCAGCAATTTTTTGAAGTGCAAAAGCACGTCGCAAAAACACTGTGCAGTTGGATAGAGCATAGAAAGATCGTGATAAAAATCGGGTTGGTTTTTGATGAGGATCAACCGCGACTCATCAATGCCATGTTCGATCAAGGCTTTCGTGATACGACCTGTGCCACTTCCAAGCTCAATGATTGGACCCTTGATCTGCGAATCCACTTGATCAGCCATTACTTTCGTAAGCTCGGGGCTGGAGGGCCAGATCGCACCCATCTTTAAAGGGTAGCGTGTTGCGGTTGCAATCAAACGAAGCGAGTGAGAAAATTCTGTGAGAGCGCTCATCTGACCACCAAGCCCTGATGGTCACGCGTAAACAATCCGGTGTTTTACGTTTCGTCGTTGCCTGTAAAGAACTCTTTCATCTTCGAGAAAAAGCCCATGCTCTCGGGATGTGTTTCGCGCGAACTTTCGCTTTCAAATTCTTTCAGCAATTCACGCTGGCGCGGTGTCAACTTTTGTGGCGTTTCAACCGAGACTTGAATATAAAGATCACCGTGATCGCGCGATCTTAATACAGGCATGCCCTTGCCGCGAATGCGAATCTGTCTTCCCGATTGTGTGCCTTCAGGAATCGCAACCGAGCGCGCTTCGCCATCGATCATCGGCACGCGGATATCACCACCCAGCGAAGCTGTGACCATAGAGATCGGAATCTGACAATAGAGGTCCGCGCCATCGCGCTGGAAGTAGCGATGCGGCTTGATTGAAAGGAAAATATAAAGATCGCCTGAGGGACCGCCGCGAAACCCACTCTCGCCTTCACCTGCCAAGCGAATGCGCGTGCCTTCTTCAACGCCCGTAGGGATCGTAACTGACAAAGTTTTCTCTTTTGTCACGCGTCCTTCGCCGCTGCATGAACGACATGGATTTTCGATAATCTGTCCGCGGCCGTGACATTTCGGACATGTGCGTTCAATTGCAAAAAATCCTTGGCTCGCGCGCACGCGGCCATAGCCGTTACATGTGGGGCAGGGCTTTGGCTTCGAGCCTGCCGTCGCACCCGAACCACTGCAAGGCTCACATGTTACGGCAGTCGGTAAAGTGATGGTTACAGTTTTTCCATTGAAGGCTTCTTCAAGTGAGATTTGCAGATTGAAACGAATATCACCGCCTCTCTCTCGTCCATCAGGTTGGCGTCTTTGTCCGCGACCTCCGCCAAGTCCACCAAAGAGATCTTCGAATATGTCGGCCATCGACGCGCCGAAATCGCCTTGGAACCCGAAGCCTCCAGGGCCACCGCCATTTTGTTCAAACGCACCGTGACCGAAGCGATCATAAGCCGCGCGCTTTTGCGGATCTGAGAGAATTTGATAGGCTTCGTTGAGTTCTTTGAATTTAACTTCTGCCTCAGCATTTCCGGGATTGCGATCCGGATGATGCTTCATTGCGAGCTTACGAAAAGCCGATTTAAGTTCAGCTTCACTTGCTGATCTAGAGACACTGAGCGTTTCGTAATAATCACGTTTGCTCATGTCGTTTTCCAGCCCACATTCATCTCAATGAATCATAATATCTTTTACAATAAAACCCGACGCGAATAAACGCGCCGGGTTATATTCATTTACGCAATATGAGAATCACGCACGTTTCTTCTTGTCGTCGTCATTCACTTCGCGGAAATCGGCATCAATTACATCTTCTTCCGCGCCATCGGCTTTTGCACCTTCAGCCGCGCCAGCTTCATTCTGTTGCGCGGCGTACATCGCTTCGCCGAGTTTCATTGATGCCTGCATGAGGTCGGTTGTGCGTGCCTTGATGGTTTCGGCATCGTCACCAGCAAGAGCGGTCTTCAATGCTTCAATGGCGCTTTCAATTGCTGTCTTGTCAGGAGCAGAAACCTTGTCGTGATGTTCTGCGAGCGATTTCTCTGTCGAGTGCATGAGGCTCTCGGCTTGGTTCTTCGCTTCGACCATTTCGCGACGGGCTTTGTCTTCAGCCGCATGCGCCTCGGCATCTTTGACCATCTTTTTGATATCGGCGTCAGAAAGACCACCAGATGCTTGAATGCGGATCTGCTGTTCTTTGTTCGTCGCTTTGTCCTTTGCCGACACATTCACAATGCCGTTGGCATCGATATCGAATGTGACTTCAACTTGAGGAACACCACGCGGTGCAGGAGGAAGGCCCACGAGATCAAACTGGCCGAGAAGCTTGTTATCAGCCGCCATTTCACGTTCGCCTTGGAACACTCGGATTGTCACAGCGGTCTGATTGTCTTCAGCGGTTGAGAAGACCTGGCTCTTCTTGGTCGGGATCGTTGTGTTACGATCAATCAAACGCGTGAACACACCGCCCAAGGTTTCAATGCCGAGCGAGAGCGGTGTTACGTCGAGGAGCAACACATCTTTCACATCGCCTTGCAACACGCCTGCTTGCACAGCCGCGCCGATCGCAACCACCTCATCAGGGTTCACACCTTTGTGCGGCTCTTTGCCGAAGAAGCCTTTTACAACATCTTGGACTTTCGGCATACGCGTCATGCCGCCGACGAGAATGATTTCGTCAACTTCACCAGGCTTCATGCCCGCATCAGCCAATGCCTTTTTGCACGGCTCGATCGTACGCTGTACGAGATCATCAACGAGCGATTCAAACTTCGAACGCGTCAGCTTCATCGTCAAATGCTTCGGACCTGAAGCATCCGCAGTGATGTAGGGCAGGTTGATTTCAGTTTGCGCCGCAGAAGACAATTCGATCTTCGCTTTTTCAGCGGCTTCTTTCAAACGCTGCAGAGCGAGCTTGTCTTTTTTGAGGTCAATGCCTTGCTCTTTTTTGAATTCGTCTGCGAGATATTCGACGAGACGCATATCGAAATCTTCACCACCAAGGAATGTGTCACCATTCGTTGACTTCACTTCGAAAACGCCGTCGCCGATTTCAAGAATTGAAACGTCGAATGTGCCGCCGCCCAAATCATAAACCGCGATTGTGCCATTCTTGCGCTTATCAAGACCGTAAGCGAGCGCGGCAGCTGTAGGTTCATTGATGATACGTAGAACTTCAAGACCGGCAATTTTACCGGCGTCTTTTGTCGCCTGGCGCTGTGCATCGTTGAAATAAGCAGGAACCGTGATCACCGCTTGGGTAACGCCGTTGCCGAGATAGGCTTCAGCGGTTTCTTTCATTTTCTGAAGAATGAAAGCGGAGATTTGCGAAGGCGAATAGGTTGTGTCACGGGCCTTTACCCATGCATCACCATTGTCAGCCTTGACGATTTCATAAGGAACAAGACCCTTGTCCTTTTGCGTCATCGGATCGGCATAGGTCCGGCCGATCAAACGCTTGATCGCAAAGAAAGTTGCTTCCGGGTTCGTGACCGCCTGGCGCTTTGCCGGCTGGCCGACGAGACGTTCGTTTGAATCGGTGAAAGCGACCACTGAAGGCGTCGTGCGTGCGCCTTCCGCATTCTCGATAACCTTGGGTGCGCTGCCATCCATCACCGCGATGCAGGAATTGGTGGTGCCGAGGTCGATGCCAATAACTTTTGCCATAATTAATCCCTTTCCGTGAGCGCGATCATCAGGTCCCGAAGCGATCCCGACAAAGGCCTGCCGTCCGATTGAAGAAAACGGGGGAAGGCCGATCTCCCGAATAAAGGGGCTGCGAAGGCCCCATTCCGGGAGCTATATAGGGGGGTGAAGGAGGGGCTTCAAGAATGGGGCCCCTTCAACGGCAAAGAAATTACACAGATTGGCCGGCAATTATCAGATTCAGCCCATCAGCTGGCAGGCTTCCCAGCCGAGAATGGCTTGTTTGCGGCTAAGGCCCCAATGATAACCTGTAAGCGTTCCGCTTTTCCCAATCACCCGATGACAGGGCACAACGAAGGAAATCGGGTTTCGCCCGACGGCAGCGCCCACCGCGCGCGCGGCTTTGGGTTGTCCGAGCGATCGAGCCAAATCGCCATAGGTGGTAAGTCGGCCGAAGGGAATCGACAACAACGCTTGCCAGACCCGAATTTCGAAGTCGCTGCCGATCATCACAATGTTGAGAGGCTGGCCTTTTTGCCAAAGATCGGGCGTGAAGGCCCGCTCGACGGCAGGTCCCGTCAGTTTTTCATTCTCGACGAAACGCGCTTTCGGCCAGCGACGGGTCATATCGGCCAAGGCAGCTTCACGGTCCCCGTAATCAACGAAGCCCAATCCTGCAAGCCCATGTTCGGTGACGACCGCAATCGCTTCGCAAAAAGGTGAGGGATGAAACCCGTAAGACAACGTAAGTCCCGCCCCGCCGGTTTTCCATTCACCCGGTGACATCGCCTTATAGGTCACGAACAGATCATGCAAGCGGCCCGGTCCCGAAAGCCCCAATTCGAGCGACGCATCAAGGAGTGACGCGTCGTCTTTCAAAAGCCGCCGCGCATGATCAAGCGTCACGGCTTGCAAAAAAGCTTTCGGAGAAAGACCCGACCAGCGGCGAAAGACGGCATGAAGATGCGAAGCCGAAATGCCTACAGCCTCCGCAATTTCATCAAGGCTAAGCTGGCGACGCCATTCTTGACTGATAAAGGCAATAGCCTTCCGCACGCGATCATAATCACTCGAGGCGGGCTCGTGTAGTTCGTCGATTGGGAGGGTGTGAAGCATGGGCGTAATCTGCCGTTGATGATGAATGTAATCAACACTTAATCGCCCGCGGCGCTATTAGACACCCGTTTCCGATGGTATCGCGAAAATCTTTTCTATTCCCGTTCGTCTGGCGCGAAGACCGGCCCCGCTTTGGCCTGACAGAGTGCGGAGGACAATGCCGTATAAAATTTCTGCTTGTCGTCAGGCCCGAGACTTTGGCCAATTGAGAGCGATGTTCCGCGCGAACGAAGCGTAATTTTGGAAATGCCGAATTCCTCGTGACGATCAACGTGAAGCCGTGTCCAGAGAGGATTAAAGCGCCATTCTTCCATTGCGCCTTTCACATATTTCCGTCGGACGTGAAGCTCTACCGGGGTCAATGCCACTTCCTCCGTCATCGCTCCCGAATTCACGCTGGCACGGAAGGCAAAAGCCAATAGCGCGACATCGAGCCCATAAAATCCGGCAACAGGCCAAAAACCCATAACGACAAAGGGAATAGCCGCAACAAGACTGGCAAGGCCAACGCATATGACAACCAACCACAGGCCCTGCGGCGTCAAAGACCGATGCGGTCGCAACGTAACCGAAAGGAGAGGATGGTCGGGACCCAGGGTCATTTTTTGAATAAACCAGCTTGTGAGCTACGCGGAGAGCAAACTATATTTCTCGCATCATGACAAGAAAGCCGCTCCCGAGAAAACCTGCGTCCTCGCGCCGCGCCGAACCAAAACCGGTAAAAAAACCGGTGGTTAAAAAGGCAACGACCAAAAATACGGCGGCGAAAAAATCGCGTGCGCGGATCAAGCCGATCGAGTCTGCTTCTGTTGAAGAGGTGTTCCGTCGCTTCCATAAGATCGAGCCGGAGCCGAAGGGCGAGCTTGAGCATGTTAATGCCTACACGTTGCTTGTTGCGGTTGTGTTGTCAGCACAAGCGACAGATGCTGGTGTAAACAAAGCGACGCGCGCTTTATTCAAACGTGTTGATACACCGAAAAAAATGATCGCACTCGGTGAAGAAAAGCTGCGCGACTATATCAAAACCATTGGGCTTTTTCGCACCAAAGCAAAAAATGTCATTGCTCTCTCAGAAGTTTTGATCCACGATTATAAAGGCGAAGTGCCCGATGATCGTGATGCCTTACAAAAATTACCGGGTGTTGGTCGAAAAACCGCTAATGTTGTTTTGAATATGGCGTTCGGTCATCCGACGATGGCGGTGGATACCCATGTGTTTCGTGTCTCCAATCGAATTCCCTTAGCACTCGGTAAAACGCCTGAACAAGTTGAAGCGGGATTGGAAAAAATTATTCCTGCAGCCTTCGGAATGCACGCCCATCATTGGTTGATTTTGCATGGACGCTATTTGTGTAGAGCGCGAAAGCCTGAATGCTGGCGGTGCCCGATTGCGGATTTTTGTCGGTTTGAACCTAAATCACAACCGAATGAGTGATTGACTTTATCCAAACACAAGAAGCCCGGTAAGGCCTGCAGCGCCAACAATAATGCGCCACCAGGCAAAGAGTGCGAAACCATGTCGTGACACATAACGCAACAGACTTGACACGACGATTAAACCTGAAATGAAGGCCGCGATAAATCCAACCGCAATTAAGCCGGTGCCTGCGAGGGTTAGATCTTTGTAGCTCTTCATCAAATCATAAGTGAAAGCACCGACCATTGTGGGGATCGCCAGAAAAAAAGAAAATTCAGCAGCGGCTCTTTTATCCGCCCCCAAAATCATCGCCCCGACGATTGTTGCGCCTGAACGTGATACACCAGGAATCATGGCGAGACATTGGAGGATCCCAATTTTGAACGCCATACCAAGCGGGAATCGTGTTGCATCATTATGTTTGCGTTCAAGCGGCAATTCATCGACCAAGAGAAGGATGAAGCCGCCTGCAATCAAAGCGATGCATACAATCAAAGGATTAAACAAAACGCCCTTGATGAAGCCATGCAACAAAGCGCCAACAAGGGCTGCGGGTAAAAAAGCGATCAGAACACCAAGGATAAAATTTCGCGCCTGTTTGTCATGATGGGCGGAGAGCAAAATATGCAGAAGCTTTCTGATATAGACAAGTACAAGCGCGAGGATTGAGCCGAGCTGCACGAGTATGGTAAAAGTTTTCTCAAGCGTTGCGTCTTCGAAGTTCAGGCCCAAAAAATGTTTAGCGAGGAGAAGATGGCCGGTTGAGGAGACGGGTAGATATTCGGTAAGACCCTCGATGATTCCGAGGAGGACGGCTTTGAGGATCATAGGGTCCATGGCTTGTCCGAATCATATTGTTTCGCGTCGGTCACGGTTCTATATGGGTCCGGGTTGTGTCGCCATCCGGAATCGCCGGCGGGGCCGATTTTTGGAGCGTTAGGGTTTAACATCGATGCCTTTCGCATCGGATGGATGTGGATTTCGTAATTTTCATGACGACGCTTTATCACGACGCTTTTTGTCCGCAGTCACGCTTTGTGCGTTTGGTTCTCGGAGAGTTGGGCATTACCCCGACTTTGGTTGAGGAGCGTGTATGGGAGCGTCGCCGTGATTTCCTTGCGCTTAATCCGGCCGGGACGACCCCTGTTTTTCTTGAACAACAAGATTTGCCGCTTTCCGGCGCGAGCGTGATTGCCGAATATCTCGATGAAACGCGTGGCTTGGGCATGGGCGACCGCCGTTTATTGCTCGACCAACCCGCCGAGCGCGCCGAAGTTCGCCGCCTCCTTGATTGGTTTAATGGCAAAATGTTTGACGAGGTCACGGGCTATCTCGTGCATGAGAAGATCAGCAAGCGCTTCATGCCCGCCGACCAAGGCGGCGGTGCGCCGGATATGGCCGCGATCCGCGCGGCAAGAACTAATATCCGATATCATCTTTCTTATATCGGTTATCTGCTCGCCGATCGGAATTGGCTTGCAGGAACCAAAATGTCTTATGCGGATCTTGCGGCCGCAGCCCAGATTTCGGTGGCTGATTATCTCGGCGACGTGCCGTGGTCGTCGCATGAGACGGCGAAACATTGGTATCAAAGAATAAAATCGCGGCCGTCCTTTCGCCCTCTTCTCGCCGATCGTGTTCCCGGCATGGATCCGACCGTGCATTATGTGGATCTCGATTTCTGAGCCCGCCAGATTTCAAAGCGGCGCTCGCCGATCACGCAAAAGCCGAAGGCTTCGATGCTTTTGGTGTGACAAAGCCTGATGCTATCCCCGAAGCTGAAGCACGTTTGCGTTCATGGATTGAAGCGGGCTTTCATGGTTCGATGAGTTGGATGGAAGAGCGTGTTGATGAGCGCGCAGCACCTTCAACACTTTGGTCTGATGTCAAATCCATTGTGATGCTCGGCTTTTCTTACGCACCCGATCATAATGTGCTTGAATATATCGCCAAAAAAGATCGTGGTGTGATTTCAGCCTATGCACAATTGCGCGATTATCACGATTTCATAAAAGCAAAGCTCAAACGCCTCGCGCGCTTTATGATTGAAACAAAAGCGAAAGATCAATCGCCATCACAACGCGAAACAGAACCGGCCGTGAAGGTCTTTGTCGATACAGCACCGGTGATGGAAAAAGCGCTCGCTGAAGCCTCAGGTCTCGGCTGGCAAGGAAAGCACACAGTGCTTGTCTCACGCGCGCACGGATCGTGGATGTTTCTTGGCGCAATCTATGCTAATTTTGAAATACCTGACGATCAAAAGCATGACGATCATTGTGGCTCTTGTACGCGCTGTTTGTCGATTTGTCCCACGGATGCGTTCCCTGCGCCCTATCAACTCGATTCAACAAAATGCATCGCCTATCTCACCATTGAACATAAGGGTCCGATTGATCGTGCGTTGCGTCCGAAAATGGGCAACCGTATTTTTGGCTGCGATGATTGTCTTGCGGTCTGTCCGTGGAATCGTTTCGCAAAACAATCTGCTGCTTTACGCCCCTTTCTGCGCGATGATTTAAGCGCTCCTGCGTTAAAAGAGTTATCGACATTTGATGATGAACGGTTTCGAAAATATTTTGCCGGCACACCGATTAAACGCACAGGGCGGGATCGATTTTTGCGCAACGTTCTGATCGCGATGGGAAATTCGGACGATCAAAGCATGATCAGCGCGATTAAGCCTCTTTTAAAAGATAGCTCAGCTCTGGTGAGAGGTGTAGCGATCTGGGCGCTGGCTCAACTCGTATCTGATGCAGAATTTGAAAAATTTCGCACGCATCATTTGACTCATGAGCCCGATGAAACCGTGCGCGAGGAATGGCGTCTCGGAAAGGTTCTTGGATGAAACTCGTTGTATTCGGTCTCGGATTTTCTGCGAAAGCCTTTGTTGATCTCGCCTCCGATCGCTTTTTAGACATCACGGCAACGGTGACGTCATCAGAAAAAGCTATGCGCCTCACCAATGATTATTGCCATGCCTGTGTGTTTAATGACGAATATGCAGATCCGAAAATTTTTGACGCGCTTCGAGAAGTGGATGCGGTTTTGATTTCAATCGGACCGGATGAAAAAGGTGATCCGGTGTTGCGGCGCTTTGCGCGTGAAATTGAAAATTCCAAAGCGATCACGTGGATCGGTTATCTCTCCACCATCGGTGTTTATGGCGATGCGCAAGGGGGGTGGGTTGATGAAACAACACCGCCAACGCCCAGCCATCAACGCACGCATATGCGGGTGAAGGTCGAACAAGAATGGTTATCGCTTGGAGCTTCCGCGAAGAAAGCGGTTCATATATTCCGCCTTGCCGGAATTTATGGCCCCGGTCGCAATCCGATCCTTAATCTCGTACAGCGCGCGCAACGGATCATCAAGCCGGGACAAGTGTTCAATCGCATTCATGTTGACGATATCGCACAAACGCTTTTGGCCTCGCTTGCGAAACCACGCGCGGGGGCGATTTATAATGTCACAGATCACGAACCCGCCCCGCCGCAAGATGTGTTAACTTATGTCGCTGAATTGATGGGTGTTGATCCGCCACCAGAAATCCCGTTTGAAAAGGCAGTGATGAGTGAAATGGCGAGAAGTTTTTACGCAGACAACAAACGCGTTTCAAATCGCCTCATCCGCGAGGAACTGGGTGTGAAATTTCTCTATCCCACTTATCGGGAGGGATTACAGGCCTTGGCGAACAGCGGTGAAGGGAAAACGTTTTGAGACCGCGCCACTTTTGTTATTGTTCATAAAAACAGGACTCTCATCATGGCCAAATCTCGTATTGCGCTTATTGCTCATGACCAGATGAAAGATCGTATGATCGAATGGGCTGAAAAACATCGCGCGCAATTGGTGCAATGCGATATTGTATCAACAGGCACAACAGGCGGACGCATCATAGAGCGCTGCCCAGAGCTTCAGATCACGCGCATGAAAAGCGACCCGCTGGGCAGCGATCAAAAAATCGGCGCGCTGATTGCGGAAGGGCGCGTCGATGGGCTTGTCTTTTTTGTTGATCCGCTGTCACCGCATCCGCATGATGTCGATGTGAAAGCGCTCCCAAGACTTGCGCTTGTATATAACATCCCGATGGCGTACAACCCTTCAACTGCCGAACTCGTTGTGGCGGGATATATGGCGACGCGTTAAGCGCACCACCCTTAATTCATCATCCGCTTCTGCAAGGACTCGGCATCGCGAAGAGCAGTTGAAAGAATCTCTGTGAGATTATGAAGCGCGCGCGTTTTATCGGCATCCGAGTCAACATTCTGCTGATCGATCATCTCCTCGGCGCGAATCAGAATGGATTGCAGCATCAGCGCCAAAACATGAACCGAATAATTTAATTATAAACTTTCAGGAATGTCTTTCAACAGCATCGCGCACCTCTTTTGGTGAATCGACACAAGTGCAACGCACTGGTGCAGGTCCCAGAAAGCGAAACGACTCCAGTGCCGCGCACTGGAGTCGGGGTGCTAAGAAAGCCATTCAAGTTTGGCCGCAGCGCTTTTAGCTTTGCAGCCTGGACATAACGCCGCCACCCCGACGTGTGAGCGTCAGGGCCGTTTGGTCTCGGCAGAGGCACTGCCGACTTGAGTGGGGGTTTCTCAGGCCCCAGGCCATGTGGATACATGACCTAAGAAAAACGAAAGCAAACCTTCGACCAAAACGCAACGTCCCCGGCGCTTAAAACGCGGAGAGCAGACGTTATTGAGGAGAAGATGCAACGCGCTTAAATCGAACAGGTGCATTTTAGTAAAATGTGAGCAATATATTTCTGCGGGAGCTGGGCACACAAACCGTCATTGCGAGCGAACGCGAAGCAATCTAGGTGGAGTCAAAAGAAAAGGCGTATGACAACCGATGCGCCTCAATAATAATTATCAACTAGATTGCTTCGCGTTCGCTTGCAATGACGACTAATCGATTGCCGACCGACAAAGCAAACGCCTCACCCAAACCTTTTCTCAATATACTCCGCCACCATCGTCTTGAATTCAGCGGCAATCGTAGGCCCGCGTAAGGTCGCGGCTTTTTGGCCGTCGATAAACACAGGCGCGGTGGGCGCTTCGCCGGTGCCGGGCAGAGAGATGCCGATATTGGCGTGTTTTGATTCACCCGGTCCATTCACAATGCAACCCATCACCGCGACGTTCAAATTTTCAACGCCGACATAACGCGTTTTCCATTCGGGCATTGAAGTGGAAATCCAATCCTGAATGTCACGCGCGAGTTCTTGAAACACGGTCGATGTTGTGCGGCCGCAACCGGGGCACGCGGCGACAAGCGGCACAAAAGTGCGAAAGCCCATGGTCTGCAAAATCTCTTGCGCCACTTTGACTTCGAGCGTGCGATCACCACCGGGCTCCGGTGTGAGTGAAACGCGGATCGTGTCGCCAATTCCTTCTTGCAACAAAATACCCATCGCCGCAGATGATGCGACAATGCCTTTTGAGCCCATGCCCGCTTCGGTCAATCCAAGATGAAGCGCGAAGTCAGAGCGCTTCGCCAACATGCGATAGACGGAAATCAAATCCTGCACACCTGAAACTTTTGCCGAAAGAATGATTTTGTTTTTCGGTAAGCCGATGTCTTCGGCGCGTTCAGCCGACATCAAAGCCGATTGCACAAGCGCTTCGCGCGTCACCGCGCGCGCATCAAGTGGGGCAACGCTTTTCGCATTGATGTCCATATAATGTGTAAGAAGTTCCTGATCGAGCGAACCCCAATTCGCGCCAATGCGCACGGCCTTGTTATGCTTGATCGCCATTTCAACAATGGCTGAAAATTGCCGATCCTTCTTGTCTTTGAAACCGACATTGCCGGGATTGATACGATATTTGTCGAGCGCTTCTGCACAAGCGGGATGATCCGCCAAAAGTTTGTGACCGATATAATGAAAATCACCGACGAGTGGTGCGGTGACGCCGCGTTTCAAAAGTTGTTCTTTGATATGAGGCACGGCTTTTGCTGCTTCATCACGATCAACCGTGATGCGCACAATTTCTGAACCTTGCCGCGCGAGCGCCGCCACTTGTTGAACAGTTCCGTCAATATCGGCCGTGTCCGTGTTGGTCATGGATTGCACAACAATCGGTGCGCCACCGCCAACCGTTATGGATCCCACTTTCAACGCAACGGTTTTATGGCGCTTCAACGGCGCGGCTTCGATCGGTTGCGGCAGACAGGAAATATCATTCATGGGCGTCATTCACTTGTTGTACGACAATGGGCGCAAAGGCCCTGAATTTCGATTACTTGCGCACGCGGACTAAAGCCTTGCGCTTGTACAAGTCCGGTCAAAGCGCGCGCGAGCGATTCGGACGTTGTTTCGTCAACACCGCCGCAGCTTTCGCAAATCAAAAACATCACGGGTTCATTGGACATGTGATGAAAGGGGCAGGCGATATAGGCGTTGCGGCTTTCAAGCTTATGCGCGAGACCGGCTGCGAGCAGAAAATCAAACGCACGATAGATCGTAACCGGCGCTTCGCGTTTGCCGGTTGTTGCCGCAAGCGCATCGATCGTTTCATAGGCACTCATCGGGCGATTCGTTGAATAAAGCGCTTCGAGCACTGCACGGCGTATCGGCGTGAGCTTTAATCCTTCAGTCGCACAATGCGCCTCGGCTGCGGCCAGCGCTTCGAGCGCGCGCGCCGCATGGGCTGACTCATGCGCGCAGCCCTCATGATGATGATCATGAGCGTGCTCGTGCGTGTGATCCTGTTTATCCATGCGCGGCTTTTACCATGGGCGGCGATGAAAATCAGCCGGGCAAAAGCTTAAAAACCTTCGTCCGCTTGATCTCGGTGTCTTCAATCTCGCGCGTTGTGGGAACGCGATATTCGACCAATTCTTGCAAACCCGTTTTGGGTAAAAAGGCCTGCCCCGGATCGCCGATCAGCACGGTTGTACCGCGTTTCGCAAGCTGATGAAGCCACGCAAAAACCCGCGCCGCCATATCGCGCTCATAGGCAATGTCACCGGCTAAGACGATATCCCAATCCTCATCTTGGCCGATAAGATCGCCGCTGCGCAACGAGACTTCGGCGCCGTTGTCTTTTGCGTTCAAGGCAATGGCTGCGAGCGCAAAGTCGTCAATCTCATTGGCTTCGACGGAGCGGGCTCCTGACTTGGAGGCCGCAATCGCCAAAAGCCCGGCACCGGCGGCAAAATCGAGGACTTTCTTACCGCGCACGGTGTCCGGATGGTCGAGAATATAGCGGGCAAGGCCTTGGCCTCCTGCCCAGGCAAAGGCCCAGAACGGGGGCGGTAAGCCAATTTTTTCGAGGTCATCTTCGGTCTTTTTCCAGATTTCCGTGATTTCATCGGCCAGATAAAGGCTGATTTTCGGCGTATGCGGCACGGCAAGCCACTCCGTATGGGCGCGGATAAGCGCGGATTTATCTTCAATCATGAGCCAAGCCTAAGGGACGCGGGCGCGCGGATGTGCCTCGTCAAAGGCTTTGAGAAGCATC
>Ga0194124_10000873_pt1 | contig 42755 bp, 42 predicted proteins | sample TA2KigCas0mmetaG_FD_148605 | JGI IMG/M metagenome (GOLD analysis project Ga0194124, IMG submission 148605) | Freshwater microbial communities from Lake Tanganyika, Tanzania - TA2015031 Kigoma Deep Cast 0m | ecosystem: Environmental > Aquatic > Freshwater > Lake | place: Tanzania: Lake...
CCCCGGAAAGTGCTACACGCACGCAATGCGGCACCGCTTCCGCATCGGCGCGGAAGATCGGCATGTATTCGTAGAGCGATGAATTATAGAGCCCCGGTGAGCCGATCTCATCCAGAAAACCCTTATTCATGGGCTCGCTTGACGGGTGGGAATGGATATTCACCAGACCCGGCATGATCATCAGGCCCTTGCCATCCATCACCTCATCTGCAGGGCCTTCATAATGGCGGCCAACAAAGCGCAGCACGCCATCGGTGAAGGCCATATCCGCATCGGGCAGATAGGTATGCGATTTCTCACTCGCATCCCAGGCGACAATCAGATCGGCATTGCGAATTAGCATTGTTGGCATGGTGTCATTCCCCCGGTTCGTATCATGGCGCGGCCCTGCCTGCTCCGCGCAGGCAGGGCGTGTCAGTGCTCAGCGTGTCAGCCGTATATCGAGCCCCTTGTAGAGCGCGACACCATAAATCCCATGCGCGCGCACGCCTTCCGTGCGGCTTGATGCGGCAACCCAAAGCTGTTCCTGCGCAATCGGCAGCCAGACATTATTCTCGGCAATGATCCGCTGGGCGCGTGCGATTGCTGCGGCGCGGACCGCTGGATCAAGCGCCGTTTTCGCCTCATCCAAGGCGGCATCGGTGCGCGGGTCGCTCCAATTCATCCGATTGGGTGTGGGGCGATTGCGACTATCGAAATAGAGCGCGAAGCTGTCCGTTGCCGTCACATAAGGATAGGACATGATGAAGGCATCAAATTCCTGCGTGGCCAGTCTGCCCCAACCCACTGTCGCGTCCCAAAGCTGAATGCGCATTTCAATGCCGATGCGGCGCAAATCCGCCTGCACGGCTTGCAGATATTGCTGACCCGCCTGGGTTTGCAGCCCATAGACAAGGAAGCTGGCGCGCTGCCCATCCTTTACGCGCACACCATCGCCACCCATGCGCCAGCCGGCTTCGTCAAGCACCTGGCGCGCCTGATCAGGGCTAAATTGCGGAACAAGCTTGGCCGCTTCCGAATCAAAGCCCGTGACGGCAGCATTCAAATACGCATTGGCGGGAACCGCCGTGCCGAACCACACCGCGCGCACCATCGCTTCACGATTAACGGCAAGATTGACGGCGCGCCGGATGGCGGGATCATTCACCACCGGCTTATCCACCTTGAAGCCAAGGAAGTGATCCCAGAAATAATTATCCTGCTTGGACATGCGGACATTGGGCTGACGCCGCAGCTGTTCCACCGCAATCGCCGGAATATACTGCGTGACATCGCCCTGGCCTGTCTGCAAGGCTGCAAGCCGGGTTTGGCTTTCCGGTGAAATACGCCAGATCACGCGGTCAACCTGTGGCGCTGGGTTCTGATAGAAATCCGGACCCCAGCGATAATTCGGATGGCGCTGCAGCACCAAATCCTGCCGCGGCGTCCAGCTTACCCAACAATAGGGGCCGGTGCCGTTGAAGCCCTGCACACCGAAATTCTCGCCCAGCCGTTCGACCGAGTTGCGATCAACAATGGATGCAAAAAACAGGCTGAGCTGATAGAGCAATTCACCGAAGGGCTGTTCCAGCTCATATTCCACCGTATACGCGTCGCGCGCGCGGATATCTTTCACCGGGCCGGCGCGCCAGCGCACAGGGCTGCGTGTGGCGGGATCAATCCAGCGCTTGATGGAATAGACCACATCATCCGCGGTCATGGGCCGGCCATCGCAGAAGGTCACATCCTTGCGCAGATGGAAGGTATAGGTCTTGCCATCCGGGCTAGTATCCCAACGCTCCGCCAATAAGGGGCGGATGGTTTTCATGTCGTAATCAAGCGCCACCAGCGTATCGCTCATCATGTAGAGGGATTCACCGGCACTGCGCGCGGTGGAGCGCGCGGGATCGTAGCGATCCGCATCAATTTCGCGCAGCACCACCAGCGTATTGCGCGGATTGGTCTGCGCCATGCTGCTTTCCGCCGGCAGGGCGACTGCCAAGGCGAGGATTGCAAGGCCAAGCTTCATCTTCATGTCACGTCTCTCCCGGTCAGGCGTTGAAGGTTCAAAGCCGCAGCCTTGGGTCAAGCGCATCGCGCAGCGCATCCCCAAGAATATTGAAGGCAAGCACAACAATGAAAATCAGGATACAGGGAACCACCGCGATATGCGGCGCGAAGAACAGAAAATTGCGCCCCTCTGACGCCATGGCACCCAGCTCCGGCACGGGTGGCTGCGCACCAAGCCCCAGGAAGGACAGGGCGGAACCAAGCAGGATCACCTGACCAAAGCGCAGCGTGGCAAAGACAAAAATCGCCGAAAGGCAATTCGGCGCCAAATGCCGCCAGATCAGCCGCGCATCGGTCATGCCCGTGGCGCGGGCGGCTTCGATATAGTCAAGCCGCATCACCACAAGGGCAGAGCCGCGCACGATGCGCGCCATCAGCGGGATGGTCGCCACCGAAAGCGCCAAGACCACCGAAAAAATCCCCGGTCCGAAAATCGCGGCAATGGCGAGTCCCACAAGAATGGCAGGAAATGACAGCATGATATCAACAAGCCGCATGACCGGCCCATCCAACCAACGCTGATAAAAGGCCGCGAGGAAGCCAAGCACAGCGCCAAGCCCCCCACCAATCAGCACAGCAACAAAGCCCATCAGCAGCGAAACGCGCAGGCCATAGAGCAAACGCGTGACCATATCGCGCCCCTGTGCATCTGCGCCGAGCGGCAAGCCCGGGCTGCCAGGTGGTTGCATCACCTTCGTAAGATCATTGTCATAAGGATCGGTCGGCGCCAGCAGGGGCGCACATATCGCGGCAAACAGCAGCGCCACCACCAGGAATAAGGAAAGCGCCGCTGCGGGTTCCCGCAATAGGCGCGCCAGTAATCCGGGACGTTGCGGCATTGCGACTTCGGCGGCTTCCTGCGTGGCACTCATGCTTCGCGGATCCTTGGATCAAGCGCTGCGTAAAGGACATCCACCACAAGATTGACGACGATAAAGCCAAGTGACAGCACAATGATCGTGCCCTGCGCCATGGGAAAATCCGAAGACAGAATGGCACCGACCGCGAGCCTGCCAACACCGGGCCAGGCGAAGACGGTTTCTGTCACCACGGCGCCACCCAGCAGAAAGCCGATCTGCAAACCAATCAGCGTGATCACCGGAACCAGGGCATTGCGCAGCGCATGGCGCAGCACGACCAATCTTTCGGGCAAGCCCTTGGCGCGTGCGGTGCGCACATGATCAGCCCCGAGCACATCAAGAACGGCGGTGCGGGTCATGCGCGCAACGGGGCCGATGAAAACGCCGCCCAAGGTGATGGCGGGCAGGATGATCGCCCTGATGCCATCAATGGTCCATAAGGGTCCGCCTCGCCCGGTGAAGGGCAGAAGCTGCCATTTGAAACCCACAAACCAAATCAGCAGCAAACCAAGAAAGAACACCGGCACCGAAACGCCGGCCACCGAAACCGCCATGATGCAGCGATCCATCAGCGACCCGCGCCAATAGGCCGCGAGCGTGCCCAGCAAAATACCGAGCGGAATGGACCAGAAAAGGCTGGCCGCCATCAATTCCAGCGTCGGCCCGATGGTCGCCGATAATTCCTGCGTAACTGGCACGTTGTTGATGATGGAAACGCCAAGATCACCTTGCACAAGCCGGCCCATATAAAGCGCAAATTGATGATGCAGCGGCGCATCAAGCCCAAGATCAGCGCGTATCGCAGCAATCACATCCGGCGTTGCGGTGGGGCCGGCGCGGACGGTTGCGGGATCTGTCGGCACCACCTGCATCAACAGAAAACCAATCAGCAGCACACCAAACATCACCGGGAAGGCCAGCATAATCCGATGCAAGGCGTGGCGCAGCATCAGGCAAAGACCCCGTGGCGATCAAAGATCGGCGCACCATCGCGCAGGGTGGCATCAACCTGCACCGATAGAATTTCCTCGGCATCCAGGGTGAAGATATCGCGCGACAGGATCGCCACATCCGCTTGCATGCCAGGCGCCAAGCTGCCGCGCCGATCTTCGGCGAATTGGGTATAGGCGCCACACCAGCTATAGCAGTGCAGCGCCTCGGCCAGGGTCAAACGCTCTGCCTCTCCCAGCACGCTGCCCTTATTCGTGCGACGCGTCAGCATGGTGTAGAGATTGATGAAGGGATCAACCGTGGAAACCGGACAATCGGACGAAGCCGCAGGGTGATGGCCCTCATCCAGCCAGGTCTTCATGGGATAGGCCGCTTCGGCCCGCGCCATGCCAAGGTTGCGCACATAAAGATCGCCGAATTCATACATGAAGACCGGTTGCGGCACCGGCAAAATCCCGCACGCCAACATACGTCGCCGCTGATCACGCGTGACGAAGCCACAATGTTCAATGCGATGGCGCCGACCGGTGAAGGGATGCGCGGGCGAATCCGCTGCCTCCATGCCGCGCAACACCTGTTCAATCGCGGCATCGCCGATGGCGTGGATATCCAATTGCCAGCCCTGCTCATGATATAATTTCAGCAGCGCATGAATGGTTTCATCAGGAAAGGTGAAAACGCCGGTGCCACCGCCCGCCGATGCCAGATAGGCTTCGAAGAAAGCGGCGGTCAGCCCGCCGGCGCTGCCATCCGCGAAGACCTTCACCGCGCCCCAACGGAGAGAATCATCGCCCGCCATTGGGCGCAGCCCTGCGGCCCAGGCATCGGCGGCAATGCCTTCAGGATTACCAGCCAGAACCTGCCATAGGCGGAGCGGCAGGCGCCCGTTGTGCTTGGCGGTTTTATAGGCGCTGATCTCCGCCATGCCCGCGGTCATGCCCACATTCATATCGGTTGCGGATGCGAAACCCAGCGACGCCAAATGCAGTGAAGCACGTTCGATGGCATCCACCATTTCCGCTTCGCTTGGCGGCGGCATCACATCCCGCACCAGGCGCATGGCGCGTTCCTGAAACAAGCCAGTCAGCCGCCCGCCCTTGCGTTCAATCACGCCCCCTTCAGGGTCTGGCGTATTGTGGCCTACACCTGCCAGGCGCAGCGCCGCCCCATTGGCAACGCCCATATGGCCGCAGGTCCGCGTGATGAAAACGGGATTGTCCGGCGCTGCCTTATCAAGTTCCGCCATATCGGGATGGCGGCCAATATCCAGCGCGCTGTGATCATAGCCGCGCCCCAGAATCCAGGCGCCTTTCGGTGTGGCTGATGCAGCGTTGCGGATGCGCGCCAGCAATTCATCAAGGCTCCTGACTTCCTCGGCACGCAGATTGACCTGCGACATACCAAGCCCATAGGGAAGCAGATGCATATGCGCTTCATTGAAGGCGGGAATGGCAAGGCGCCCGGCAAGGTCAAGGCGTTTGGTGTCAGGCCCCGCAGCGGCCAGCGCGTTATCACCAAGCGCGATGATGCGGCCAGAATGAATGGCGAGCGCATGGGAAATTCCCGCACCCAAGCCCTGAAACACAGCGCCATTGTAACATAAAAGATCAGCCTGCATTGTGTGACTGTCACGGCGCCAGCCCGCGGCGTCAAGCGGGTTTTTGCACCCTTCGCGCGGCTTCATACAGGGTGGTCTTGGGGCTTTCGCCTTACGCTCCTGGCCTTATGATGAAGCCCATCAACGGGGGAAAAGGCTCACATGCAGGCATTGACCACGGAAGCCATCTTGCGCTCGATACAAGAATGGGTGCTGTTTGAAAGCCCGACGCAAGATGCCGCCGCCGTCAATCGCCTTGCGGATTTCGTGCAGGCTGAAATGCGCGGTTTTGGTGCCAGCATTGAACGCATTCCTGGCCAGCGAGGCTTTGGCGACATTGTCCTTGGCCGCGTTGCAGGTGAAACGCCAGGCCCCGGCCTATTGCTGCTTGGGCATATGGATACGGTGCATCCCATCGGCACCTTGGCCGGGCCTTTGCCGATTCGTATCGAAGGTGATCGCGCCTATGGGCCCGGCATTTATGACATGAAGGGCGGCAATGCGCTGGCCTTTGCCGCATTGGCGCATTTGCACGCAGATGGCCGCAAGCCCTTTCTGCCAGTCACCACCATGATGATCCCGGATGAGGAAATGGGCAGCCCATCCTCCCGCGCGGCCATTGAAGCCGTGGCGGCGCAGCATCGGGCCGTGCTTGTCAAAAAACCATCGGGCGAGGGTGGCAAATTGACCATTGCACGCCATGGCATAGCGCGCTGGCACCTCAAGACCATAGGTCGCCCTGCCCATGCCGGCGCCTATCACGCGGAAGGCCGCAGCGCCATTCGCGAAATGGCGCATCAGATCCTGGCTTTGGAGGATTTGACCGATCACGCGCGCAACTTCTACGTCAATATCGGCATTGTCCAAGGCGGCACGCATGAAAATATGGTGCCCGCCGAATGTCGTGCCATTTGCTATGCTTTGGTGCCGACCGCGCGGGAAGAAGGGGAATTGCGCGATGCCATTCTGGCGCTGCGCCCGCATGATCCCGATACCAAGCTTGAAGTGACGCCGGGCCTGTCACGCCCGCCTTTCGTCAAAACCCCCGCCATTCAGGCGCTTTATGATCATGCCTGCGGTTTGGCGCGCGAGATCGGTTTTGAAATTGCGGGCGAAAGGATTGCGGGCGGTGGCAGTGATGGCAATTTCACTGGCGCGCTGGGTATTCCGACACTGGATGGCCTCGGCGTGATTGGCCATGGACCGCATACGCATGAAGAACACGTGCTGATTCCCTGCCTGCTGCCGCGCACGCGCCTTTTGCTGCGCCTGCTGGAAACCTTGGGCAGAGCTGGCGCGCCTTTGGGTTAGGGCCAAAGGCGCGCGGCGAACCGCAATCCTGGCCTATCAGCCCGCCGCGGCAAGGATGCGCAAAGTCGCTTCCTCCCGCCCCAGCGCCCAGAGCACGGCATCAATCGGCGGGCTGGTGGTGCTGCCGCTCAGCGCCGCGCGCAAGGGCTGCGCCACCTGGCCAAGCTTGATGCCCTTCACCTCAGCATAATCGCGCAGCCACTGGTCAAGATCTTGCTTTTCCCAAGGTGCTGTCTGCAAAAACGCAGCAAGATCAGCAAGCCGCGCCTTGGCTTCTGGCGTCAGCAATGCTTCGGCCTTGGCTTCCATGCTCGGTGCACCATCCTGCACCGCGAAAGCCGCAGCGCCGGTCAATTCTTCCACGGTCTTCGCCCTTTCCTTCAGAAAGGGCATCAGCATCCGCACGCGCTTCGCACCATCCGGCCCGAACAATACAGTGCGCTTCGCAAGCCGTTCCAGCACCTCCCGCGTCAGCGCATCGTCATCGGCCATGCGCAGATATTGCCCGTTCAAATGCGTGAGCTTGGTATAATCCATGCGCGCCGCCGCACGCCCGACATCCTTGATATCGAATAGCGTCACCGCCCGATCGCGCGGGATGAATTCCTCATCGCCATGGCCCCAGCCAAGCCGCAGCAGATAATTGCAGACGGCTTCCGGCAAAAATCCTTGCTCACGAAAATCCAGCACGGAAACCGCGCCATGGCGCTTCGATAGCTTGGCGCCATCCGCGCCATGGATCAGCGGCACATGGGCGAAATGCGGGCGGGTCCAGCCCATGGCGTCATAAACCATGCATTGGCGGAAGGTATTGGTCAGATGGTCATCGCCGCGGATCACATGGGTGATCCGCATATCATGATCATCCACCACCACGGCATGCAGATAGGTGGGCGTGCCGTCACTCCGCAGGATGATCATGTCATCCAATTCGCCATTGGCGACGCGCACTTCGCCCTGCACCAAATCCGCTACCACGGTTTCGCCTTCCAAAGGCGCCTTGATGCGAATGGCGAAGGGCTTGCCTTCCTGTTCCGGTCCCGCTTCCCGGTCCCGCCAACGGCGGTCATAACGGGGTGGGCGGCCTTCGGCGGCGGCGCGTTCGCGCATTTCGGTCAGTTCTTCCGGCGTCGCCCAGCAGCGATAAGCCTTGCCCATGGCCAGCAGGGCTTCGGCGATTTCGCGATGCCGCGCTTCCCGCGCCGCCTGAAACACCGGCGGTTCATCGGGCGAAAGCCCAAGCCAATCCAGGCTATCCAGGATTTGATCCACCGCTTGCCGGGTGGAGCGTTCGCGGTCCGTATCTTCGATACGCAGCAGATATTCCCCGCCATGGTGGCGCGCAAAAAGCCAATTGAACAAGGCGGTGCGGGCCCCGCCGATATGCAGATAGCCGGTGGGGGAAGGGGCAAAGCGCGTGCGAACCGTCATGGCGAGGTCATCATTCTCCTGATGCGCTGCCTTTAAACCACAAGCCGCCCCGGGGAAATCTGGCGCCGCAGCCAGCGTGTGATGAATTTCCGGTTTGGGGGTTCAATCAGCCCAATATATACTTATGGTTGTGCTGTTTCCCAGTTCCTCCGCGCCCCGAATCCCAGGCCTGGCCCGGGCGGCGGAGGCTTTCGCTGCCGAACGGCAGCAGCAAGCACTTTGGCTGCCAGTCGCCATGGGGGCGGGCATCCTGCTTTACTTCAGCCTGCGGCGTGAGCCGGATGCGTGGCTGATATGGCTGGCCCCTGGCCTGATGGTCGCGGTATTTCTGGTGGCGCGCCGATGGCCCTTTTGCGGCTGGCTTTGCGCCCTTGCCGCGGCTGGCAGCTTTGGGTTCGCAGTGTCGGTCTGGCATGCGCAAAGGGCGCCGCCGCCGCTCTCCCCGCCGCCGCGTGCCTCGGTGGTGCAGGGCATTGTGCAGAATGTGCAGGCGCTGCCGCAGGGGCTGCGCGTGACGCTTGCGGAAGCGCAGCTTGGCCCAGACGCACCACGCCTGGAACGCAGCATCCGTGTGCGTCTTCGCAATGATGACCCTGCGCGCCCGGCGCCGGGCGATTTGCTGAACGTCCGCGCGCTGATCCGCGCCCCGGCAGCACCCGCCTATCCCGGCGCTTGGGATTTCCAGCGCGCTGCCTTTTTCAGTGGTCAGGGCGGGGTGGGATTCGCCATCGGCGCGGCGGAGGTGACGCAAGGCGCAGGGGAAGCCCCACCCTTCGCCGGCTTGCGCACGGAACTTGAAGCGCGCGTTTTGGCCACTTTGCCCGGCTCGGCCGGGGCGATTTCAGCGGCGCTGCTGACGGGCAGCCAAAGCGCCATTCCGCCCGCTGATCTGAACGCCGTGCGGGATTCGGGGCTGGCGCATCTGTTGTCTGTCTCCGGCCTGCATATCGCAATTGTGATGAGCGTTTCCTTCTGGGTGACGCGCCTGCTGGCGGCGCTCTATCGGCCTTTGGCGCTGCGCGTTCCGGGCAAGCTGCTGGCCGGCTGCGGCGCCTTGCTGGCGGGGGGCTTCTACATGCTGCTGACCGGGGCGCAGGTGCCCATGCAGCGCAGCTTCGCCATGGCGTGCCTCGTGACGCTCGCGATTTTGGCAGGACGCAAGGCGATATCATTGCGCGGGCTTGGCTGGGCGGCAGCGGCGGTGATGGTCTTCGATCCGGCAGCACTGCTTGGCCCGTCTTTCCAAATGTCCTTCGCAGCCGTGCTGGCCCTGATTGCGGGGTGGGAGGCATTGCAGCCGCGCCTTGTCGGGCTGCGCGGCCAGAAAGGTTGGGCATGGCGCATTGGCTTTGGCGTGCTTGGCTTGATGATGACCTCGGTACTGGCGGGTGCCGCGACTGCGCCCTTCGGCCTCGCGCATTTCGGGCGGCTGCAATGGTATGGCGTGGCGGCCAATGCGGCGGCGGTGCCGCTGACGTCCTTCATTATCATGCCCGCAGGTATGTTGGCGGCCTTGTTGATGCCGCTTGGGCTGGAAGCAGCGCCGCTTTGGGTGAGGGGATTCGGGGTTGAGGGCGTTTTGTGGGTGGCGCGTATCGTGGCCGCCTGACCAGGCGCGACGGAAGCCGCCATGCCGATCCCCGCCTGGGGCTTGGCAGTTTTTGCCTTTGGCCTTTGCTGGCTATGCCTGTGGAAAGGCTGGTGGCGGAGCTTCGGCGTGCTGCCGATGATCCTTGGCCTGGCCAGTGCGGCCTTCTTGCAGCCGCCCCATATCCTGATTTCCCAGGATGCGCGGCTGGTCGGGTTTTTCGCGACCGATGCGCTTTTCATCCAACGCCAACAGGGCGCTTCCAACCTCACGCGCGATGCCTGGGTCAGGCTTTACGGGCTGGATGCAGCCAAGGCGCTGCCCGCTGAGGGCCAAAGCCCCGATGGCAAGTTCAGTTGCTCTGCTGAAGGCTGCCGGTTCGAAGCGGGCTCAAGCGCCTTTTTCGCAAGGGGCAGCAATATCATGGCGCAATGCGGCGCGGTGGCAGTGATCATCTCCGCCGAGCCCATCCGGCAGCGCTGCCGACAAAGCATTTTGATTGATCGCTTTTCCGTATGGCGCGATGGCGCGCATGCGGTCTGGCTTTCGCCATCGGGCGCGGAAGTAATTTCGGATCGCGCCTGGCGCGGTGATCGGCCCTGGGTACCGCCGCTGCCCCTGCCACGCGCGGCAGCGGAACCGCCGGCACCGATTGAATAACCCCCTAGCCCAGCATCCTGAGCGCCATCACCGCCAGCACCACGCCATTCAGCACAAAAAGCCCCGCCGCCACGCCGCGCATGAGCCGCCCATGGCTTTTGCCGAAAAAGCGCCCGAGCAAGGCAACGCCAACCAAGGCCGGGACCGTGCCGGCGACGAAACTCACCATCGCAAGCGCCCCGCCAAGCGCGCTGCCAGTCGCCGCCGCCCCGGCCAGGGCACCGTAAAGCAAGCCGCATGGCAGCGCCGACAGCATGAAGCCCAAGGCAATGCCGCGCAGCCCAGTCGGCGCCGCCAGCAGCGGGCCAAGCCGCGCTTCCAGCAAGCCCGGCAAGCGGGGCGCGGCCAGGCGCGGCAGCAACGCTGCAATGCGTGCCGAGGCTTGCGCGAACATCAGCAGCGCCGCGAGGGCGAGCATCCCCGCCAGCACCAAGCGCCAGCCGGTGCCAAGGCTGACTGCCCCGATTACCCCCCCAGCCAGCGCGCCAAGCAGGCCGTAACCAAGCGCGCGACCGGCGTGGTAGGGCAGCAATGCCGCCCCAGAAAGGCGCCGCAGCATTCCGCCAGACGCTGCCTGATCCGCCACCGCCGCGGATTGCACCAGCACAAAGGGTCCGCACATGGCAGCGCAATGCGTCGCACCGCCCGGCCAACCCAGCCAGGAATAGCGCGCCCATCACCGCCCAAAGCCCGCCCGGGCCGAGCGCTTCCAGACCATGCAGGCAATTGGCGAGTAATTCCGCCACAGGGTGTCAGGCCGGCGCCTGGTCCAGCGTGCGGCGGAGCAGCAGCAAATCCGCCCAGGCTTCCCGCTTGGAAGCGGGGCTGCGGAGCAAATAGGCCGGGTGCAGCGTGGGCAAGGCGGGCAGCGGCCCAAGGCCGGGGATATCCACCTGATGCCAACGGCCACGCAGCCGCGTGATGCCTTCCTTCCCGCCAATCAGCCCCTTGGCCGCCACACCGCCCACCAGCACCAGGCGCTTCGGGCGGATCAGCGCCACATGCCGGCGCAAAAAGGGCAGGAACAGCGCCACTTCCGCATCGGTGGGCGTGCGATTCCCCGGCGGCCGCCAGGGCAGGATATTGGTGATGTAGAAATTGCTCTCCCGCGCCAGCCCAACCGACGCAAACATCCGATCCAGCAATTGGCCCGAGGCACCCACAAAGGGCCGGCCGGCGCGGTCTTCCTCAGCACCCGGCGCCTCACCAATCAGCATCAGGTCAGAATCGGCCACGCCCTCTCCAAAAACCAGATTGGTCGCGGTTTCCCTGAGCGGTGAACCATCAAACGCCGCCAGCGCTGCCTTCAGCGCTGCCAGATCGGGCGCGGCTGCGGCCAGGGCTTCGGCCCGCGTGACGGCGGGGGGCGCGGCGGCCAGGGTAACGGGGGCAGCGCGGATAGGGCGCGGTGGGGTTGGCTCCGGCGCGGGGCGCGCGGCTTCGGGCGCGCGTGCAGGGGCATCCCGCACCGCCAAGCGATCCACGGGGCTTTCCATCAGCGCCTCATCCGCGCCCCAATCGCATTGCAGCGCAAGGGCGGCGGCCAGGGCGGAATGCTCCTGCTCCATCCCCCACATATCGGCCCTAGGCGGGGTTCCGCGCAACCCGCGGCTTCGCTACATGGGTAACTTCGTGAAGAGGAAAGGCAGCGCGGTATGACCGAAGAACGGGAAGCGATGGAATTTGATGTGCTGATCGTGGGCGGCGGGCCTTCTGGCCTGGCGGCGGCGATCCGCCTGAAGCAGCTCGCGCCCGATATGGCGGTGTGCCTGATTGAAAAGGGCAGTGAGATCGGCGCGCATATCCTCTCGGGCGCTGTGCTGGAACCGCGCGCCCTGGACGAGCTGATCCCCGATTGGCGTGATGATCCGCCGGCAATGGCAACCCCCGCCGGCGATGATCGCTTCATGTTCCTGACGGAAACCAAGGCCTTCAAATTGCCGACCCCGCCGGCGATGAATAATCACGGCAATTACATTGTCTCGCTTGGCAATGTCTGCCGTTGGCTGGGTGCCAAAGCTGAAGCGCTGGGCGTTGAAATCTATCCTGGCTTCGCCGCTTCTGAGACGATCATTGAAGATGGCCAGGTGCGCGGCGTGTTGGCCGGCGTGATGGGCATTACGAAGGATGGCGAAAAGGGGCCGAATTACCAGCCGGGGATGGAACTCCGCGCCAGTTACACGCTGTTTGCCGAGGGCTGCCGTGGGTCACTCACGAAGAAGCTCTTTGAGACCTTCAATCTGCGCGATGGCGTGGCACCGCAGACCTTTGGTTTGGGCATCAAGGAGCTGTGGGAAATCCCTAAGGAAAAGCACCAGCCGGGCCTGATTTGGCATAGCGTGGGCTGGCCCCTGAAAACCGATACCTATGGCGGGTCATGGCTCTATATGCTGGGCGATAATATGGTCAGCATCGGTTTTGTTGTCGGGCTGGACTATCAAAACCCCTGGCTTTCGCCCTTTGAGGAATTTCAGCGCTTCAAGCAGCACCCCGCAGTGCGCGCCATGTTGGAAGGCGGCAAGCGCATTGCCTATGGCGCGCGGGCGTTGAATGAGGGTGGCTTCCAGGCAATCCCGAAGCTGGTTTTCCCCGGCGGTGCGATTATTGGTGATTCAGCGGGCTTCCTGAATGTGCCGAAGATCAAGGGTACGCATACGGCGATGAAATCCGGCATGATCGCGGCGGAAGCGCTTGCCGCTGCTTGTGCCACGGAAAATCGCGCACCGGTGCTGAATGCCTATCCGGAAATGCTGCGTCATTCCTGGATCTGGCCGGAATTGGAAGCGGTGCGGAATATCCGCCCCGGCTTCGCGAAATTCGGCTTCTGGGGCGGCATGATCAATGCCGCGATTGAAACCTATATCACGCGCGGCAAATCACCCTGGACGCTTTCGCATCATGAAGATCACGCCGTGCTGAAGAAGGGATCGGAAGCACAGAAGATCAATTACCCAAAGCCGGATGGGGTTTATTCCTTCGATCGGCTGTCTTCCGTGTTTTTGGCGAATACCAATCATGAAGAAGACCAGCCCGCACATCTGAAGCTGCGCGACCCGGCGCGCTGGCAGGGCGTGAATTGGGAAACATTCGCAAGCCCCGAAAGCCGCTATTGCCCTGCCGGGGTTTATGAGGCGGTGGGCGTGGAAGAAGGCCAGCCGCGTTTGGTGATCAATGCGCAGAATTGCGTGCATTGCAAAACCTGCGACATCAAGGACCCGACACAGAATATTGATTGGTGCACGCCGGAAGGCAGCGGCGGGCCGAATTACATCGGCGGCATGTGAAAACGCCAGATCAGGACAGGAAAATTCTTATGCTCAAAATCCACGGCATCGCCCGTTCCCGCGCCTTTCGCTGCATCTGGGCCGCCGAAGAAGCCGGCCTTGCTTATGAAGTGATCCCGCTTGGCTTCGTGCCCGGCTTCAAGCTGGAACGCCCGCTTGCGATCAACCCAAACAACAAGATCCCCGCCTTGGAAGATGGCGATCTAGTGCTGTTCGAAAGCCTGGCCATCAATCTGCACATCGCGGGCAAGGTGGGCGCACCGTTGATGCCCACCGGCAATGACGCATCACGCGTGCTGCAATGGACGCTTTGGGCCGCGACAGAGGCCGAGCCGCATGTCATGCGCTGGGCCTACAACACCTTCATCCGCCCGCCTGAGGATCGCATCGCGGCGGAAGCTGTGCTTGGCAAGGAAGCCACCGATCAGCGGCTTGCGGTATTGGAGACAGAGCTCGCCGCGCGGGATTATCTGGTCGGCACGGGCTTTACCATTGCAGATTTGAATCTGGCATCGGTGCTCTATGGCGCCGTCATGAATGGCTATGATTTCGCGGCTTTCCCAAAGGTGAAAGCCTGGCTGGCACGCTGCCTGGAACGCCCGGCAGCCAAGCGCGCAAGGGCGCAGCGCGAAGGCTGAAAGCTGAGGCCAAAATTCGGGAGGAAAGAACATGATCAAACGTCGCGCTTTATTGGCCACGCCCATGCTGGCCATGCCGGCTTTGGCCAGCGCGCAAACCTGGCCTTCGCGCCCGGTGCGCATTGTGCTGGCCTATCCGCCGGGGGGTTCAACCGATGTGCTGGCGCGCACCCTTGCCGCCGCACTTCAGGAAGCCATCCCCGGCAGCACCTTTGTGGTGGATAACAGGCCAGGCGGCGCGGCAGTGGTGGGGACGCAGGCAGTGGCCCAGGCCGCGCCCGATGGCTATACGTTGGCGCTGGGCAATAACCAGACCCATGCGGCGAATGCGGCCATGCTGCCTTCCCTGCCCTTCGATCCGATCGCGGATTTCGCGCCCATCGCCAGGCTTGCGACGGTGCATCACGCTTTGGTGGTGCCGGTCAGTGGCGCCAAAACCTTGGCCGAACTGGCGGCCAAAGGCCGCAATGGCGGTAAGGTAACTTACGCGTCTTCCGGCGCCGGTTCCGCGAGCCATGTGATTGCCGAGACCTTCACCCGGCGGGAAAGGCTGGACGCGACCCATGTGCCCTATCGCGGCGGCGCCCAGGCCACCACGGATACGGTTGCCGGCACGGTGGATTTCTTCGTCTCCACCTGGCCGCAGGTGGTTGCGCTGGTGCGCGACGGGCGGTTGCGCGCCCTTGGCATTGGCGCCCCGGCGCGCCTACCCGAAGCGCCCGATGTGCCGACCTTCGCGGAGCTTAATGCGCCTGATCTTGCCGTGGATGCCTGGTTCGGGCTTTGGGCGCCGGCGCGCACCGCGCCTGAGATCATCACGCGCTTGTCTGATACCTTGCGCCGCATCCTGGCTGAGCCCGCCATGCGTGATCGGCTGCAAGGGCAGGGTTTTGTCGCCGCGCCCATGGCATCAGCGCCTTTCGCTGAATTCCAAAAGGCGGAATTGGCGCGTTGGCGGGCGCTGGTGGAATTGACCGGGATCAGGCTTGCCGGCTGATTTTTTTGAAGTTTCGCACATAAAAAAAGGGCGCATTGCGGCGCCCTTTTCTTTGACCGGCTGAGATAAGCCTGAATTACTTCAGGATGATTTCCACGCGGCGGTTTTGCGGTTCACGCACACCATCAGCCGTCGGCACCAGGTTGTTTTCTTCACCGAAGCCGCGGGTCACGATTTCATTGCGCAGCACACCACGGCGCATGAGCTCCGCCGCCACCGCATGGGCGCGACGCTGGGACAGGCCCTGATTGTAGTCAGACGGGCCGGAACGGTCCGTGTAGCCATTGACTTCAATGCGGGTCACGCCCTGGCCACGGCCCGCAGCAGCTTCACCAATGATCTGGCGGGCGCGGTCTGTCAGGTCCGCCTTGCTCCAATCAAAGAACACTAGATAGGTCCGGGCAGCCACCACAGGCGCGGCCGCAGCAGCCACCACAGGGGCAGCGTTGAAGGCGTAGCGCAGGCCAAGGAGAAGGGAGTGGTTTTTGTTATCAACGCTAAGATCGCTTTTGGTTACAGCGCCGCCGTTGAGATTTTGGTACTGGTCCATTGTATGGCCGGCCGTCATCATGAACCGGTATTCGGCCGTGACCGCCAAACCAGGCACGGCTGCGATCGGCATTGAAAGACCGGCTATCGCTTGCCCAGCAAAGGCGCCGCTATTGCCTGAAACCACTTCACCCGCCGCTGATCCCTGCCAACCCACCTTGTCATATTCGTGCCATACGTAGCCCGCACCCAACCCGACATAAGGCGTTAAGCCGCCAAGCATACCACCAACATCAATGTCATAAAGAACGTTCAGCATCGCCCCGTAGCTATTGGCCGTGCCGGTCCCCGAGCCGGCAAAGGCGGTGCTGTTTCGTCCTTGTTCGGATGTTTGGTTGGAACGGAAGCTGGCTTCAATTTCAGTCCGAAGACCATTGCCGTAACCCCACCCCAGGCTGAGCACCCCAGCATAGCCCCAGGAGAAATCCTGATACACCCCGGTCCCAACATTACCGGAACCCTCGACGGTGCCGGTCAGGCCTGACTTATCAAGGTAATTGCCGCCAAACCCCGCGCCAAGATAAAGCCCGCTCACCGGCTGGGCCTGCGCCATCATCGGCAGCGCAATTACTGCCGCGGCGGCCAGAAGGGCCTTTCTAAACGTCATGATTTTGCCTTATTTCCAAATAAATTCCAAGCATCCAATAGGGATCGAAGCCATCGAAGTCGCGAAACCGATATCAAATTCTCCAAAATAGACTAGTTTTATTTGATTTTATTTGGGATTCTGTTTCCCAATCCACCATGGCTGCGGTAATTTTACCACACATGATCCAGGCGCACTCCCGCCGCCCATGATCATGCAAAACATTGAACCTTGGCCCCATTGCACAGGGCAGCGCCCTGCCCCATCAACGCGCCCAATGAATTACCGCCACGCCTTTCATGCCGGCAATCACGCCGATTGCCTCAAACACAGCTTGCTGCTGTCCCTGCTCGCCGCACTGAGGCGCAAGCCCACCCCCTTTGCCGTATTGGATACCCATGCCGGCTGCGGAATCTATGATCTCGCCGCATCGGAAGCTGCCCGAACGGGGGAAGCGGCACGCGGCGCGCTGCGTATCTCGGCAAACGCCGGCCCTGCGAACGCCCCGTTTCTGGCTGCGCTGACGCAGGCTGGGTTTCCGGCCTTCTCTCCAGGGTCCCCGGCGCTAATCCACGCCGCGCTTCGCCCGCAGGACCGGCTGATGGCAGTGGAACTTCACCCGGAGGACCACGCCAGGCTGAAGGCGCATTTCAGGCGGGATGCTCAGGTTGCCGTGCATAAGCGCGACGCCTGGGAAGCCTTGCGCGCCCTGACGCCATTTCCCGAAAAGCGCGGCCTGGTGCTGATTGACCCGCCGTTCGAACAGGAAGGCGATTATGGCCGCATCACTGAAGCCATGGCCTTGCTGCGGCACCGCTTCCGCGCCGCCATTATTGCCGCCTGGTATCCGGTGAAGCATCGCGCCCCGGTGCGCGGCTTTCATCATGCCCTGATGGAAGCCGGGATCGCCCCCTTGCTGGCCGCCGAGTTATGGCTGCGGGAGCCGACCGATCCGCAAAGGCTGAATGGCAGCGGGCTGGTGGTGGCCAATCCCCCGCAAGGCTTTGCCGAGGAAGCCGGGGAAATCCTGCCCGCCTTGCTGGCTGGCCTCGGCGCTGATGAAGCCGGCGCGGGAAGTGCCGTGACATGGCTGAAGCCATGAAGGATCACATTGCCATCATGGGCGCTGGCGCCTGGGGCACGGCGCTGGCCATTCAGGCAGATCGTGCGGGGCAGCGCGCCATGCTCTGGGCGCGTGATCCGGCGCGCGCGGCATTGATCCAGCAAAGCCGCGCGAATGAGCGCCTGCTGCCCGGGGTGGCCTTGCCCGATGGCATCACCATCACCGCCGATGCGCCCCAAGCGCTGGCAGGTGCGGCGCTGATCCTGCTGGTGGTGCCAGCCCAGGCGCTGCGCCCCGTGCTGCGAAGCCTGCCGGCGCTACCCGCCCCGGTGCTGATCTGCGCCAAGGGGGTTGAGGCAGGCAGCCTGAAGCTGCCGCTTGAAATCCTGGCGGAAACCCATCCCGCTGTGACAGCAGGCGTGCTGAGCGGTCCCAATTTCGCCCATGAAATCGCGCGCGGCCTGCCCGCCGCCGCCGTAGTGGCCAGCCATGATGCGGGTCTGCGCACGCTTGGGGTGGCGCGGCTTGGGTCGGCAGGGTTCAGGCTTTATGGCGGCGATGATCCGGTGGGCGCGGAAATCGGCGGCGCCGCCAAGAATGTGATTGCCATTGCCGCTGGTGCAGTGATGGGCGCTGGCCTTGGTGAAAATGCGCGCGCGGCGCTGATCACGCGCGGGCTTGCGGAAATTGCGCGCCTCGCCAGCGCTCTCGGTGGGCGGGCCGATACGGTTGCCGGGCTTTCGGGCCTCGGTGATTTGCTGCTGACCGCCACGGGGCCGGGCAGCCGCAATACGTCACTCGGCATGGCGCTCGGGCGTGGAGAAAGACTTAGCGAAATCCTCGCCTCCCGGCAGGGTGTCACGGAAGGGGTGGCGACCGCGCCCGCATTGGTTGAACGTGCCGCACAGCTTGGCGTTGACCTGCCGATTTGCGCCGCGGTGGCGGCGCTGGTGCAGGGCAGGCTTTCGGTGCGGGAAGCCGTGGCAAGCTTGCTCGCGCGGCCGCAGCGGGATGAATAGGCGAAGGAATCCTCGCCAATCGCGTCCGATCAGGGTTAGCTTCACCCCATGCCGCGCCAGGCCGCCCGCGCAACGCGCGCCATTCTGATCACCCGCCCGGAACCCGGCGCGGCGGAGACGGCGCGCTCGGTTGCAGCGCTTGGTTGGGATGCGGTGCTGGCGCCCGCACTTATCCTGACCGCCCTGCCCTTCAAGGCGCCCGGCCATTGCCAGGCGATCATCATCACAAGCCGCGCCGCCGCCCGCGCCTTGCCACTTATGGCGCTGCCCGTGATTGCCGTGGGTGAGGCCACCGCCACCGAGGCCCGCGGGCGCGGTTTTGCGAATGTGCACGCAGCGGCGGGCGATGCAGAGGCGCTTGCGGCATTGATTGGCGCAACGCTGAAGCCGGAAGCAGGCACGCTGTGCCTCGCCGTCGGGGAAGGCTATGCGCTTGATCTGGCTGGGGCTTTGCGCGCCAAAGGATTTCGCGTGATCCGTCGCGTGGTTTATGCCGCGCGGCCAAGCACCGAACTGCCGCAGGAAGCCTGCCGCGCCATTCGGGAAGGGCGCATTCATGCCGCGCTTTTCACTTCGCCTCGATCAGCGCGACAAGCGATGCGATTGCTCCGCGACATGGGGCCGCAGGATGCGGCGCAGCACATCATTGCCATTGCGCTCAGCCCGCGCATTGCCACCGCCTTATCCGCGTTGGGCTGGAAGGAAATCCGGACCGCGCGCCGGCCAGATCACGCAGCCTTGTTGGCATGCCTTGGGCCCGCAGATGTGCTAGGACACCCAGCATGAGCGATACGCCCCCAGCCCCCAAACGCCGCCTTGACCCGCTGTTGCTGCCGCTTTTCGCCGGCGGCGCCGTGCTGGTTTTGGCGCTTGCCTGGCTGCTGATCACGCCGCGCCCAAACGCCCCGCCTTTGCCCAATCTTGGTCCGCTGGAAGCGCGGCTTGCCGCGCTGGAAGCCCGCCCCGGCTTCAATGCCGCGCCTTTGGAAACACGCATCACCGCGCTTGAAGCACGGCCACGCGCCACCGCCGCCGCTGATCTGGCACCACTCACGCAGCGGCTTGAAGCGCTGGAAGCCCGCCTTGCCGGGTTGGAAGGCAGACCAGCGCCAAGCCCCCATATCTCTGGCCTCGCTCCGCGTGCCTTGGCCGAGACTCTGGCGACTAGACTTGATCGCATCACCGAACGCCAGGATGCGCTGGCCGCCCGCCTGCAAGCTGCCGATGCCGAGGCTTTGCGCCGGACCGAGGATCTGGCGCGCAGTGTGCTGATGCGGCTGGAAGCCGCTGAGAAGACCGAGGCTGAGCGCATCATGGCGGCTGGCGCTGCTTTGGAAGGCAGGTTGGCCGGTGCGGAATCAGCCCTTGGCGCCCGAATGCTTGCCCTTGAAGCGGCGCAAGCGCGCATCGCCGGGCTTGAGGCGCGGACGAATGGTGTTCAGGCCATTGGGGCCTTGCGCGCCCGGCTGGATGCGGGGCAGGCGCTGGGGCAGGCACTCGCGCCCTTTGCCAATCCACCGGCGGCGCTCAGCCGTTTTGCCTCTGCAAGCCCGCCCACGGAAGCTGCGCTGCGCCTGGCTTTTGAAGATGCCGCCCGCGCGGCGCGTGCCGCGAGTGAACCCTCGCGCGAAGGGCAATCGATTCTGGAAAGCGCCTCGGCCCGCTTGGCAGGGCTGGTCCCGATCAGACGTGGTGGGACGATCATCTGGGGCGACGAAGCCGCCGCCGCTTTGGAAGCGGCGCGCCGGGCGCTGGAAGCGGGCGATCTGGCGGGGGCTTTGGGCAAGCTGGCACCACTGCCGCAAGCCGCCCGCGCAGCGCTTGCTGCCTGGGAAGCGGAAGCCCAAGCGTTGCTGGCGGCGCGCGCGGCCATTATCACCCTGGCAGGGGGCTGAAGCGCCATGCGCAAGGCGCTTTTGCTGCTGGCGGCGCTTGTTGCTGTCGCTGCCATAACGCTTTGGCTGCTCAGGCTTGGCGGTTCGGTCGAAATCCGTGCGGGTGATTTCTGGATCGGCCTGCCGGTGCCGGTGGCGGCGGCGCTTTTGGCACTGGGCTTCATCCTGCTGCATGGCGGCTTGCGGCTTTGGGCCTGGTCGCGCGGGGTGCCGGCGCGCCTGGCCACGCGCCGTGCCGCCCGCCGCCGCGCCGATGGCGATGCGGCCATCACGCGCGCCCTGATCGCGCTTGGCGCGGGCACCGCCCCGCGCGCCCTGGAAGAAACCCGTCGCGCCCGCGCGCTTTTGGGCGATACGCCGCAAACCCTGCTGTTGGCCGCGGAGGCTGAGAAACTCGCCGGCAAGGAAGACGCTGCCGGGGCGATTTTCAAGAAATTGTCGGAAGATCCTGGGGCGCGCTTCCTTGGGCTACGTGGGCTGCTGCGGCAAGCCATGCAGCGGGAGGATTGGCCCGAAGCCCAGCGCCTGGCGCGGGAGGCTGAGGCCGCGCAACCAGGTGCGGCGTGGCTCCGCGAAGAACGCCGGCTGCTCGCGGAACGCACGCGGGATTGGCGGGAAGCGCTGGCGCTTTGCCCGCCGGGTGGACCGCGTGCGGCCTTTGCCCTGGCTGCGTCGGCGGCGGAGCCGGATGCCACCAAGGCGGCAGAGCTTGAAAAACAGGCGGTGGCAGCGGATGCGGGCTTCGCCCCGGCTGCCTTGGCTCAGGCAGCCCGGCTGATGGCGGCGGGCAGCCAGCGCCGTGCGCGCAATGTGCTGGAAGCGGCCTGGAATGCCGCGCCGCATCCCGATTTGGGCGCCGCCTGGATTGAGGCGGTGCCGGCGCCGCTACAGCGCGTGAAGGCGGTGGAAGACCTGACGCATCGCAACCCAAGCCACCCGGAAGCGCGGTTGTTGATGGCGCGGGTCGCGCTGGCGGCGGGGCTGACCGGCAGGGCGCGCAGCGAATTGGATGGTTTGGTCGGCAGTGGCGCGGCGGATCGGCGCGCCTTTCTGCTTTTGGCGGAGTTGGAGCGCGCCGAGCATGGCGACAGCGCCGAGGGCCGCGCGGCTGAGGCCGCTTGGCTGCGCGAAGCCGCCAATGCGCTTGGCGCGCCACGCTGGCGTTGTGATGCTTGCGGCGCCGAACATAATGCCTGGAAGCCCGATTGCGCGGCTTGCGGGGCGCTGGGGCGGATTGGCTGGTCGCGCCCCTGACGCTGCCCATCTTGCCCGATGGCGCAAGCGCTGTATGGAAGCGCCAGGATTTGACAAGGAACTGGCCATGGCGCTGACCCCCGCGCAAAAGACCGCGCTTGAAGCGGTCACCACCGCGACGCTGACGACCGTGCTGCTCAAGAAAGGTGTGCGGTTCTGCTATATCGCGGGATCAAACCCGATCGTGCAGGGCGATCGGCGCCGCATTGTGGGCCCGGCCTTCACGCTCCGCTTCACGCCAACGCGGGAAGATTTGGCAACGGTGGATAGCTGGTCTTCCCCCCGTTCCACGCGCGCTGCGATTGAAGACATGCCCGAAGGTTGTGTCGCCGTGGCTGACGCCATGGGCAGCAAGGCGGCTGGGATTTTCGGCGATATCCTGTGCGCGCGCATGGCAAAAAAGGGTGTCGCTGGCTTGGTGACGGATGGCGTGGTGCGCGATGGCGCGGGCGTGATCGGCACGGGCTTGCCGGTGTACTGCCAGGGCTATGTGGCGCCGGCTTCGGTTGCCGCGCTGAATTTCGTGGGCTGGCAGGAAACGATTGGCTGCGGCGGTGTCACCGTGGTACCAGGCGATATCATTGCGGCCGACGCCGATGGCGCGGTGGTGATCCCGCAAGCGCTGCTTGATGCCGTGGTGGATGCTGCGGTGGAACAGGAACGCCTGGAAGCTTGGATCATGGAAGAGGTCGGCAAGGGCGTGGCGCTGCCGGGGCTTTATCCGCCCAATGCGGAGACCAAGGCGCGGTATGAGGCCACCCGGAAGGGCTGAGTAAAGTCTGAGGGGGGGGCGTGATGCCCCCTCAAAATCCACCTGCGCGCGCGTTGGCTGATTTGTACATGGGGCAAATCAATGGAAATTCGTCTTCTAGATTTAACTCTGTCTGTAGATGACACCCATTCAGATTTCTGGCGGCTTTTGCAAGCCGGAAAATGGGAGGCGACAACCCTGAATGTTTTTGATCGTTACATCGATGCAGAGACGGTTTTTGTCGATGTTGGCGCTTGGATAGGTCCAACAACCCTTTATGCCTCGATAAAAGCAAAGCGAGTGATTTCTGTAGAAGCGGATCCTGTAGCCGTTTCTTTTCTGGAAAAAAATGTGAGTCGAAATCCAGGTCTATCCTCCCGGATTGAAATTCTTCATCGCGCAATATTGCCAAGTGCTGGCACCCTAAAACTTGGATCGAGGGGGACGCGAGGCGACTCAATGTCTAGCACCCCGTTCCAGAATTCAGTCGATGCGTGGGAAATCGATTGCGTCACGCCCGAGGAGATTATCCGCAAAATCGGAGCGGAAGAAAAGCTATTCGTAAAAATGGACATTGAGGGTGGCGAATATTTATTGGGTTCTTCGCTCTTGCATTTTGCCCAGCATCCTAATGTAGTTTTGCTGATCGCATTTCATCCTGGTTTTTTGCCTGGAACAAAATTAAAAAAAATTTCTTCACTCTTTGCTCATGACCCGAAAAATTTCCAGACAGTTCCGAGATTTTGATATCCTTCAGGTTAGCGAGAAACACGCAAGAAAGCCAATCTTCATAAATTTTCTCCACCGCCTTGGACTTTGCTACTTTAGAGCCAATGATACATTTTTGTTCATGAAAAGAAATGCGTTTCCTTTCGAATTAACACATGGCAGCCAAATTTGTTGTCTGATGGGGTTATCAACTGACCAAGGCGACCGACGCCTCCCCGAAAAGAAAACGACCATCTGAGCATCCAGCCTTCCGTGGCCGCGATCGGGTTATGACCAGAAAAAGGCAACCCCCTCAAAACCCGTAAAGCCTCGCCGGGTTGTCCACCAAGACACGGCGGCGTTCCGTATCACTCGGCGCCCATTGGCCGAGCAGATCGAGCAAATGCCCATCTTCCGGCATCCAATGCTGCAGACTTGGATGCGGCCAATCCGTGCCCCAAACGGCGCGATCCGGCGCGGCATCCAAAAGCGCCCGCGCGAAGGGTGCAACATCGGCAAAGGGAGGTCCGCCCGAGATGCGATAGCCGGAAATCTTCACCCAGCATTGCGGGCTTTCCAGTATTTTCAGCAACGCCTTGAAGCCAGCACCATTCAGCCCTTCGTTGGTTTTCACCCCGCCCATGTGATCAACAACCACCGGCACTGGTAATGTCGCAAGACGCGGCGCCAATGCCGGCAATTGATGGCCTTCGGCATAAAGCTGCAAATGCCAACCCAATGGCGCAATGCGCCGCGCCAGGGCTTCCAACTGTTCAAGCGGCGTGCCGTTCCCGCTGATGGCATTGAAGCGCACACCGCGTGTGCCGCACGCATGAAGCCGCTTCAGCGCGGCATCATCGAAACTGTCGTCAATCACGACCACAACGCGCGCGCGATCAAGGCCGAATTGCTCCGCTGCGTCCAAGGACACTTCGTTCTGCGTGCCATAGACACTCGGCTGCACAATCACCATGCGTTCAATGCCAAGCGCATCGGCCATGCGCTGGTAATCCGCGATTGTCGCTGCCTGAGGGTCATAATGCCGCCCGGCATCAAGCGGAAAACGGTCATAAGGCCCGAAGATATGGAAGTGGCAGTCACAGGAAAGTGCCGGCGCGCGCCAGGTAGGGCGCGGCGTGGTGGCCAGTGGCGGCAGGCAAGGTTTCATCACGCTTCTCCTGTCACTTCACGCCGCACCAATGCGGCACCTTCCACCATGGCGCGCATCTTCCCGAAGGCGACATCGCGCGGCAGGTATTTCATGCCGCAATCAGGGGCCAGGATGATGCGCGCGGGGTCAATATGCGGTAGCGCGCGGCGGATACGTTCAGCGACGATCTCTGGCGTTTCCACCTTGTGGTTCGCCAGATCAATCACGCCAAGAATGATGGTCTGATCAGGGAAATTCTTGAGCACCGAGGTATCCAGATTGGATTGCGCCGTTTCAATCGAAATCTGCCGGACGCGGCATTTGCAAAGCTCCGGGAGAAAGGAATAGCCGGTCGGGCGCGCATGGATAATGGCCGCATAGCCAAAGCAGATATGCACCGCAGTTGAGCCTTCTATACCTTCCAGCGCGCGGTCCAGGGCGGCCAGCCCATAGGCCCGCGCCTTTTCTGGCCGCGCCTGCATATAGGGTTCATCCACCTGCACATAATCAGCGCCGGCGGCGAAAAGATCACGGATTTCGGCATTCACGGCGACAGCATAATCATGCGCCATCTCAGCCTCATACTTGTAGAAATCATTCTGCGCCTGCTGTGCCATGGTGAAGGGGCCAGGCACGGTGATCTTGATTTTCCGATCCGTATTGGCGCGAAGGAAGGCGACATCGCGGGTTTCCACCGCATGGCGACGCTGAATGCGCCCCACCACGCGCGGCACCGGGTTGGGATGGCCGCTGCGATCAAGCGCCGTGCCGTGGTTTTCCATATCCACGCCATCCAGCGCGGTGGCGAAACGGTTGGAATAGCTTTCGCGGCGCATTTCGCCATCGGTGATGATATCAAGCCCGGCGCGTTCCTGATCACGGATCGCGATCAGTGTCGCATCATCCTGCGCCTCATCGAGAAATTCCGGCGCCACGCGCCACAATTCCTTGGCGCGCACCCGCGGCGGGAAACGCCCGGCAAGCTTGGCGCGGTCAATCAGCCATTCAGGCTGCGGGTAGGAGCCGACAAGCGATGTCGGGAAAAGTTTTTGGGCCATGGGGTATCCTCCGGTTTTGAGAAATCCTACCGGAGAATTGCGCGCCCCGCTATTCGGCCCAGCCCGCAAAACGCGTGAAGTCGCGCGCCGGGGCGCGTTCTGTCACCAGGCCATTTTCCACCGCATCCGGGTCCGCATAGCCAAGCGCCATGCCGCAAACCAGCATTTCCTCGGGCGGGATTTCCAGCATCTCTTGGATGGTACGGTGATAAGGCATGAAGGCGGCTTGCGGGCAGGTATCCAACCCCATGCCGCGCGCCGCCACCATCACATTTTGCAGGAACATACCGTAATCGAGCCAGGAACCCTGTTCCAGATCGCGATGGATGGTGAAAATCAAACCAACGGGTGCGCCGAAGAAAATCAGGTTGCGGCCATGTTGCGCACGCATCCGTTCGGCCTCGCCCTTCGCAATACTGAGCAGCGCATAAAGATCCCAACCCACCTTGCGGCGCCGGCTATGGAAGGGCTCAAAAAACTTACGCGGGTAATATTGGTATTCCGCTTCCGGCGTGATGCCACTCGCGTGTTCTGCCATCAACGCATGACATAGACGCTTCAGCGGCGCGCCGGTTAGCGCATGCACCTTCCAAGGCTGGATATTGCTGCCGGAAGGGGCGCGCGCTGCGATATCCAGCAGATGCTCGACATCCGCCTGCGGTACGGGTTTTGGCAAAAAGGCGCGGATGGAACGGCGCGACGTGATCGCCGCTTCCACCGCCGCCTGCGCCGTCCCCGCCATCAGGCGCGCCTGGTGTCAGTGAATTCCACAGGCCGGCCTTGCGGCGCGCCCTGCACGTCATCATCGCGCATGGCGATATGGCCGCGCACCACGGTCATTACCGGCCAGCCGCTGCAGCGATGCCCGGCGAAAGGTGTCCAGCCGCAGGGCGAGACAATCCAGCTATCTTCAATGGTGCGGGTTTGCTTCATATCCACCACCGTCACGTCACCATCCATGCCAACGGCCAAGCGCCCCTTGGTCTTGGCGCCATAAACCCGCGCAGGGCCGGCGCACATCAAATCGGCCAGGCGCGGCAGGGAAAGCCGACCGGCGCTGACATGATCCAACATAAGTGGCACAATGGTTTGGATGCCCGTCAGCCCCGCTGCCGTATCAGGCCAGGGGCGTTCCTTGGCGGCACGGGAATGCGGCGCATGGTCTGACCCCACGCAATCCACCGTGCCATCGGCCACCGCCTTCCAGGCTGCTTCCAGATGCCGCGCATCACGAATGGGCGGGTTCATCACCGCATAACCACCCAGGCGGCCATAGGCTTCATCGGTCTGCGTGAGGTGGTTCAGCAGCACTTCGCAGCTGGCGACATCTCGGAAATCCGCGAGATAGGCCAATTCTTCCGCGGTTGAGACATGCAGGATATGTGCGCGCCGCCCGGTCTTGCGTGCCAAGGCCATCAGCCGGCGCGTACCAAGCATCGCGGTTTCCACATCGCGCCATCCCTGGTGATTGATATGTGGCATGCCGGGCGTGAACATGGGCTTGCGCGCCTGTAGCCGATATTCATCCTCAGAATGATAGCAAATAGCGCGACGGCCAGAACGCATCACCGCTTCCAGGCTGGCATCATCTTCAACCAGCAAATCACCCGTCGAGGAGCCCGCAAAAATCTTGATGGCACAGACATTGGGTTCAAGCTCAAGCGCCTCAAGCTCCGCAATATTCGTCTTGGTCCCGCCCACATAAATCCCGATATCGCACCAGGCATGGCCATGCACAAAGTCGCGCTTGGCATTCAGCCTTTCGGTATTGGTGATGGAAGGGGTGGTATTCGGCATGTCGAACACCGCCGCCAGGCCGCCCAGCACGGCAGCGCGGGTGCCGGTTTCCATGGTTTCCACCTTGGGGTCGCCGGGGTCGCGCAAATGCACATGCGGGTCAATCAAGCCGGGCAGCAAATGGAGCCCCTTGCAATCCACGGTTTGCGCGGCTTCCGCCTGGGTCAAATCACCAATGGCGGCGATGCGCCCGGCGCGGATGCCAATATCGGCGCGCACCACGCCCCAAGGCATCACACATTCTCCACCCTTCAGGGCCAGATCGAAACGCGCCATGACAATTTCCTCCGAATAACGGCGCCACTATTTTGCACCAAGCGTTGGGCCGCGTCTAACCGGGGCTGTGGCTATTCTGGATGACGCGCCCACGGCCGTTACAAAGGGAGCTTCATGCCTTCATGGCTCGCGACAAAACCAAGGCTTTCATAGAAGCGTCGTGCTTCTGGCCGGTGCTTGTCGGTGGTGAGTTGCACCAGACCGCAACCGCGCGCGCGGCATTCGGCAATGGCCCAGGCGAACATCTGCCGGCCAAGCCCATCGCCGCGCCGGTCGGCGGCGATGCGCACGCCTTCAATCTGCCCGCGCCACATCCCAAGTCGCGAAAGCCCTGGGATGAAGCTGAGTTGCAGGCAGCCAATCAAGCACCCGGCATCTTCCACCACCACCAGGAGCTGATTGGTATCAGCGCTGATGGCGGCGAAGGCTGCTACATAGGCAGGGTTCGGCGGGTCAGAGGCGTCTTCGCGCCCCTGACCCAGAATGTCATCGGCCAGAAGCGCGATGATGGCGGGCAAATCCGCCGGCGTGGCGCTTCGGAAGTTCAGCGCCACAGGCGCTTCAGATCTTCACGCGATCCGGCGCGACCCAGCTGAGGGGTTCCTTCCAGATCACCTGATCCGTGGTGACAGGACGATCCAGCCGGTTCATGCCGCGCAGCTGATCAATGGCGCGCTGCACGAAGGCGACGCTGTCATTGGTCAGGTTCATGCGATATTCAACCTTGCCCATGAGCTCAGCAATAAAGGCTCGGTCCTGGCGCAGGAAACGCGCCACCTGCTGCACTGCCTGGTCGCGATTGCTGGCGGCGAATTCGGTCGCCTGCACCAGGGAACGCATCAACCGTTCCGTGGTGGCGCGATTGGCTGCTGCCCAGCCCTTATTCATGTAGATGTAATTGCTCTGGATCGCGATCTGATCATTGCTGAGCAGGATCTTGCTGCCGGGGATGGCGCGCGTGCCGCGGGTTGGCCAGGGTTCCCACACCACAAACGCATCAATATTGCCGCGTTCCATGGCGGCGACCATCTCAGGCGCTTCGACATTCACAATGGTGTAATCGGCCTGGTTCAGGCCAAGCTTTGCTACCACGGAAAGCCAGAAGGTTTCGCTGCCCGTGCCGCGCGCCACGCCAATACGCTTGCCCTTCAGCGCTTCCATGTTTTCAACGCCACGGCCCACCACGGAAAGCCAGCGCATCAGCGCCACACCTTCGGCAACAGCCACCACATTCGCATCGCGCACATGGGCCGAAACGCCGGCCTGTTCGGCGCCATAGGCAGAATTGATCTGATTGCCGATCAAAAACGCAATCATGGCGCTGCCGGAAGGCCCAGTATTCACCGTGACATCCAGCCCGTTGCGTTCAAAAAAACCGCCTTCCTTCGCGATGTAGAATTGCGCAAAAGAAGGATCAACGCCGGTGGCGATGGTGATCTTGGTGGGCGCTTGCGCGGAAGCGGGCAGGATATAGGCGCCTGCAGCGGCAGCCGGCAGCGCCAGAAGTGAACGACGAAGCATGATGAATTCTCCCTTGTTTCAGACGGTTGCGTTGAAGCGCCCCGCAAAGGCGCGGATCAGAAAGCGAAAACTACGATCGGTCGCAAAGCCCAGCATCCCAAGCGCGACCAGCGCCACAAAAATATCCTCGATCTGCATGAAAAGCCGGGCATCCCAGAGCATCTTGCCAAGCCCATCATTGGAAGCGATCAGCTCTGCCGCCACGATGGTGACAAAGGCATTGGACATGGCAAGGCGCATCCCGGTCAGGATGTAAGGCACGGTTGCCGGCAGCGCGACCAGGCCAAAGACCTGCCAGCGATTGGCGCCAAGGCATTGCGCGGCGCGTATCTTATCGCGCCCCACCGCACCCACGCCGGCAGCGGTCGAGATGATCACGACAAAAATGGTCGTATAGGCAATCAGAAAGACCTTGCTTTCTTCGCCAATGCCAAACCAGATCACTGAAACCGTAATCATGGCAACGGCCGGGATGAAGCGGAAGAATTCGGTCCAGGGTTCAAGCAACCAGCGCACCGGCTTGAAGGACCCAATCGCAAGCCCAATCGGGATGCCGATGGCTGATCCCAAAAGAAATCCCTGCGCGATGCGCTTCAATGACGCGATGATCTGTTCCTGCAGAATGCCATCTTCAATCAGCATCCAGCCGCGTTCCAGCACCGGCAGGGGTGGCGGAAACAAGGTGGATTTCACCAGATAAGTGGCGGCCAAATGCCAGATAAGAAACAGCAGGGCAAAGCCCGCGATATAGCCACCGATGGTGGTCAAGCGTTCAGTGCGCACCGTGAATCTCATCATGAATAAGGCCATGCACGTCGCGGAAAACGCGCATGAAAGCATCAGATGTGCGTTCGCGCGGAAAGGGCAAATCCACCGGCACAATGGCCTTGAGCGTTCCCCCCGGCCCGCGGCGCATCACGCCAATCCGCGTCGCCAAGGCGCAGGCTTCTTCAATGTCATGCGTGATGAACAGCACTGTCTTCTTGGTTTCGGCCCAAATCCGGCTGAGCTCCCCCTGCAACACCGCGCGCGTCATGGCATCAAGCGCGCCGAAGGGTTCATCCATCAGCAGCATGCGCGGGTCATTGGCCAGCGCGCGCGCAATCTGAATGCGCTGCTTCATGCCGCCCGAAAGCTCCGAAGGATGCTTCGCCCCCTGCCCGGTCAGGCCAACCTTGCGGAGGAAATGTTCGGCCTTCGCGCGCCGCTCAGCCTTACCCAAGCCGCGCAGCCGCAAGCCAAAGCCGATATTGTCCAGCGCGGTCAGCCAATCATACAGGCTGTCATGCCCCTGAAACACCACGCCGCGGTCAGCGCCAGGGCCTGCCACCGGCGCGCCATCCAGCAGGATGCTGCCGGCGGTGGGCGCATCAAACCCCGCGACCATGTTCAGCACCGTTGTCTTGCCGCAGCCCGATGTGCCGAGCAGGCAGAAGAATTCGCCCTCTGCCAGGTCAAGGCTGAAGTCGCGCACGGCTTCCCAGGCACCCGTCCGGCCCGAAAATACTTTGCCGACGCCCTGTAGCGATACCAACGCCACGGCTGCCCCCGTTTGTTACAAGCCTCATCTAGGCGCGCTTGGCGAAACCAGCAACCCGGCTTCACGCCCCGGCAAGCCGGGTCTAGTCTCCGCCCGGTATAGAAGCAGGAGGAATGCCACATGCCGAATATGCTTGAAGGTAAGGTTGCCATCGTCACCGGCGCAGGGAACGGGATTGGCCGGGAAATCGCCATTATGATGGCGGGCCAGGGTGCCAAGGTGATCATCAATGATGTGGGCGCATCGCTGTCAGGCGAAGGCCTGGATGCGACGCCGGCGCAGCAAACCAAGGCAATCATTGCCCAAAACGGCGGCACATCCGAAATCTGCACCGATAGCGTGGCCACCTGGGCTACTGCGCAAAAGATCGTGCAATCCGCCATGGATCACTTCGGCCGCATTGACATCGTGGTCAATAATGCCGGCATTCTGCGCGACCAGATTTTCCATCGCATGACGCCGGAAGAATGGGATTCGGTGATCGCCGTGCATCTTTCCGGGTCCTTTTATGTCTCCCGCGCGGCGGCGACGCATTTCCGCGCCCAGCAATCGGGCGCCTATGTGCATATGTCGTCCACCTCTGGCCTGATCGGCAATTTCGGCCAGGCGAATTACTCGGCGGCCAAGCTTGGGATTGTGGCGCTGTCCAAATCCATCGCGCTCGATATGGCACGGTTTGGCGTGCGTTCGAATTGCATTGCCCCCTTCGCCTGGAGCCGCATGACAGGCTCGATCCCCGCCGAGACGCCGGAACAAAAGCGCCGCGTGGAACGGATCATGCGCATGACGCCGGACAAGAATGCGCCGCTCGCGGTATTCCTTGCTTCCGATGCGGCGAAGGATGTCACAGGGCAAATCTTCTCGCCCCGCATGAATGAGATCTTCATCTATAGCCAATCCCGCCCGATCCGCGGCATTCATCGCGGCGAAGGCTGGACCCCGGAAATGATCGAAGAATATGCGCTGCCCGCGCTGAAGCCCGCCTTTTCGGCGCTTGAGCGTTCCGGCGATGTCTTCTGCTGGGACCCGGTCTGAAGCCGTTCATTGCCGCTGCGCTGGCGCTGCTCGCCCTGGGAACAGGGCGCGCAGCCGCCACGGCGCCGGAGATTCTGGCGGCGCGCAGCGTTTGCCGCCAAGCGGCGCCTTGGAAGCGATTGATGCCGCGGCGGCTTGTGCCTTCGCGCCCCATGCACGCCATCTTGGGCCATCGCCGGCGCGGCTCGTCTGGTCTCGGCCCGCCGCTGTGGTGATCTTCAACGGATTGGATGGTGTGCCGGAAGGGGAACGCGCCGTGCTGCTGCGCCCAACGCGGGAATTGCTGGCGCGCCATGCCGTGCGCGAACGTATCCAAGCCGGGCGCGTTTCGCTGCATGATCATGATCTGAATAACTTGCCGGAGACCGCGCAAGAAATCGCCTTCATGGCGCTGCATATCGCGCCACCCGAAACTCCACCTGAGGGCTGCGTTGCCCCCCTTACGAATTGACGGAATAGCCTTATGGATCGCCTTGCCTCTGCCCTCCTCAACCCGCGCCGCATTGCGCTGATTGGCGGCTCATCAGACCCGAAGCGCCTGACCGCGCGCGCGCAGGTTTATCTGCGGAAGCATGGGTTTACCGGCGATCTTTTCCCGATCAATCCCAGCGCCAAGACGATCCTTGGCGAACGCGCCTATCCGCGCCTGGCCGATGTGCCGGGGGAGGTTGATCTCGCCTATCTGCTGCTCGGCACACAGCATGTGGAAGGCCAGATCGCGGCGGTGGCCGAAAAGCGCATTCCGGTGGCCGCCATTCTGGCAGATGGCTTTGCCGAAGCCGGGCCGGAAGGCCGTGCCTTGCAGGAAAGGCTGCTGGCCACAGCGAAATCGGCAGGTGTTCGCTTGCTCGGCCCCAATTCCATGGGGCTTGTGAATTTGAATGCGCGCACCGCCTGTTCGGTCAATGCCGCGCTGGAAGCAGAAAGCCTGCCCGCCGGGCGCATCGCGCTGGTTTCGCAATCCGGTTCCATGATGGGTGCCATCATGGCGCGCGGCGCACCGCGCGGGATCGGCTTTTCGCATCTGATCGGCACCGGCAATGAGGCCGATCTGACCGCGAGTGAAATCGCCGGCATGCTGGTGGAAGACCCTGACGTGGATGCGGTGCTGCTGTTTCTGGAAGCGATTCGTGCGCCGGAAAAACTCGCCGCCGCAGCGCGCCGCGCCCATGCGCTGGGCAAGCCCATCATCGCCTTCAAGCTTGGCCGTTCAAGCTTTGGTGCGGAGCTGGCCGGCAGCCATACCGGCGCGCTGGCCGGTTCGGATGCGGCAGCCGATGCCTTCTTCCGTGCCTATGGCATTGCACGCGTGACAATGATTGAAGCGCTGTTGGAAGCGCCGGCCTTGTTTATCGGGCGGAAGCCCTTGGCCAAGCCGCGGCGGACCATTTCTGTCATGACCACCACCGGCGGCGGTGGTGCCATGGCGGTGGATGCGTTGGGCGTTGTCGGCATTGAAACCAGCCCGCCCGATGCCGCTGCCGTGGCCGGGCTGGAAGCCGCTGGCCTGCCGCATCATGGGCGGATGATTGATGTGACGCTGGCCGGCACGCGCGCCGATAAGGTGGAAGCGGCACTTTCGGCCCTCGCCGCCGATGCGGGCACGGATATGGTGCTTTCGGTGGTCGGATCCTCCGCGCAATTCCGCCCGCATGATGCGGTGGCGGGGATTACCGGCGCGGTGCAGGCCGGGCTTGGCAAGCCCATCGCGGCTTTTCTGGTGCCGCAGGCTGATGCGTCACTGCGGCTGCTGGGGGAGGCCGGCATCCCCGCCTTCCGCACCCCGGAATCCTGCGCCGATGTGATCCGTGCCTTTTTCGATTGGCGCGCGCCAAGGTCCGAGGCCCCTGCGCCTTCAATCAGCCATACAATCCCCGCCAACCCGGATGAGGCTGATGCGAGGCGGCTTTTCGCGGCTTTTGGCTTGGATAGCCCCTTTGCCGTCATGGCGGCGCCCGATGCGGTGCCGGAGGGGCTGCACTATCCCGTCGCGCTCAAGATCCTCTCGCCTGATCTAGCGCATAAGACGGAAGTCGGCGGCGTGGCGCTGAACATCGCCGATGCGGCGGCGCTGCAGACCGAGGCCACCGCCATGCTGGCCCGCGTGACTTCCCGCGCCCCGGCCGCGCGCATCACCGGCTTTCTGGTGCAGCCCATGATGAAGGGCCTGGCCGAGGCCATTATCGGCTTCCGCCGGGACCCCGAGGCAGGGCCGGTGATTTTGGTGGGTGCCGGCGGCATCATGGCGGAATTGCACCGCGATACCGCAATCCGCATCGCCCCGGTGGATGAGGCTGAAGCACGCGCCATGATCGCGGAGGTGAAGGGGTTGAAGCCACTGGCCGGCTGGCGCGGCTTGCCGCGTGGCGATTTGGATGCGCTGGCAAAGGCGGTCGTGGCGGCGTCACGCTTGGCCGCCCATCCAGGCGTGGCCGAGGCAGAAATCAACCCGCTCATCATCCATGCCGAAGGCCAGGGCGTGACCGTCGCGGATGCCTGGGTGGTGCCCGCTTCCCCTTGATGCCGCGCGGTGCGAGTTTGGGGTCATGAAGCCTGAAGACCTGATCCGCGCCCGCTACGGCGCCCTGCCCTTCACTCCGCCCGAGGCGATTCCGCCCGCGCTTGCGGCGCTATTGGATCGGCGCGTCACGCGCCGGTTTGCCGCTGACGCGGTGAGTGAGGCGCTATTGGATACGGTATTGGCGGCGGTGCAATCGGCACCCTCCAAATCCGATCTGCAGCAATATTCCATCATCGTCACGCGTGATCCGGTGAAGATCGCCAAAGTCGCGGATTGGATCGGCACCATGCCTTGGATCAAGGATGCGCCGGTCCTGCTGATTTTCTGCGGCGATATGCGGCGCGGCCAGGCGGTCTGCGCTCGCCATGGGCACGAACATGCCAATAACAATATGGACACGTTCTTGAACACGGCGGTGGATGCGGCGCTGGCCTTGGGGGCGGCGATTGCGGCGGCGGATGCGGCAGGGCTTGGTACCTGCCCCATATCCTATGTGCGCAGCCATATCGAAAAAGTGGCACCTTTGTTTGCGCTGCCCAAGGGGGTCTATCCGGTGGCGGGGCTTTCACTCGGCTGGCCTGCCGCGCGCAACGAGGTGACACCGCGCCTACCGCCATCTGTCGTGATCCATCGCGAAGCCTATTCCAACGCGCATGAGGCAGAGGCGACTGCGGCCTATGATGCGCTCCGCCCCCGCCAGAAGCCGCGCTATCCGGAAATTCATGGCCCCGCGCCGGAAGGCTGCACCTGGTCTGAGAACGCCGCACGGCAATTATCGGTGCCGGAGCGCTTTGGCTTCCGCGCCTGGTTGCGGAGCCGGGGTTTTGACCTTGACTGAACGCCCGAAGCGCGAGGACCCGACCGCCGATAATCCCGGCGGCGCTGATGTTGAAGGGAAACGCAACCCGCGCGCCCGCACTGCGCGGCCACGCGATGCGGCAAGCCTGATTGTCTGGCGGCAAAGCCGCAAAGGCCCCGAATTGCTGATGGGTAAGCGCCATGCCGGGCATCGCTTCATGCCGGATGTGATGGTTTTTCCTGGCGGGCGCGTGGACCCTGATGATCATCGTGGCCCAGCTATCAGTGAATTGCGCGCTGACCCTCGGCGCCTGCTGGAACGGCGTGCCACACCAGCGCGCGCGCGTGCCTTGGGGATTGCAGCCGCGCGGGAATTGTTTGAGGAAACCGGGCTGGTGCTTGGCGAAAAGCGTGGCGATGGCGTAGCGGCGGCACTCGACGCGCTGGATTATTTATGTCGCGCCATCACGCCAACGGGGCGGCCCATTCGCTTTCATGCGCGCTTCCTGATCGCACCGGCGGAAGCGGTGCATGGTTCTATTCAAGGCTCCGGTGAATTGGAAAAGCTTGGCTGGTACAGCCCGGAAGGGGCGCATGCCCATAATGTCGCGACCATTACGGCGCGCGTCATGGGTGAATTTTTGGCCTGGCTTGCGCTTCCTGAAGCGGGGCGTGCCAAGCGAGATTTGATCGTGTTTCGCGGCATGGATGACAGAAGGGTGGAGCGTTGAATTTCTGACGCCCCATCACCCCACCCGGCGGCGCGGTTCCAGCAGCATCATCCCTCCAAGCTTCAACGCGCCCCCGCATAGCGCCAGCAGCGCCACCGCGGCATGTGAAAATCGCGCTGGCGCCGTGGCATCGCCCAATAAAAGCGCCACCAGCACCAGATCGCAGACCACACCAGCACCAATCAGACCAAGGGCAAACATCTAACTGCTCATGCATCGTTCAGGCGTTCCTTAAACCTGCCCAGCAGGGCAGCAGCGCGACCATAGCAAGGCAGTTTCATGGCAAGCCGGCATGGACAGATGCCCCCACATCTGAGACTGTCCGCCCGTTCGACTTCATAGAAGGAGGTTTCAATGCGCCGTTTTCTGGCCGCCGCCCTGCTCTCCGTCGCCATGGCCGGCCCTGCTTTGGCCCAAGGCCAACCGCCGCTTCGCTGCGGCGTTGATGGCACTTTCGCCCCACATGCCTTCCCCTCACTGCAAGGTGGCGTGCAGGGTTTTCAGGTTGACCTGTTCCGCGAAGTGGCCAAGCGGATGGGGCGCGAAATTGTGATCGAAAGCGCTTCCTTCTCCGGCCTTATTCCGGCCATGAATGCAGGGCGCTATGATTTCCTTTGTGCCCCCACCACGGTAACGCCAGCACGCGCTGAAGCGCTGCTGTTCACCGAAGGATATATCTGGACCGAATTGCAGTTTGGCATCCGCCGCGGCACGCCACCCATCAGGTCCGAGGAAGATTTGCGCGGCAAGACCATCAGCGTGAACAAGGGCACGCCTTATGAAAACTGGGTCACGGCCAATGCCGCGCGCCTGAACCTGACACTGCTGGCCTTTGATACGCAGCCCGATGCGGTGCAGGCCGTGATCCAGGGCCGCGCCTATGCCAACCTGTCCGGCAATACGGTGGTGCGGTATTCGGCGTCTCGCACGCCGCAGTATGTCGCAGATTTCGTGCTGCCCGGCACGCGCATGCATTGGGGCACACCCTTCCGTAAGGATAGCGCCGCCATGCGTAATCAGGTGGAGGATGTGCTCACCTGCATGAAGCGCGATGGCACCATCGCCACCTTGTCTGAGAAGTGGTTCGGCAATCGCCCGGGGCCTGATCAGGCGGAAGTGATGGAATTCCCCGGCTATGGTCCGCCGGGCCTGCCAGGCCATGACCCCACACCGCAGAATCCGCGCTGCTGATGGCGTTTCATGAAAGGGCGCGGCGGGCATGAACCCCGCCCGCCCCATTGTTGAAGCGCGCGCCATCCACAAACATTTCGGCGCCCTGCATGTGTTGCGAGGCGTGGATTTCACGGTGGAAGAACGCCAGCTTGTCTTTGTGATCGGGCCTTCGGGTTCCGGCAAATCCACGCTGCTGCGTTGCCTGAACCGGCTTGAGGAACCGTCAAGCGGTTCCATCATGGTGGATGGCATAGATATTCTTGATCCGCGCACGGATATCAATAAGGCGCGGCAGCGGATTGGCATGGTGTTCCAATCCTTCAACCTCTATCCGCATATGACCGCGCTTGGGAATGTCATGCTCGCCTTGCGGAAGGTGCAGGGGCTGGACAAGTCCGAAGCCGAAGCCCGCGCACAGCGCGCCTTGGATAGGGTACATTTGGCAGACCGCGCGGATCACTACCCCAATCAGCTTTCCGGCGGCCAGCAGCAGCGCGTTGCCATTGCGCGGTCCATCGCACTTGAACCACGTGTGATGCTGTTTGATGAACCAACCAGCGCGCTTGATCCTGAATTGGTGGGCGGCGTTCTGGCCGTGATGCGCGAATTGCGGGAAGATGGCATGACCATGGTGGTGGTGAGCCATGAAATGAGCTTCGCCCGCGCCGCTGCGGATCGCGTGGTTTTCATGGCTGATGGCGAGATTCTGGAACAAGGCCCACCGGCGAAACTGTTCAACGCACCGCGTCATGAAAGGCTACGCGCCTTCATCAGCCAGGTTGAGCGTCACTGATCCGCCATGACCGGCTGGGAACGCTTTACCGATAGCTTCTTCAATGCGCGCGTCATGGCGCAGTACCTGCCGAAGATCATTGAAGGCTTTGGCCTGACCATTGTACTGGCGCTTTGCATTATCGCCGCTGGCTTGATCGCGGGACTTGCTTTGGCGGTGCTGCGTGCGCTTGGGGTGCGGCCACTCAATTGGCTGATCATTTTCGTGGTGGATTTGTTCCGTGCCTTGCCGCCGCTGGTCATCATCGTGCTGCTGTTCTTTGGCCTGCCCAGCATGGGAATGGAGCTTTCGGGCTTTGCTTCCGCCTGGCTTGCGCTGACCCTGGTGCTGATGGCGTTTTCGGAGGAGATTTTCTGGGCCGGCATTACCAGCGTGCCGAAGGGGCAATGGGAAGCGGCGCGCTCGACGGGGCTAAATTTCCTGCAAGCGCTTGGCTATGTGGTGCTGCCGCAGGCGCTGCGCCTGACCATCCCGCCGCTGACGAACCGCACCATCGCCATTACCAAGGGCACCGCACTCGCTTCCGTGGTGGCGGTGCCGGATATTTTGGGCGCGGCGAGTTCCGGGCTTTCCCATTCCTTCAACCCATCGCCGCTGACGCTCGGGGCGCTGGCCTATCTGGTGCTGTTCTTTCCCGTGGTCCTCTTGGGCCGCTGGATTGAAACGCGCTTTGCCTGGAAGCGCTGAGCATGCAGGATTTCCTTGAAGCCTTCCTGAATTGGGAAATCATGCGTGAAGCCTCCCCCATTCTCTGGCAGGGGCTGCGGGCCACGCTATTGCTATCCCTGCTGGTGGTGCCGCTTGGGCTTTTGGGGGGGATTATCCTGGCGGTGCTGTCCACCCTGCCTCATGCCTGGGTGCGCTGGCCGCTCAGGGTTTGGGTGGATACCTTCCGCGCCCTGCCACCCCTGGTGCTGCTGATTTTCATCTTCGCCGGCCTGCCGTTTCTGGGTCTGGAGATCAGCGCCTGGACTGCGGTGGCGATTGGGTTTTTCCTGAATACCGGCGCCTATTACGGCGAGATTCTGCGTGCCGGCATTGAAAGCGTGCCGCGCGGTCAGGTGGAAGCCGCGCGCAGCACGGGGCTTTCGGCGGCGCAGACCATGCGCTTCATTGTGCTGCCGCAGGCGGTACGCAATGTGCTGCCTGACCTGATTTCCAATACGCTGGAGGTGGTAAAGCTAACCTCCATCGCGTCTGTCGTCGCTTTGCCTGAATTGCTGTTCCAGGCGCGTCAGGCGCAAAGTGTCACCTATAACGCATCGCCAATTGTCGCGGCGGCGATCATGTATTTCATCCTGCTCTGGCCCGTGGTGCGGTTATTGAGCCGGCTTGAAAACAAGCAATTGGCGGCAAGGCGGTGAACGCCCCGCCGCACACCCCCTGATCAGCCGCGCCAGGGGCGCACCTGCCAAAGCCGCTTCAGCCGATCATCCACGGTTTGCGCGAAGGCACGATATTCAGCACCGACCATGGTGTTCAACGGCATGAAATTGCGCGCCGCTTCGCGCTTGAAATTCTCATCCGCCAAAGCGGTGCGGAAGGCCGCTTCAAGCCGCGCAACGATGGCAGGTGGCATATTGGGCGGGCCGACAATGCCGCGGCTGGCGCCATGCACCAGATCAAAACCCAATTCGCGGAAGGTTGGCACATCGGCAGCTTCCGGTTGGCGCCGCACGGCGGCTTGCGCTAGCATCCGTACCTTGCCTTCGCGCGCCAATTGCAGCGCGTCATTCACATTGATCGCGGCGACATCCATATTGCCGCCGAGCAATTGCGGAATGAGTGGCGCGGCACCGGCAAAAGGCACCTGGATCATGGGCTTCAGCCCCGCCAATTCCTCAAAATGCAGCACAAAAAGATGGTCATCGCTGCCAATGCCCGTGGTGGCATAGGTAATCTGCTCGGGCCGGGCCTTGGCCGCTGCCACCAGATCCTGCAGGGTTTTGAATGGGCTATCGGCGCGCACATAAAAGCAATTGGCATCTTCAACGATATTGCAGAGGAAGGTGAAATCCATCGCGCGGTAGCGCACCTGGCGTTCCAGCGGGATGGCGTTATGCGCGGGGATGGTGGTGGCGCCGATGGAATAGCCATCCGGCGCGGCGTTGAAGGTGGCTTCCAACCCAATCTGCCCCGCCGCCCCAGTGCGATTGATCACCACGGGACGCAGGCCGGGGATTTGCGCCGCGACCAGCGGCATGACTAAGCGTGTCATGATATCCACGCCGCCACCGGCGGGGAAAGGCACAAACACCTCCAGGGGCTTGTCACCCGGCCAGGCGGTTTGCGCCTGGACAATGGCGGGTGTGGCAAGCAGGCTTGCAGATGCCAAAAGGCTGCGACGATTGATCATGATTTTTCCTCCCTATTTATGTCCGAAAGCCTAAGGGCAGCGGGCCTTCGCTGGCAAATCCAGGGCAAAGCCGCCTTATCGCCGCCATGGCCGGCGCGCGAAAAGGGCGCGCACAGCCTCCCCCTCTGCCAGCACCATGGCGCGGTAATCCGCCCCCACCAGCGGGCGCAGCGGGAGCGAGACCTTCTCCGCATCCTGCACGAAGCGGGGATCAGCCAGCGTTTCCCGAAAGGCCGCTTCCAGCATCCGCACGGTTTCGGCGGGTAGACCGGGCGGGCCCACAATACCGCGCGCACTGCCGATCACCACATCAAAGCCCAATTCGCGGAAAGTTGGCACTTGCGCCGCTGCAGACCAGCGCATGGGCGATGCCTGCGCCAGACAACGGATTCGCCCTTCGCGCATCAGCACGATCCCTTCACTCATGTTGAAGGAAGCGACATCAACGGCGCCCGAAAGCAAATCCCGCTGCACCTGAGCCGTGCCATTGAAGGGGGCATGCAAAGCCCGGATATTCGCGGCTTCTTCCAGGCCCAACAGCACCAGATGATCATCGGAACCAACACCAGCAGCGCTGCCGACCGAAAGCGCTTCGGGCTTTTCGCGCAGCCTTGCCACAAGGTCACCCAGATTGCGCAAGGGCGAATTGGCCAGCACCCATAATCCGCAGGCATCATCAACAATATTGGCGATATAAGTGAATTCTTCGGCCTTCCAGCGCACGGGCCGTTCCAGTGGCAGGGTGGAAACATTCAAGCTGCCAATGGTGCCAAGCGTGTAGCCATCAGGGGCTGCGTTGAAGATTGCCTCCATCCCAAGCTGGCCAGAAGCGCCAGGCCGATTGCTGATGACAAAGCGCACCCCAGGCAGACGCGGCGTGACCTGATGGGTCGCGAAGCGCGCCGCTGCATCCACGCCGCCGCCTGGCGGAAATGGCACAATCATTTCAATGGCGCGATCCTGCGGCCAAGCTGCCCGTGCGGGCTTGACCCAAGGCATGGCAAGCAACCCGCCCGCCAGAACCGATGCTTGACGGCGTGTGAACATGGATCCCCCCAAATGGTCTTCTTGACCCGGATGTTAGCGCTTCATGGTTTGGCGGCAAGAAAATTCGGCACGCGCCTTGGCACGTGATGTCAGCAGCGCGCGATCAGGCTAGAACACATGCCTCCAGGCAAAGAAAAGGGCGTCGCGATGGATGCAGCAACACGGGCGGAATTCCAGGTGGAAGGCCATTGGGCCATGGCGCGGCGGCATCGCATTCGCTGGATTCAATGCGACATCTACGCCCATATCAATCACGCCGCCTATTTCACGATGTTTGAGGATATGCGGATTGATTGGTGGCTGGCCTCTGGCGGGCGCTTCGGCGCGGATGCTGAAGGGCCAGTGGTGGCTTCGATCGAAGCCAAATACCTCCGCCCCGGACATTTCAATGAGGATGTACTGCTGACCGTACGCGCAACAAGCTTCCGGCGCAGTTCCTTCATTCATGAATATGGGCTGTGGCGTGATGGGCTTTTGTGTTCCGGGCGCGCGGTTTGCGTAATTGTGAACAACGCAACCGGCGCCAAGGCACCGATTTCGGATGCGCTTCGCCAATTGATGCTGACGCGCGATCAGGCGATTGCCGAAATCTAGAAGGGAAGGATCAACGCCATGCCCCACCAATTCTGCGAAGTGCGTGATGAAGGCCGCTTGCGCATCGTCACCCTTAATCGGCCCGAGGTGATGAATGCGCTTCATGCTGATGCCAATGAGGAATTGGAGGCGGTTTGGGATGAATTCGCCCAAAACCCCGATCTTTGGGTTGGCATCATCACCGGCGCTGGGGATCGCGCCTTTTCCGCCGGCAATGATTTGAAGGTGCAGGCCGCCGGCAAGCGCCGCCCCCTGCCCCGCACGGGCTTTGCCGGCCTCACCAGTCGCTTTGATCTCGAAAAACCCGTGATTGCTGCGGTGAATGGCATTGCCATGGGCGGTGGTTTTGAAATTGCGCTCGCGTGCGATCTGATCATCGCGGCCGAGAACGCGCTTTTCGCTTTGCCCGAACCGCGTGTTGGGCTGGTGGCGGGCGCGGGCGGCCTGCATCGCCTGCCGCGGATGATCGGCCAGAAACAGGCGCTTGGCATGATCCTGACCGGGCGGCGTGTGCCGGCCGCCGAGGGTCACAGCCTTGGCTTTGTGAATGAGGTTGTGCCGCCGGGCCAGGCTTTGGAAGCAGCGAAGCGCTGGGCGGCGCTGATCCTGGAATGCTCACCACTTGCAATCCGCGCGTCCAAACAGGCGGTTTATGCGGGGCTGGATGAGGAGAGCCTGGCGAAAGCGATCGGCACCATGTACCCGGCGCAGGCGCGCAACCGCGATAGCCAGGATTTCATCGAAGGCCCGAAAGCCTTTGCCGAAAAACGCAAGCCTGATTGGCGGAATATCTAGGGCGCGGGCGGGGGCTGGACACCGCGGTATCTCGAATCTACCCAGATCACCGGATATCTGCTACACTACAATAATGGTTGAAGCTCGACGATCTGACCATTCGTCCGCCCATGCCGCTTGCCCTCGCGCGAGCGCAGCGTGAGCATGCCGCCGCAAAATCTGCCAAGGCGCAAATGGACTGCAGAGGCGGTTGCGTACTGGTATTTTCGCTTGAATGGCTTCCTATCGATTGAGAATTTTTATGTACACCCGCGTGGCTCGGGCGGCGCCCTAACAGATGCCGACCTTCTGGCCGTGCGCTTTCCCCATCGTGCGGAGCGCCTCTTCGACGCACCCAGTGACGTAATGATGGACGACGAACAGACCCTCGCGCTGAACC
>Ga0194124_10000874_pt1 | contig 42731 bp, 48 predicted proteins | sample TA2KigCas0mmetaG_FD_148605 | JGI IMG/M metagenome (GOLD analysis project Ga0194124, IMG submission 148605) | Freshwater microbial communities from Lake Tanganyika, Tanzania - TA2015031 Kigoma Deep Cast 0m | ecosystem: Environmental > Aquatic > Freshwater > Lake | place: Tanzania: Lake...
CCATCACTTGGAAAAGCTGTAATATCAGTAGGTAAATTATATCTACCAGCCCATAAATCAAACACATAAGCTTTAGCTACACGTTTAGGAGTTTCCATACTATTAGGATCATTCTCCCAATCAACACCAAGTGCTGTTAAAAATTCACCGTATGCTTTTTCTGCTTTATTTACTATTGTCCATTTTTCCTCATCACTAAGTGAACGATGATTTCCTGTATTAATTAAATCTGCTAATTGGGTTGAAATACCATTTGCAAATCCAGATTTAGCTGTTTCTAGTGTTTCAGCATTTGCTATTTTTCTGCGTTTGTTCTCCATTATTGTTTTTTTTGCTATTTTTTTTACCACTTAATTTATCAATCTCTTTTTGAATATCCAAAAATTTCATAGCTACCATAGTGTTCCAAATTGAAATTTGTTCCCATAATTTTTGAACTTCATTAATTAGCTTATGAATTTTTGTCCATTGATATATTTGCATTCCCATTAAAAATAAAATAACACCAATGTAAACTTGCTCCTGAATGAAAATAAATGTCATAAAAGTGAATTATAAATTTCTCTTACTTTTGCTCCTAATTCTTGATCATTAGGTGTATTATACACTAATTCTTTTGAAATAGTAAATAATTGTCTACTTCTTTGTTGTGAACACATATGAGGTTCAAAGCAACCTTGTCCACCTCCTTCAACATAACCTACTCTAAGATCAATATGTGTTGATCTTGTATAAGGAGATTTTTTACCACATATCACACATTCATCATAATTATCATCATTAATTGACCCTACAGCTATAACATTGCCTTTATCATCAATTTTAAGAGGTACATGTTGTTGTCCCATATTATAATAAATTTAAAAGTTCTTTAACTCTCTCTTCTAATACATTTACTGTAGTTCTAAGATGACCTGTGTCTGTAGGTTCAAATCTTGATCTTAATACTTGGATTTCAGCAAGTAAAAATTCAATGTGTTGTTTTTTGTCTTTAATTTCCATTTTACAAAGTTTTTAATTTGTTATAATTATTTCCCCAGCATTATGAGCTGAAGTATGATGTTTAAATTTATGTTTATCTAATATATTTTTAGTTAGATTTCTCATTCTTTCAGAATATCCTGTTATTATTCTAAATGGAGTATCATTCATTAAAATGAAATTTTCAACTACATCTTTTACATCATAATGAGATATACCATGAAGATCTAACTCTTTCATAAATCCTTAGTTTGATTAAACACATCTACAATCATATAAATCATAAGAGCTGATATTCCAATAATAAAAATTAAAAATATAATATCATCCATTTTATTTTTTATTTAACATTTCATTAATGTCATATGTTTTAACTGATGGTAATCCACTATATTCACAAATTGATTCTTTTCTTTTATTTTCTAATTCTATTTTAATCTCTTCTGGAAAATAAACACCATCACTTTCCATATCTGCTATTGTCTTTTTTATAGCACTATACATAACTTTTTTCTGTTTTACACTCATTTTTTTAGTTGCTTCCTCATCAAATAATCTACCAATAAACTTAATCATATTAGCACGTGGACCAGTTTCTTCACTTGGTCTTGGGTTGCTTTCTGCTTTTGATAGTTCTCTATAAGTAGCAATAACAAATATAGAAAATAAAGTTACTACAACTGTACTTAAAATTATTATTTCTATATTTTCCATTTATTGTTTTTTACTATTAATGTAATTTACTAAACCTAACATTGTTGGAGGCCATAAACCAATAAAGATTGCTTTAAGTGGTTCATTTTGAACTAAGTAAATATACTCACTCACAAAGATACAAAGTATAGTTACTACAAGAATAAGAATTTCACTAGTACTGAATTTTTTCATGTTTTATTTTTTTATAGAGTTATTAATATCTTCTATTGTTATTAATGTAAGATAGGATAGAATTATAATTATAAAAAATTTTGTTAATCCAATTCCTATCATAATTTTAATTTTTATCAATTAATGAATCAACTAATACATAACCAAAGAACATAAAGCCTATTGGTAAACTAATCTCAAAACCTATTCCTACTGATAATCCTAGTCCAATAATTAATTTAATTGCTTTTAAAGCATCACTAATAATTCGTTTTGACCAGAAACTATAATAGTTTTTCATATTATACATTTAATGTTATTTTATAACTAGCATCAAATACTTCTTCCCAAAACGGCTTTTCTTCTGTTCCATAATTCTCATATACCTTTCCATCTAAACCTAGTACTATTGTTCCCGGTCCAAAATTATTACCTTGTATAAAATTATTTTCATTAAATATACATTTTCTTTCTACTGTTTCTTCATCAAATATTACTGTTATTTTCATATTATACGTTTAATGTTTTATTCCAAGCGGCAATATGTAAACGTGTTAATCCTCTGAATCTATACTTCTTAGCCATCTCTAAACAGAATTGAGTACGCTCTTCAAAATCCTTAACATCATCTAAACCAGGCATACACACTACATTTTTAAGTGGTATATCTAACGGTTTAACAAAATCTTCAAATATTTCTATAACATCATTTTCAGTACTAATAACAAATTTAAACTGGTAATTACTATGTTCCATAATACGTCTAAGACCAGCTTCAACAAAACGTTGCTTTTTAGTCATACCTGAATTAGCTAGTTTAGGTGAGCAGTTAATTTGATCTAAAATATTAAAGAGATCTTCTTCAATAACTACAGTGCCATTTGTTTCAACTTCATTAAAGACTTTGTAGTTTTCAAAGTTTTCTATAGTACTCCAATACTTAAAGAAGTTAGTTATAGCTTCCTGATGACCTTTAATTGTAGGCTCACCACCAGTCCAAATGATATGTATATTACCGTTTTTAATATCGTCATATACGCCTTGTCCTTTCCATCTATTAATTAAATACTGGAACTCTTTTTCTTCTCCTCTCCATAACCACTGACTTGTAGAATCACAAGTCCAAGTTGCTTTACCTTCTTTAACTAAATCACCTTCAAATATTTCTCCATCTTCTAATGATGCTTCTTTTGCTAAATTATTAGCAAATGCTCTACTCATGCCGCAGGTTAGATTACATATACCTAAACGGACAAAGTATGAAGGTACACCTGATGATATACCTTCACCTTGGATAGAGTAAAAGTCACTAGAAATTAATAGTTTATGCGGATCGATTTTGCTCATACGCTTTCGTTTACTGGAATTATTTTAGACTGGTGTGTTGCATCTTGAATTATACGTATAGAACTGGCAATTTGTAGATCAGTTAATGTAACTTTTTCTACTTTGATTCCCCATTTTTTTACAAACTTTCCTACCTCAAAGGTTAACTTTTTATCAATTTCAATAATATTAACCCACTCCGTATCTTCTATAATATCTCGAATCATTCCCCCGGTAGTATCAGTAAGGACGTCTTGGGGCTGGGTTATAGTTAGCAGAAAAGTTTTTATGTCAACTATTGTAAATCGAATAATACCTTTTACTACTACATTTTTGTTATCGGCAGTAGTTATCGATTGAGGGGGTATATCGATTGACTGTGTAATTGTTGCATGTTTCCAAACAGAATCAAAGAATGGCATTTTAAAATATAGTCCTGGTTTGACTGTTTTAATATATTTTCCATTACGTAATACAATAGCCTCCTCCCATTCATCAATAATGAATACAGGCCACAGTTCGTATATGAACTGCTGTATAAGGGATATTAATTTATCAAACATTATTGACGTTGCTTCGCTTTAAGCTTTTTGCGCTTAAGAGCCTTCTCGCTAATAGTCTGCCCTTTTTTTCCCATCTCTACCTCATATTTTTCAGTTTTACGGCTAACAGCTTTCCATTCAGACTTAGGAATAAACTTCCAAATACTACCGACCTTAGCATCGGCTTGACGATCGTCTACTCGTTGGATATCACCAGTATTGATATTTTTAATGCACTTCATAGGTTTTAACCTCCATGTTTTAATATAATTAAATATATGATTAATCTGCGGATATTCCAAAAAAATACCTAAAATAGTTGGATGCTGTTCTCCGCAAAGACCGAGGGAGTGTATAACTGATTCAAACATTTTTTTATTTATAAGATTGTAGTTTCATTTTTAATCTATTGATCATAATTTGACAATACCATTTTCCCATATTACTAGAAGCATTTTTGTATTTTTTTTCCCACTCTACTATCTTACGCATGATAGGCACATTAGCTTTATTCTTAATATCATTATAGTAGTAACAGTTATTTTCTAACATAGCTTCTTCCAAATTTCCTTCACTGCACGGAGGAGGTTGCTGTACCATAAGTTCCTTACCTTCGGCTTTTTTAGATTTTTTTATAGGCATATAGCTAGTTTATTCGAAATAAGATGCTGAATTTTTATTGTTCTCCATAAATTCTACTTTTACTACTCTAACTCTACCGCTAGATTCTTCTTGAACAAATCTATTAACCCTCTCGAAAATAAATTTCGCAAACTGTTCGGCGCCGACTGTTGGAAGTATCCTTAGTTGGATAATCCCCTCTTTATCCATATTATGAAAATAAGAACGATATGGATCATCTTCAGCTATAACAGTTGTATGATCAAACATATAATCCATCCATTCTTTAGGCTTCATACCATCAATATTACCTTTAGCACGCTTCATACCTCCAAAATCCCAAACCCAATTGCGTTCATCTAGTTCACCCTCAAACCATACTCTGAATGATACTCCATAGCCATGCAAAAAGCGGCAATGGGTCGCGTCTGCTTTCCATTGACGAAATACGCAGCTATATCCGTCAAATAACTTAGTTGATTGGAATATAGTCATAATAGATTATTTATAATAATTTAAGAACTTTTTTTCGTCTTAACAAAATTTTTCTCTACTAAAGTACCACCTTTTTTATGCTTAGGTTCATAGGGACAATGTCTGCACCCAGATCCACAACACTGACCTCTCTGTAAATGAAAAAGAGCCGTAAACACGACTCTTTCTCCTTCTGTATAATAATGTATACCTTCTTTATACTTCTTTTTCAAAACCGTTTACTCTGTTTAGATTCCAAGGCTTGCTGTTACCCATCCGGTTACACTGTTTCCTGTATAGATCCATAGCTCGTTAGCGGCAGGATTAACATACATACTACCGGTAGCTGGATTTGCATCTGTTTGAGCAGGTACTCTAAAGCTACCAGTCACGATGAAAGAACCGGTTACTGTTAGAGGGCCGCCAACTATACCTACGGATCCGCTAATTATATGGCTATCTGTGAGGCTAGTACCTAACGATACCGCGTTTTTAGATAGAATGCTTCCTGAAACTGTTAATACGTGGTCTCTTCCATTTTGTTGTGAATAAGTGTAGTTGGTACTGCCGTCTTCGAGAGAAAAGTTGTTACTTATGATAGTATAGATCGGAATTTTTCCTTCGCCAGCTCCAAAAGATCCTCCAATTAGAGTATCTGCTTGTTGCCTTACGAGTTTAATTGCACCGGCGGGGATATTTCCTGCAGCATTTGGTACTGCGTGTCCTATATTAGTATCGTTATAATAAAAAGTATATCCTAGCGTGCTTGCAGTACTAAGATAAACGTCTCCGCGGAGAATAGTACCAAAAGCAGGTACTTGTGTTCCGCCAAACTTAATACTTGCCCAGTTAGTTCCTACTACTGAATTGCCTTGAATGTAATCAGTGCCTATTATCGAGCCGGTTACTGTTAGTCCGTTTGCATAGTTACCGCTTCCGCTTACGTCTAATGTATATTGAGGTAGTGATTTATTGATGCCTACCTTTGCTTGAGTCATTGATCCAGAGAAGCCAGTATTATTAATGTCTCCATAAGAGCCGGTTGCAAAAATTACACCACCTATATTTATAGAATCTTTTCTATTATTTTGCAGGGTTATACCGGTTCCGATAATAATATTGTTAGTACCTATCTGATTTTCTCCCGGATTTCCTGGGAATAAATATCCAGCTCTATACCCTATTATTGTAGAGTAAGAAGCAGTACTAGCTTGATTCCCTGCAAACTGTCCGATAAAGGTTGAATTAGAAGCAGAAACGGCTGCATATCCTGCATTCTCACCAACAAAGAAAGAGCCTTCAGCTTCTCTTGCTCCTGATCCAGCAGAAGTACCTAGGAATGTTGCTCCGGCAGCATTTGTAGCTTCGTTTCCTGCATTAGCACCTATGAAAATAGAGGTTTGAGCATTAGTAGCAAAATGGCCTGCTTGATATCCTATAAAAGTAGAATTGCTAGCGTTAGTTGCTCCTTGACCTGCCGAGTTACCTAGGAAGTTAGATAGATGAGCAGAGGTCGCATTAACTCCTGCATTTGGTCCTATGAAGTTAGAATTATAAGCATTAGTAGAGCCGGATCCTGCAAACTCGCCTAAAAAGTTTGAGTGATTTGCCCCGTTTGCTCCATATCCAGCCTGGTTGCCTAAGAAGTTGGAATCGGTGGCAGTAGTGGCTTGAAAACCTGCCGAGTTACCTAGGAAGTTGGAATCGGTGGCATTAGTGGCTTGAAAACCTGCCGAGTTACCTAGGAAGTTAGAGTGATTAGCATTGGTCGCATCAACTCCTGCCGAGTTACCTAGGAAGTTAGATTGATTAGCATTGGTCGCATTATTTCCTGCATTTGTTCCAATGAAACTTGAAAAACTTGCGGTTGCTGCTCCTGCTCCTGCGTTTAATCCAATAAAATTTGAATTATTGGCTTCTCCTGCATTTTGACCGGCATTAGTACCGATAAAATTTGAGAACTGTGCGTTGGTAGCTGTATATCCTGCTGCATTGCCGATCATCACAGAGTTACCGGCTCCTGGTACAATATACCCTGCTACATCCCCAATAAACACCGAAGACGAAGCGTTAGTAGAGTTTTGACCGGTTCCGTTATTTCCAATAGCTACAGTTCTAATTGCATTAGTAGCAGATTGTCCGGCTGCATATCCTATAAAAATACCTTGGCCAGCATTACTGTTACCTGCTCCTGCAGCTACTCCTATAGCTACCATATTATCTGATCCGTTACTACCGTTACCGGCATTGAGCCCTAAAAATATACCGTCTGTAGTATCGAACGCAGTTGTAGGAGGGATCGTTGAATATATTGAAGATCCGCTACTTGATACTGCAAGTACTACGTTAGCTCCTGGTGCATACGATGCTGATACGGCAAACGAGCTGCTTACTGCAAAAGAAGCTGATACAGCATTCAATACGAAGCTAGCCGTTTGTGCAGTTATAGACGATGTTACTTGTGGTAACGAGTTTGCTAGATTCGTTATAGATAATTTCGAAGTCGTAGCTGTAGCTACTACAGGTAACACATCAGTACTTGTTACTGAAGTAACTGCAGGAAGTTGGGATATTCTTACGTTTGCCATTTTTAGCTATTAGTTTAACTTATACTATTCTATATTAGTACCTGTTATTAGATTATCGTCGTTTTCAGTCATTAAAAAGTGATCTATTTCCGTAACCATATAATATGTAACTTCTACAGGAGCTGGTGACCCAGCGACAGCGCCTGTCTCTTCGTACCTTATATATTGATCAAAGTTTGTGCCTGGTGAAATATTTGCTGGGAATTTTATATTCCTTAATTTTAATATTCCGTCTTGATATGGGGTAGGTTTGTTACCATCAGGGGTATTAATCTTTAACCTACTTTTTCTGAATAAATCAAGGAGACTCATGTTAATAAATAGCGAGAAAACTAACTCTAAGCTTATTTAACCCATGTTCTTTGATTATAGTGATAAGCGAGGCTACAGTTTTGATCATCGTAGATCTGACTGCTATCAAAAAATTTAACATCATCTCTACTTAAACACCACTCAGTAAGTGCGTATACGCTGAATGGTTCAGCCTGATCTTCTCTTAAATTAGTACGAGCTAAACAATACTCTATATATTTTTTAGTTAATCCAGGTCTAGCTAAGATAACATAATCATCTAAAAGATATATCTTTTTAGGGGGGGTGTAAGAATAGTAGCTATTCCTTCGGACGAAAATTAAATTACAATTATCAAAAAGACTATAAACTGAATCGAAATTCGCTTTCCATTCTATATCAAAATCACAGCAGATACCGCCTTTATAATTTAATACTAAATACTTTGCAAGCTGTAGCTTATGGAAAACCGTAGAGGATAAAAATAAATTGCTAAACTCTCCAAGAATCGGGATCAACTTATCCTCAGTCCAGATTTCGAAATTGTATCCTGTATTCGATTCTTTAGCTCTATTATAATTCTTAATAAAACGTTCAGGAATATCTTTATCGCCAACCCATATATAATGTACAAAATTATTATACGATTTCACAAGCCCCTCCTGCGCATGCTAACTCTCCCATAAGATTTGTAGTATCAAAAAATTCTACTACCTTTGATAAGTCAATATCATTCAAACTCTTTATAAGTTCATCGTATTGTTCTTTTGAACAATCTTGAAAAGGTGCTTGTTTGTAGGTATGATCAGAAAATGGAAGTACTGATAATCCGTTGTAAAATTTGCGATTTTGCCACATCCACTTGCCTACTTCATCCCATTCGTTATCCTTAATTGAAACTGTTGCTGAGATATTATGAGTATTCTGTCCAGTTCTATGACCGGGTTTTATCCAGTGCTGATAGAAAAATTTAACTCTTTCTAGCAATTGCAAAGCCGATTCATGACGTAAGATAGATCCTTCAGGTGCTTTTTGAGGAACAGAAATTACTGCTGTATCGTGAGGACGAAAATACTCGTCTTCAACAAGCTCTGGATGATAGATTGAAAGGTATGAGTAAATAGCTTCATTCTTACCTACACGAACCCTACGAATATAGTAATCATTGTGCCATGCATGAATACCGCTTGATGTCCCTAGGGTTAAGGAAGAGGTACCGGAGGGTTTGATAGTAGTACATCTTGCAGCAGGATTAATACCGATCAGCTTAGCAACTCTTTCATTTTCTTCTTTTGTGACCTGAGCTGCTTGTTTGAGGTCTAATTTCAGTACCGCACCCGAACCTATCCCCGTCATACCTACTCCAATTAATGCGTCTTTTTCAGTCGTACGCTGCCATACAGGACGTAAGTAGTGAAAATTGGTGTAAGAAGTCTGCAGGGTACCTATAAATGCTGCTGCTTTAACTCTTTGGTTTAGATCTTCTTGATCATTAACGTCAGAAACGTTTACTTCGCATAAGTTACAAAACTGATAAGGACGCAAAGCGATTTCACAGCACGGGTTAGTTCCCCAATCTTTATCGTTGCTAAAATAAATCCCGGGCTCGCCAGCTCCCGATGCTTTAATTTTATCCCAGAGTGCTGTAAAAAACTCTTCAGTAACCTTGCTACGTAAAAGTACAGCAGAATTATTAGCGCGACCTCTTTGAGGATGGCGTTCCCACCATGCACCAGACTTGGCAGCAATCATGTCTTCATCGTCGGCGCTAAAAAGGCTAATTAAAGCAGCTCTACGGATACCCCCTGTTAGTACTGCATCTGCTATATGACATACAATATCGTGAACCTCGATAGGATTTAATTTTTCGTTATCCTCCTTGCTATCTAAAACTCCTTGAATCTTAAGTAAACATTCTTTTAGAGGTTGAGGGCCAGGCGCTTTACCACCAGATGTAATTAATTGTGTGCCTTTAGGTCTTATATCAGAAAAATCAAATACCGGTGTGGATCCGCCTTCGAAGTAAGTTCGCACTAATACCTTAACAGCATCAGCCCAACCTTCAATACTATCACCAATTAAAAAACGGCGATGTTTTTTAGGGTCAGGTTTTCTAATCTCAGGTAGTTTATCGACGTGATGTTTTTGTACAGAGTAGCCTACTCCAGTACCGCCAAGAAGTAAGAACATCGTTTCGCCAAAAGCACGCCAATCATCTATAGGTAAGTAAGCACAATTATATATACGATTAGGGCTAATTTCAATAGGCTTGCCAGCAAACTGCATAGAGCGCATTGAAGGTAAAGCCTTTTTATTATAAACAAAAATGTAAGCATCTTCAATTTCCTTTTTTAACTTAGGAAATTTTTTTAAGTGCATTTGCTTATTTCTATCAACTAAATCACGCCAGGTCTCTCTTTTTTTTAGCTCTTGATTGAATTTCGCGTATTTCATATACACGGTAATGTCACTTAAGATACTCCGGGAAATATCCATTTTTTACTCTTTTTTTTTATAATTTTAAAGATAAGTAATTCTATCGGTTATCTTACGATACCGTCAAAATCGTAACTGTGATCATTAATACTAGCTCAAATTGGAATTAAGTCCTTTTTGAAATCTTTGGGCTTGATAGCTATCAGAAGCTTGCGGAGGGCGAAAGGTAGGATCGACCATATCTCTTTCTACTAGGTCGTTAGTACCGTTTCTTTCCATGTTAAATACAAACTGCTCATAAGTTGTCTGATTAGCAGGAGGTGCTAGGGGAGTTCTCTTTTCAACGTATAATTCAGCAATATTCATAGTAATAACTTTTGTAATAATAAATAGCTTATTTCCCTAATTCAAAAAACCTTTGCTGTAAAAAATTTCGTTCTTCTGCACTAAATCTAGTAACAGGCTTCATAGGTACTGCAGCACCTTCCTGAACAAACTCTTCTTCGCCCATCTCACGTGATTGTATCTCGATATTCCCATTTTCAGTATTAATTTTTACAGGATATGTCATACCGTCCCCTCCATAACGGTTTTTCATAATATGTGCTCTACCTGTACCGTTAACTTTATCTAACCTCTTCCTAGACAAGGACATCGCAAAGTCTGCAATCATTATTTTATTATAACTACCAGCAGCCTTATCTCCTTCTATTACATCATCTTTTGCGCCAGCTCGATTTACTTGAGATACGGTCCAAACAGGAATCTTTAAATCTCTAGCCAAGGCTTTAGTTGAAACATAAATATCGTCTATTTCGTCTTTTCTCTCAACTGATTTTCTTTTTGATTTCAAAAGATCAACATAGTCAATAATAATGAGATTAGGTCTGTTTCCTAGATCAGTAAGTTTCTGAATATGACTCTCAATAGTAGATATAGATGCTTTACCCATAGTAAATTCTTTGATAATAAGTTTACCGGGCAGTTTGCTGACTGCTTCATCTACTTCTTTTCTATGTAAGTAAAGATCCTGAATTCTTATACCAGTAAATATAGAGTCATATCTTTTACCCATATATGTTTCTGAAAGTTCGAGAGTATAGTGAGCTACAGTCCCTCCGCTTGAAACTATCATTGCTCCTAAAGCTACGAGCATCCAACTCTTACCCCCTCCGGGATTGCCGAATATAATACCTAAATCCCCTGAACCTAATCCGCCCTGTAGTAGCCCGTTTATATGCTCCCATGGAGTAGGTTGAGGGCTTCTCTCTTCCGTTCTATAACGAGTCTCAGCATCTTTTTCATACTCGTGGCCAATATTTTTATCTTGACCCGCCTTAAGGGCAGTATCAATAAGGTAACGAATATCATCATATTGACCTTTTTCGAGTAATTCAACAGATGATAGTAATGCTTTTTTTAACTGCTGATTTTTGCAGAAGTTAGAAAATTCTTGCTCAACAAAATCTCTATCTTCGTTTGATGCTTTATAAGCCTCTTTTAATTGCTCAATTACAGATACTTTCAGTATTTCATTTTCAATTTTTTTTATTTCTACAGTTAATACATCTAGTGTTGGTGTAGTATGAAATTTATAATGGTATTTTAAAATTTCCTCTACAATCCATTTATGAGCTGGATTATCGAAATAGTCTTCTTCGAGAATATCGAATATACTAAGCAGAAATTCTCTATGCTTAAGAAGACTAGATAGGACTTTTATTTGAAAGCTTACGCCGTACTGGTTCAGCTGATTTAAAACACTCATATTCTAATATAACAATCTTTTATTGATCTTTTAACTTATATTGAATTAATTTTGCAAAAGTTTCATTAAGCCATAATTGAGGATTTAGCAATGTTTTTCCTAGCTGATCTTCTTTGTATAATCTTACAAAACAATTAGGGTCGAAATTATTTTTAGGATTTGCAACAATATTTTCAAGAGCTAACTTATCGGAATCGGGAATATTTGGATTCTCTAAGTCCATTAACTGTTTATTTATAAGAAGTTGATTTCTGAAGTTATAAATGTTAGCATACTTCTTATCTTTTCCTTCGCACTCCTTTATCAGTTCCTCTATAGTAAATCTATCTTCAGTTGCAATCGCAGGAAATAATTTTATAAGGGTTTTTGCTGCTATACCTCTTACCCCAGGTACGTTATCTCCTTTATCCCCTACTATAATTTTATGGGTTAAAAAGTTATGGGGTGGTATACCGTAATCGGTCAGGACTTGATATGGGTTGTAAATAATTTTCTTTACTGGACTGAAAACAGTAACATCTTTCTTTACCAATTGGAGGTAATCTTGATCAGTCGATATAATAAATACTTTATCTTTAAATTTCCCTGTTAAGAAGCCTATTACGTCGTCAGCTTCAATTTTATCTACGACTACGAGATCAACAGGGAGACATTTGAGATAATCAATTAGACGTACTATTTGAGCAGTTATCGATTCTGACTCCTCTTCTTGGTCGTCAAAAGCATCCCAATTAGAAATTTTTGTAATATGTCTATTAGCTTTATACTCTGGATAAAGATATCTCTTGTTAGTAGACCCCCCTTGTCCGTCAAACACTAAAATAACTCTTGTCGGATGCAATTGTTTTATCAGAGACCCTATAGATTTTAAAAATCCCCCTAAACCTCCGATATGTGCCCCGCTTAGATTGATATGACTAATAGCTGTAAAGCTACGAAGGAAAGTATTTAAAGAATCAACAATAAGTACTCTACTATTCTTATGTAACTCTACCGGCTCTTGCTTCTCCATCTGTTCAAAGATTTTCCTGTAGTCCATTTTTTTTTGTTTTGCGATTGGATTTGCAAGCCTGTCCGCTATCCTTTCACGTATTATATGAATATCTTTTTCGGTAGGCGTATAACCGTTCATTAACTCTTGAGGTATACAGTCCCATGACTTTAAGTAATTCTGTACATTAAATCCTCTTGATATGCATTCGTTGTATAATTCAATATACCTCTCTTTTAAATGCCCTAATTTATCGTAGAAAAAAGATACATGACCTTTTCCTAAGCTAAATTCTTGAGGTATACTACTAAGATTAAATCTACCTTTAGCTACAACGTTCGGTATACGTTTTAACTCTCTATGTTCAGCAATAAGATGCTTATTTGTTAGTTCTTTAGGTGGTATACCTAAGTTTATTCTTGTCACAACTTTAATTCAAACCGAACATAAGCTATTCTTCAGTAGGATCAAAAACGTCTTTGTTATCTTCGTCAGTTTCAATAATTACATCGAAATCTTTAGAGCCAAGAGTTTTAAGCCAATCTTTTGAATATTGCTTCTTATAAGCATCAATTGCTTGTTTTGTATCATCAATAAAGCCATGAGCAGTCATAATTACCCGTCCAGTAGATGTAACATCATTTACGTGATTCTTATCGCAACTTATTTTAGTACGTTTAGCAAATTCAACGTCCTTTCCGTTCTTAGTTGCTTTAATCTTATTAGTTCCTGAATTAGTTACATTACCAAAAGTAATAATTAGAGAAGCATCAAAATACATTGTATCACCGCCTTTATTTTTCATCTTAGGCTGGGCCATAATATTCTCAGCTTTAGCAACCCAGATTTTATTAACCGCAAGCATAGTATTAGTATAAGGTTGGCTTTGTTTGCGTGATAAAACAATCTTTTGATTGATAAAATTACCAAACTGCTGTGACATAGAACCTGCATTCCACTCATTATTATTTTTATTAGACTCGACTGATAAACGGCAAGGAATAGATCCTACTGAATCCCAAAGAAACAGTAAGTTGTAGGGTAGATTACCTTTCTTTTGTTCATCAAGAAGATCTGCAATAAATGCTGCTACATCTTCGATAGTATTTAGTCTTTCTCTATCTATATAAATAAAAAACCCTTTGTAATCAGCAACCTCACCTTCCTCGTTAGGGACTTCTTCGAATACAAGTCCCATTTGCTTAGCATGATCCCAATTCCATTTCATCTCAGTAATAATAAATACAGGTAAGATACCAGTCTTTTGAGCGCTAACTGCAGCTTCTAAAAGAGCAGTAGTCTTACCAGTATCTGAATGTCCACGTAGCAACGAGATATGCCCAACCGGAATACCGGGGATAGAAAGACAGTCTTGAAAAGCCTTTGATAAAGGAATCCAAGTTTGCTCTTTCATTTTTATTGAGGTACTTGAAAGATTTTTAGATTGAATAAACTTTTCTAAATTAAAAGTACCTTTAACAGCTCCCGCTATACTTTCGTTTAACGAGGCTTTAGCTAGTTTAACCATAAATATTTACTTAAATAGATCATCGAATTCTTCGTCAATGCTAGGTTTAGCCTTTGGAGTATTTAGAGAAAGAGAGCTTGGTTTTGCAGGAGGTGTAGCTTCCTGTTTAGCGGTAGGAGGAAGCTCTTCAGAGGTTTCTTCTGGATTCAACCATCCAAGTAGGGCTTCTTTCATATCTTCGTAGCTATACTTCCTGAAACTACTAAATAAATCCGGTTGATTTGCTAGCCACTTCTCTACCTCTTTTGAATCTTCAGATAGTGGTGTTGTTTTTGTACGTACTCGTACTTTCGATTGGTTAAAAGAAGTACCGTTAGTTTCAGGCCCGGTGGTTTCGATAGTTATATCGCGGCCTTGAATAATGTCAGTAAAGTCTCCGATATCAGGATCATCAGCTAGACTTAATAATTCAGCATAAATTTGCTTGCCGAATTCCCAAAGGCGTACACCTTTTTCTTCTTCGCTGCGTACGATAACAGGAGTAAATACACGCATCTTTGGTTCTAATTTACGAGACATAATCCAGTTCTCTTTATCGCCGCTAGAAGCAAGCTGTTTGGAAAACTCTACAATAGGATCCTTTTCCCCGTAGTTAGTTAAGGCTAGCATTACCTTGTTTCCAATACCGTAATGGAACATTACCTCTTTAAAAGGATTTGATTTATCCCATAAAGCCGGAACAATACGGACAACATGCTTACCTATTGACGGTTTCCATAAAATAAGAGACATATCTCTCTTTTGACCGCTTTGCCTTTGATTTTGCAAGGCGGTTAGTTTAGACTTAATTGCGCCTAAATCCATACCCATAACTTATAGTTTTAATTAAAAATAGGTTTAAATGAGAATATAAGAAAAGGTCCTCAAACTAACAACTTATAGATTGATTATTTTGTGAATCTTTGTGGAAAGCTTTTTAAGTTCGTCGCCTTGAGAAAGGAGGACAGTATTTCTGAAATCATTCCAGTTTATTCTAAATGATATATCAAGTACACCTTCGTTAAGTGATTTTATAAGAAGATTAAGACTGTTAATAGTATATAACGTATTTGTCTCTTTCTTTCGATGTAAAAGAATTGTATTAGGTAAAACTTTTGTAGTGGAATTTTCAACTTCAATATTATAAGTACACAGAAGCTCTTCAGAATCATAAGATTCAAGCACAAAGATCTTACTGTACATTATTGAGTACTCTTTCTGGATTATAGCTAATGTATCTTCTAGCTTGTTTTTAGGAGAAAACGTACAAAATAACTTATTTTTCAATTGTTCCTGCGTTAATTCAATGTATGCCATAATAAATATCTATAATTACTTCTAAAAGTTATAGTTGTATCCTTTTTGTGCTTTAACCCTATATCCATCTTGTTCTAGCACTTCTTTTATTTGCTTTAGAAATCCTTTTCCGTCCTCAGTTGAATAGTCAACAAGAATTGAGTCGTAAACTATTAAAATTACTTTGCTTTTTTTACCTTTGAATAATATACGTAAATCATTTAGCTTTTTTACGTTATTAACAGTTTCTAGGCATTGAACATAGTAATTAAAAAGTTTTTGCGGGTTAGCATTCTCTATCTTTAATTTTCTTTTATTTGGTAGTTCTAAAAAACTATTTCTTTTATATTTTACCCATACTGCTTCTAGTAACTGATCAACCTTAAAAAACAACTCTATATTTTTATATTTCTCTTCGATTCCGTTATAGAGTTGCCTGAAGGTTATTTTCTTAGATTCTTGGTACTCTTCAGGTGATAGTTCTTGCTTTCCGAAGTATTGCTTACCTAGTATTACATGTATAGATTCGTCAGAGGGAAGCGGTACGTTTAACATGTTAGCTATTAACCTTATGTGATAACCATCAAAATCAAATTCAATTAAGATATCATTTTGAGGTATAAAACTTGCTCTAGAACCATTTTCTTTATTTAAAGCAAGAAAATTAATTCCATTAAAAGCATTAGTAGGTCTAGAAGTAATATTATAAAGGTTGTAGCTTGTATAGATTCTATTATCTTTAAAAGATCTAGCCTTCCATGTAGGTTCAAAAAACTTATCAAATACCCGTTCATTTACTGTTATACCTTGTTCTTCTACCCATTTATAGGCTTCGACATACTCATTTTGCCATTTCTGATCGTTTTCAGATCCTACATAGCTCTTAACTGTTTCAAATATAGATTCACTCTTTTCATAATGCTTTGAAATAGGTATAAGAGTATTTACTTGCTCTTTATATTTAAACTTATTATAAAAGTCAAGATGTACGGGTGTATTAAATTGGAGATCTTTTATTTCTCCTGCTTTATCTAGGATATTAAAATACAGATCTATTCCTTGCGGAATATGAAAAAAATAAGAATGCCATTTTTTATCTAGTAAATATACTTTTTTAATATCAAAAATTAAATTTTGTATATCGTCAAGACTTAAGGAAAACCCTTCAGAATGGTTTATAGGAAAAATGTATCCTTTTTTAAAATCGTTATAATACAGGACGCATGGAGATGTTAGTAGTGGGTGGGTTTCTTCGGAAAGTGAAACTAGATCTATAAAACATTGATTTGTTTTTGGAAGATGTTTTAATTGTTCTATAGTTTCGACTATATAGTACATAACATTTATTTATAACCTTTATTAAAGGTAAATGAAAACAAGGTCTAATTCAACTTTTAAGGAGTTATTTTTGCAAACTTCGTGTAATCTTCACCTATAAATTCAAGCAATCCGTTAAAGACTTTGTTTTTTGCTTCAGTAACCCGTTTATTAGTATTATATACTCCGCCCTTAATTTGATACTGAGATACTCTTGTATCTTTTAGCGGACCGGTTAATTGCCACAGCATATCTATACTTTCATAACCTAAAATATTTTCAACAGCAATATCACCGTTTTGTATTTTTGTCCAATTGATTTTTGATATTTCAAAAACATACCCGGGACCACTAACTGTCTTTGCAAAATACCGTGTAAAATAACCACGTGCATAATCATCAGCTTGCGGATCAGGAAAATAAGATGTAAGCTCAGTAAGTACTAAACTACTTCCTTGGCTATTCTGTATTCTTGACGCTGCATAAGGTCCTGATATTTCAAGATTCTGTCCTGATAAAAGGGATCTTTGGGAGGCTAGTAAAGATGCATCAGTTAGTTCGGGTTCATTGATAGGTGTTAGAGGTAAGTTTGCACCTAGTACTGGATTTATTCCTGTAAAAGATCTACCGTTATACAGTGTATAATATCTCCCTGTATACGGAGTTTTATCAGGAAGCAAAAATTGATTACCTCTAGTGTATTTATTTTGCTGAATTGCTGCTAATGGATAATATCTTAGTGGCATATTTAAATCGTTATTCCTATAGTTCCGTAGTATTGTCTAAGTCTTGGAATAGCGCTAGCGGTAGTTTCTTTCCACTTATTATCACTCCATAGCTTATATTCCTCATTTGCTTTACTTATTATCGCCTGTACTAAACTAGCAGGGGGTCTTAAAATAACAAAAAACTTAGGGTTTTGAGCAGTACCGGTCTGAAGTTTTCCATCTATAAGCGGAATAGAATATTTGCTTACCGTTTCGCTTAAATTACCTCCCACACCGCTAGCGCTATTGCCGCTTACGCTAACTACTATATCCCCGTGGGAACTTCCTGACCATGGATTTGTATTAAACGTAAGATTATTGTCTCGGTTTGCTACTATTATATCACCTGCTTTTACTATATTGGTTGCTGGATTTAAAATCTCAAAGCTTCTGCTACTGTTTCTTAACGATTGTGCATAAACCGTATGTTGTGCGTTAAAAGGAAATGATACTCCTGCTTGCTTCATAACATAGCTTATAAATCCAGCACTCCATGGCGTTGTTCTAATTTTTTCAACTACACTATTTCCGGCAGAAGCAGGTGCTGCGTATTCGCTTTGTTTTTTCTTGAGTGCGAAAGTTGTAAAAGTACGTAAAAGTGAATCATCTCTCAATTTAATCATCTGACCTTTTATCTTTGTTAGCCATTGATTACTGTCGACAGTATGTGAGAGTCCAGTAACAATAAATCCTACTTTTGTATATCCGTCTTCAGCTCTCAAAGATAAAGGCAATCTACTTTCCGGTATTGTAAAAGCATTCCCCATTATTATTCCGCTTATACCATCTATTTCAATTTCGAGATCGGCGGGTATAAACGGTGCTGCTGTAGTTGTAATATCTGAAGACTTAACTTTAGACATTCTTTCGATATAATAGTTTTTTGCCATCTCGATTCTATCTTCAGCAAGCTGAGCGTTAGAATAAATACTAGCGACATGGGCATTGAAAGTATCGGCTGCTTTTTGATCGTTAGATGCTTGGTTTACTTTACTAGTGTCATTATTGTTAGTTCCTTTATTTTTATTAGAAGGGTCTTGAATAATCGGTTTATATCTGTCTTGAAAATTTCTATTTAAATAGCTTAAAGAAGAATGATCTTTTGCATTAATTGATCCGGTAGCAGCTTGAGCAGATATTGCTATCATACTAGCTAGCTTAGTAGACATAGTTGTCCTAAATTGAAAATCTCTAGCTAAACTGAAAGTTCCATTAGGTTGATCAAGTCCAAGACTTGGTGCTTCAAATACCGGTAACTGTCCGGATAAAATAGGATCTTTAGCCTGGTTAAGAGTATCTAAATATTTTTGTCTATCTATGAGGGACTTTTCTCCTTGCAAGTTAGGTACCCATTGATCATCTACTATTTGAACTACGTTAGCATCGTCCCTATAAGCAACCCTTAAGGTATTTATATTACCTAATGATTTATTAACATCAGCAACTATTCTCTCAAGAAAAGGCTGTAAGTTTACTGCATGTTCTTTATCTGCTCCGGCATATTCTCTGACAAGTCTTAATAAATAATCAACGTTTAAAAGAATATTCATTATTTTACCTTGGTAGGGATTAGATAAAGATTTATAAAATAGTTTATAGCTATTTAAGGCTGCAGTAATTATATTCTGGTTTTCGGGATCAAAAAAACCGTTAGTTTTTATTCCTTCTCCAAAAAGTGATTTATAATCGGTGTCAGATGAATTAAAAGGTATCAAGCAAATGTTAGGATCGATCGACATCTGCTGTGGAGAACTTAAACAAAAATTCGTTTCAGGATTAAAATCAATATAAATGTATGGTCGCTTTTCGGTTCCTGCTGCTTCTTGAAAAGTAGATGTTTGTAACTTTGAATCGTATATCAAACACATATTATTTAGGAAGGCAAGTAAGTATCCAAATTGCAGATATACAGGTAAGCGTACGGTATCTAAACTACCGTCCGGTGCCTGTTTTGGATATCTAACTACGTAAGCTTTGCTGAGAGCTTTGAAGTCAACGTCTGGGATAATAGTTAATCCATCCAAAAATCCGCCTTCAACCACTTTGTCGTCAGGATATGCCAACAAATCACTATTAAAGCCTCTCTTTGCGTATTGAGTAATATCAAATCTACTGCCTGGTATTATCTTATTGACTGATGTATCAAAAACTTTATCAAATATTCCGGCTTTATAAAAATCTTGCGTAATTGTCGATATATCGGCTTGTATAACAGGTTTTTCGAGCTTTTCACCAGCAGCAATAACTTGACTCTCTGACTGCACTATCGCAAGCATAGCATGTAAAGCTGATTGAAATCCTTCAGCAGAGTCTATCTGCTCTGTATCAGGTTGATTAACTTGCCCAGCAGTATCACCAGAATTAGGTTCCTGTGCTGGTTGAGATGTAGGTTGTTGTGTTTGACTAGACTCAGCTGATGACAATATAAAGCCTGGATTGTTAGTTTCAAAATACCAGTTGATCTGTACTGGTGTTGTTCTATTTCGAACAGTAACCGGAATAGATATTTGGAAAAATCCTTCTATTTTTACTAATCCTCCACTCGTTGCTTCGACGCTAGAAACAGTTGCACTTCTATCGTTCAGAGCCCATTTAGCTAGTGCTTCGAGTGCTAGTCTTCTTGAAACAGGAAAATTAGGTTCCGGTCTAGGTATTTCTGCCCGTAAATTAAAGAAAATCTCTTTCTTTATACCTGTAGCTCCTAGTTCTACAGGGTATTTTATAAACAATCCTGCTTTATTATCTTCTTTATTACCGCGTAAAGAGGTAGTTAGTATATCATCAAGATTTAGGTCAAGAACTTGGCTTCCTAATACATAAAAACTAGAAGCATCTTGAAAAAGTTTAACTAAAGGAACTTCAGGTGCAATTTGATCTTCAGCGGCATTACTGATTCTTTCATTTATTCGTGCAAGATTTGGAAAGTTATCTAAAAAATTACTTATTGAACCTCCACCGTTTAGATTGAATGTAATTAATGTAGGAGTAACAGTATTAATGTTATAATAAACGTTACCTCTAGAGATCCATAAGCCGCCAAATTTTAAATTTGCAGCTTCTAATTTCCCAAGATTTATACCGGCTGCTGGTTTTTTTAAATCAACAAATTGAGCATCAGAGTAGGTAGCTGTATTTGAACTATTGAAACTACTGATCTCAATTGCTCTATAATCCAGTATAAACTGTTCAAATGAAAGGTTGCTAGGTCCTGAATATTTTTTTACTATTTCCCATAATTGGGTAGAGTTACCTGGTAACGACTCTAGGTTATTATCATCTTGAGTATCAGCTGCTGTTTGTGTTACTAGTGCTGCTACTGTTTTAGTAAGTTCCGCTAAAGCATTTTGTTGCTCTTTAAATTTTTTTATTTGCCCATCAGGAAGGGTGTAGGATTGATTGATCCTGACTGAATCCATAATAGCTCCAAGACCAATTAGCCTTAAAGTACAGTCATAGCCTCCATCTTGGTTAAAAGCCCAATTAAAATTTGAAACTATACCCAACATTCCATCATAGTTACCAGAAGTTCTTTTCGACTTTCTAGCAATATCTTGTTGAACAGTTTCTTTAGTTCTTCCTTCGCTAAAAGGATTATCAATACCATAGATATCATTAGAAACGAATATTCCTGTTGGAATTTGACTGTTATTAGAGTCTTTATTACTAAAGTACTGTGAATGTCCCCATTCTAATAGCATCGAATACCCTAATCTAAAGTAGAGTGCTTCAATTGCGTTAAGTTGGTTCATATTCCAGACTTTTAAGCTTATAGTTGCTTGCCGTAAAGAACCTAAGCGTCCGGTCGTTTCTACTTGTACAGAAACTAATCCGGGTATTGGCCTGAAGCCTAATTCTTCAGTTCCGCCCAATCCGTAAGCACCGTTCAAGCCTATACCTTTTCTTAGTGAGATACCATTACCTTTCTGTATAGAAGTACCAGCTTCGAGAATCCAATTCTGTGCTAGTGAATTAGGATTTTGATAATCGCCTGGATCAAGATTAAGTCTTGAAAAAAAATTTTTTCTTTCGTTGCCACTGAGTATAATATCGACTGAAGATGTAAGGCGTGCCCATCCAGTTTTATTTGCAAGAAATAAAACCTCTTCGTCGGACCTACTGACAGTACTATTACGACGTGCTCTTATTGCGAGCTGTCTTAAAACGTCATCATTGAAAGGCGCTCCAATAACGTTTGATAACTTAATAGCCATTATTTACTAAGTTATAATTATTTAGTATGGTCGATATATTAGTTGGTATTCTTAATTGAACTCCAATAGGTGGATAGATAGAATCTCCTGGTAAAGAGTTAGCGGAAGCGATTACCCACCAGAGACTTGAATCTTGATAGAAATCGAATGCAATCAAATCTAATCTATCGTTTACAGTAGTAATTACGTAATAATCAGTATCTGTGGGCTGAACGGTTGGATAAACGTTTGTTTGATAATAAACACTCCCTGTTAAGTTTAACTTAGTAATCGGTATATTTTGATATCTTGATTGCATATACTAACTAAAACGGGCTATTAATATTTTCTAGGGCTTCACGTGCTACTGATAGTTGAGCTCTTGTGCCGCCTCTACCGCTTACTCCCCTTGGCGTGGTGTCTACTTCTTGCTGTACACGAGCGCTGTCAGCCGTTCCTCCTCTACTATTTTCATTTGCAGTAGGTGCGCTAGTTATAGGTGTTATAGGGTTGGGATTTCTAGCAGTATCTTTTGCTCTATCAGCAGGTGTTTTTGCGGTAGGATCAATAAAGTGATCTTTATTTGCAATAAGAGGTACAAAAGGATTACTCTTATTGACTCTTCTCGGAAGGATATCCATAATTGGTTTGAAACTACACTGAACAGTCACCATATGAGGTAGCTGTCTTACATCATCTTCGGGTCCAAACTGGTTTAGTAATATCTCCCATGGAGTATTTGAATTATCGATAGTTACATTTACGTTTTCTAAGAAGCCTGGCACTCTATAAAGATAGTCTCCAATAGTTAGTCTAACAACATTACCACGCATTAAATTATACTCAGGTGAATAGTCGGGATAAACTTGAGATATAAGCTGATTTAACTTTGTATACATCGGTAGCATTTCTTGTCTGCTCTGGGCAAACATCTTAAAACCGAATCCTATAGTTCTATCAAATCCTTGATAGGTTCTAAAATTCTCACCCCTCCCTAAATACTTAAAGGTATTATACTCGCCAGTATTAGTATCGCTGATTTGACCTTCTATGAACGCTCTAAAAATTAACGCAGTAGTAAAGCTTAAATTATCATTATCTATACACTCGAACGCAAATTTTATGATATCCTTCGATTCATTACCTGCTACTACCCACGGGTCTTTGTTTGAAGGATCGTAGAAGAACTGGTTTGGATTCTCGGCTCCCTTAGCTAGTAGGTTAAGCATATTCAACGAATCTTCTCCGTTGTTAGTAGTATCAATATACCTAGCTCTGACTCTAGCAGCACCTGGATTACCGATACCTAAACCTCCTGTACCGGTAAATGGATTAGCGATATTAAAAACAAAGTAATCAGATCTAGGGGTTCCAGCAGGTAGTATGTCTCTAAAATCTCGTATAGGTTGATCGATAGGTGTACGGGTATTAGTTCCTTGTTTTGCTATCTGTTGGTAAGTAAGAGCGATAGTCGAATAAGCTACTCCTAATTTTCCTTGTACTGCAAATTTAGGATCAGGAATGGTTTCACTAGTCTTAGTTATATTAGTATCAGTGTATCTTGATATTCTAGTAAAACCTATACCGTATACGGAACCCGGCCCTCCTAAGTAATTAAAAATTTGATTTTGTACTGGAGAGATTCCTAATCTATCTACTAGAGTAGGGTCAATACCAGTACCCCCTACTTGATTTGGGTTTACTATGAAGTCAGTTGATCCTACTAGTTTAAGAGCTCTTAGAATCGAAAGTCTATTAGTAGCTTGTGTATTATTCTGTGGTGCACCTACAATATAAGCATATGTTTGTTGAGGTCTTTCGTAGATAGCAGGTCCAGTACCGTGTCTATTAAAGTGAGCACCAATACCTTGAAATTGTACTTGAGCTAGAGTGTTTAATGGATTATAAACGTTAGTGACAGGTAAAAAAGCATTACCTAAACTAGTACCTGCAAAAATCAATGCATTAGGTACCTGTATTCTAGGGTTAGTTAGCTGTAAACCTAGTTGTTTTTCTATAAAAGCAGTACCGCGCGGAGAATCTTTAAAAAATTTTTGTATTCTTTCTCTATCAATAGTAGATGTAATGATAGCTGAACCTCCAGTCAATCCATTTAATAGCTGGGTTATTGCACCTCCGCGTACTGGAAAATCAAGAGCTGTTCTGTTTGTTTGATAAAAGCGTTTTATTGAATTAGGTGTATCATTATTATCGATAGGGAACTGCACATATGGCTGTCCGCTATCGCCGCCTCCTGGTCTGTCGCCTCCGAATCTAAGGCTAGTTAAATCTGTCTTGAAATTAATTAGGGGCATCTATTTCTTATTGACAGTTTTAAGATAATTGAGATAGGTTGGTTGCGGAAGAGAATTATAAGTTACGTCAATAGGATCTTGTATTACAGGTACTACCGAGGAGGCGAGAGGTACAGAAGATCCTCTTATCACTGTAGCTACATTAGCGGGCGTACCCTCGAAAATACCCGAAGGGTTTGTTTTACCTTGTTTACTTAATTTAGATTCTTTTATTTGATTAATTAGACTCATAGTTTACGCTTTATCTAATCCTGGAATTTGATTACTTTTATTAAATATAATCGCTCCTACCTTTTGTCCGTCTAAGTATACGTTTCCTACGCCGCCATTACTTACGCTAGAAGTTTCTTTACCAGTCATCTTAGTAGTACCTGATGTGTTTATACTTGGTTGTCTTACACCTTGTTGTACGGTATTTCCTATAGAAGGAGCTGCTTCGCCAAAGTTCATGCCCCCTATAGTTTCAGATGCGCCTCTTAATCCTCCTGCAAATCCCGCAGTACCTGCTCTTACAGAGCTTGCAAGACCTCTAAACTTTTTTGAGTTACCGCCAAAAAATCCTGTCACGTCGGCTATAAGATCTAATATTGAAGCTATCATACTACCTATTATTTCAACAGCTCCAGCTAGTCTATTTATTAACCCTGTAACGAAGCCTTGTATCTTTTGGGGGTTAGTTATAAAATCTAGTATTCCGGACTTTTCAATAAACTCAATGAATATTGTTTTAATTCTATTCATCGTCTCGGTAAGACGTTCGGCAGTTGAAGTTTGTGTAATATAATTATAGGCATCCTCTCCAATCTTTTTACTTATTTCAGCTTGTGTTAAGCCTCTTTCTTTCATTATACGAAGTTCTTCGGCAGCTTGCTTTAAATTACTTGCACCAAGTCTTCTAAAATATTCCTGTTGCTTAAGAACATCTGCTAAACCATCTCTAGTCATGCCTACTGATTCAGCTATCGCCTCTTGCTGAATCCTATTCATCTTCAAATACTCATCTGCACTACCTACTTGTGTATTAATCTCTTTTGCCAGTGTTACAAGATCGTTATTAAGCGCAGCCTCTCTAGCTCTAGTTAAATTTAATTCTTTACCGGTTAGAACCTGTGCTTCCATCTCTTTAGAAATACTACCTTCAAAATCAAGAAAGCTACTAGCAAGTCCATCTAGCTGTTTTATTTCAAAGCCCATAGCTTTGGTTATTACCAACGACTTGGCAAGTTTTTCAGGATACTTCGTAAATGTTAATCCCAATATACCGGCTTGTTTACTAGCTTGATTTAATACATCTCTGAATTCGAAAGCAACACCAGTCTCAAACTCAAACGCTTTTGACTGGGCTAAAATACTCTTTGTAAGTTTTTCGGCGCTTCTACCTGTTGTTATACTAGTCTGTGCAAGAGCCTTTCTAGTTTCTAATTCAAGACCGGCAATTTCTTTAAGCTTAATATTATTTTGAAGTATATCGCCAGTAAACTTATTTCTTACACCAAATGCTTTTGTAAGTTCAACTTGGGACTCCATTAATCTGGTCTCGTTAACTACTATGTTATCGCTAGCCTTAGCTATAGCTCTGAACTCTTCTTTTACTCCACTGGCTCTATCCTTTGAAATTCCAATATTACGTGCAAAATTAGTTAATGCCTGATCCTGACCTAATACTAAATCTACAACACCTTTTAGTATACCGACTAACCCGCCAAGTAGACCGCCTATAACAGGAATCTTGCTAATTATATCTTGAAAGCCTCCAAGGAGACTTGTAGCGCCAGTACCTGAAATAGCTCCGCCACCGATTCCTACTCCACCGCCAATTCCTCCTGATACGAGATTGGATGCTTGTGCTAAAGGAGCTGTAAGATTACTCTTTACTAGTCCTCCTAAAGCTTTAAATGGAGCAGATATCTTACTTAGACCTGCTGAGATGCCAGCTACTAGCCCAGCAATACCTAGTGCTCCTAAAATTCCGGCTCCTATCTTTTTACCCCCGCCGCTACTGCCTCCTGCTCCAGTAGCACCAGTTGTGGTTGCGCCTCCACCAGGAGGTAGATTTGCACCGCCGCCTACTTTTGCACGAGCGAGATCAATTTGTCGCTGTCTTTCTTCTTTTGTTCTAAAAAGATTTGCAAGTCTACCGCCAATACCTCTCTCTTTATTTATGTCTGCAATTAATTTTTTTTCAGCAATAAGGGCATCTTTTTTCTTCTTCGCTTCGAATTCCATAGCCTTCAACTGCCCGCCTGCAGTTCTCTGTAAAGCTGTTTGTTTCTTTTTCTCTTCAGATAATTCTCTCTCAATTCGCTTAATTAAGTTTTTATTAGATGTAGTAGAATTTTGCTTTTTTCTTTCAGCTAATTCTTCTTCTAATTTCTTTATTTCTAAAGTTACCTTACTATATTTGTTTGCATCTATTACGGCTTTTCTTCCTAGTTCTTTTATTTCTTTTTGTAGACCTAATTCTTCTTGCTTTGCCTTTTTAATTTTTAGAGACATAAGAAGATACTGATTCATCAGACTTAGGTCTTCTTCTCTTATGGTACCTACTTGGCTTCTTTCAAGAGCTTCCTGTTCTTCTCTTTGTTTCTTGTTCATTTTATCAGCCATACTATACTATTCTCTAAATAAATAGCTATTTACTTCTTTTTTACCTTCGAGAAATAGGTAGGCGTTTCTGCCTTCGATTTAATGTCTGGCTTAGAAATTAAGGGTTTATCAGCTGTAACGGTTTGTCGTTCGTTCCGGATTTCTTGGAGCTTTTCTAAATGCTCATTGATAAACTTGATATTGAGACGGCGTTCGTTGATCGGCATATCCATGACTTCAGACCATGAAAAGCCTCCGCCGCCATGATAGGTAAGCTCGAAAACCTCTCTTTTATAAATTTGACGATATTCAACTCCCGGGAAAAAAAAATTCCGCCGTTAGCGGTAGGCTCTCCTCAACCTCTTTTCCCGATGATAATGTAAAGTTAACTGTTAGATCAATATCAGGAGTAATTTTAGTGATATATGCCCTTAGTGGGTTAGAGTCTTTGGCAATTAATGCATTATCAACAAATTCTCTAACTGTTTTAGGTTCATAATCTCCGTTAACAGATATTATTTGTCTTTTTAGTCTTGTAGTAATCTCGCCGGCAGTTAGGTTGGCTTTCTTGAGACTTTTTATTTCGGCTTCAATAGCCTTTTCATCTTCTACAGTAAACAGCTTAAATGATAGAGTATTTTTTGAATGAGGCAACTGAAAAGTAAATTCGTTTTTATTTTTAAAAATGCTAGTATCTACAGCTTTATTTTTTAAAGTCTGCAAATTAATAGTAATTGTTTCTTTAGTATCAGTTTCAGAATCTGTATACTCAAAGCTATACTGGGAGCCATAAGCGAGAATACGTGCTGCAATTAATAAAGCATTTCTATCACCTAATAAAAGATCCTCGAATTTTATAGGGGATTTAATAAGAGATTGAAGCATTCTTTCGATTGCTACACCTTGCTTTAATAAATTAACGTTTGTGAGAATATCTTCTTCACGTGCAGTCATGTATTTCATTTCTAAAGTTCCGGAAGAGAGAGGATTGGTGGTTTCGTAAACTTTACCTTGGGAAGGTAATTCGATAGTTTCAGTCGGGATTGTAAACTTTTCGGCCATAATCTTAATTTAGTTATATATTGATAAATATATCAAATATAACTTTTCTTACTTGATCTTAAAAATATCTCGTACAAAACTTACGCCGTACTTATAGAGATCAAAGATTATAACTAAAATTATTCCAAGGATAGTTGAGTAGAGTATAAAGAAAAATATCCAGGTTTGTTGCCATCCATCAGTCTTACCTTCAATAAAGGCTACCCAGATTAAAGTAGAAGCACCTGATATCGTCGTTAGCACAAATATAGTGCGTATAACGATAAAGATTAATGCAATCTCTAACCAGAATCTAGCTACTAGATACCCTAAAGCGATTACTGATAAACTAACGATAAATAATGTTAACCAATTCATAACTTTTATTTTATACCTAAATATACGGATTCTCCGCTTTGGAAACAACTTTTTATAGTAAAATAACCTATTGAAAATCAATAAGTTATAAACATTAATATTTCCGTAATACTATAAAAAAAGCCGCTTTTTAGGCGGCTCTCTAACTCGTTGAAAATCAATTAGATACTAGTAGTTTAATATACAATAATCCATTCCAATACCTAATTCAACTGTAATTGCGTCTTGATTGGACCAGTCATAAGATCCGAAGTTTGCAGTCTTAACGAAAGCTCCTTTAATAATCCATTCAGAAACTACATCTCCTACAGGACCTAGAATCGAAAGGTTCAAATCTTTCTTATAAAAGTCAGAATATCCGTCGCGTCCTGTTACAGACTCATGTGATAGACGAATCCATTCCATACAAGCTTGTTGTCCGGAAGGTGAAATAGGATTGTAAAGATTTAAGGTCATATCTTGCCATTCAGCCTTACCTTTAATTTTACGATATACGTTAATATGGTCTAGCTTTACTTCATTCAAGTTTATATTGGGTGCGGTAGCACTTTTAATCATGAAAGAAGGAATGCCGTCAATATACATAATAAACCGGTTCTGAACGGTAGGTTCGTATGCGGTAAACATTATTTCGTTAGCGTCTAGTACTGGCATTTTATTCTATGTTTTATATAAATATCTATTAGTACAGAACCTATTACTTTTTGAGTGCTACAATAATTTTTGGATCTAATTTTGCTAGCGGATTCTTTCCTTCTCCTTCTTGTACATTACCGCCGCCTTTTGCTAGATTTTTTAATGCTTGAGCAGCTTTTTTGATACCTGATTTAATATTATCGGCATACATTGCAAGTCCGAGGCCACCTAAACCAGCTATTCCGGTTGCTGCTGTTAATATATCGCCACCAAGTGTCATTAAGCCTTGCTCGTCTTTAACAGACAGGTTTAAAAGATCATTTGCCCATTGTCCAACTTCAATTAATCCTGTTTCAGCTGTAAGTACTTCGTTAACTTTCTCTTCAGCTGTCATAGTCTCCATTTCCCCTATTTCTTTCTTTTCAGCTACTTTACTCTTAATATTCCTTGTTGCATTTTGAAACGCTTTATCAGCAATATTGATTTGATTTGCAACGCTCCCGTCCTTCAGCTTATTCATAATGTCGTCTATGAGTTTTCCAATAGCACTAGCTTCAGCATTATCAAAATTTTTCATCATATTAATCTTACGGCCAAGATCAATAAACTTTGCTTTTAAATCTTCCTTAGAGTAAAGCGTATTCGGTGTTTTATTTTTTGATATATTAAGTCCTCCTGATTTGACTTTTCCGGCGTCGTATCTAATCTCTTTTACACCTACTTCTTTCTCTTTATGCTCTTTTTCTTTTTTCTCTTTAGTTGCTTTTACTTCCTCCATACCTGCACCAAGGTTTTGCTTAGTCTTAGCTTCAGTTAATACTTGCTTGGCAAGAGATTCAAACAATTGCTTTGATAAATGTAATCTAATCTTTGTACTATTTTTCATTTAGAATTTTTTTTTATTTTTATGCACCGAACGTTACTCCAGTTGGTAGAATGTTAAAGTCGAGTTGAATAAATTCTGCAGTTCTAGTAGGTTGTAAGAAAATAGCACCTACAAGTAGATTGCGATCAATTACATCAGGTGTATTGTTGGTTTCGTCCATTACTACACGGAAAGCATAAAGACCTTGACGTTGCTGTACGTAATCTAGATATGGATTAACTTGAGAAAGAAACTTGTTGCGTGTGACAGCAGTGTTTTGTTCAAATACTAATGTTTGTGCGATCTGACCAATAAATCCTTTTAAGGCTATTAGTAGACGACGAACATTTACTCTATCAAGTGCAGAAGCGCGAGCTTGTAGAGTCTTCTGCCCGTAGACTACTGTACCTTGTCCTGGAAATACTGCTATAGGGTTAACTCTGCCGCTGTATAATGTATTGCGTTGACCTACAGTTAAACGTCTTTCAGGCTGAATTACAGTAGGTAGGCCTCCGCGATTCAATCCTGCAGGAGCAAACCATTCAGCAGATACCTTATCATTATACTCGTATACTCCGGGGATGATTACTGAAGCAGGGACAAAGTTTAATTTTCCGGTTTCGTTAGAACGAACCTGTACCCATGGCCAATAAGTAGCACCATAACTGTTATCATAAGACTGCGCTGCTATAGTTACAGAGCTAATAGATTGGTTATATCCGACCATATCTACTACTGCGATAGCGTCGCCGCGATTTTGTACTGTTGAAAGTAAACTACTAATTATTGTGCTAGCGTTTTGATTTGATATCCCTGGTGCGTAGATTGAATCGTAAACGTACTGATCTTGGTTGGATAGTAAGTTTATTGCAGTTGTATAGTTGTCGGGGAATACGCCTTGAATATTAGTACCTGAGCTAGCGCCTGTAGAGCTAACGGTTGGAATAGCTTCAAATAGATTGAGAGCTGCTAAACCGAAGCATCCAAATAAAGGACCGCTTGCTGCACCAAATGAACCGTTCTCAGATCCGCTTCCGTTTATAGGAATGGATGCAGTATATTGTTGATAAGCAACACCTTGAGGATTCAAGTAGTTTGGCGTAGGTAAATTAACATTCTTTACTCTTACATACAATGAAGCATTTGGATAGCTTCCAGTAATCTCTAAATATTTTTGACCGTCACTATCAGTTGCTACGTTTTGAGTTTGATCTCCAATTACGTAAGCTATATAGTTATTTTGGTTAGGATCTAATGAAAGATTAGTCCAGGTTTCAAGTACTGTTTGATTTGAAGTATAATCATCACCTCTTCTAATTAATAAAGTAAACAAGCCAGAAGCTGAATCCGCTTGTGTGATCTGCCATCTAATATTACTTGCTGATCCAGAAGGTAAAATACCGTTAGTAGCCGTAGATGCACCTTGACTGTTGTTCATGATAGTTCCTACTGAAAGAGTCTCGAGAACAAAAGGAGATGTATTGGCTATACTACATGATATAAGAGATGAAGTTGCTGCAGTATAAGACCCGCTAGCAACTCTAGTCACCAATAAAGACGTACCTCCTTGCTGGAAATAATTAAAAGCAGCTTGAGAGGTCAAATATTCGTAAGTATTGCTATGGGAAATAAAAGTAGTTCCGAATTTAGCTTTATACTGAGAATATGAAGTAACGAGGGTAGGGATATTAGGCTTTCCTATTACAGTAGGACCGATTAGAGCTGCGCCTACGGTTACTGGGCCTGCTGTTACTTGAGAAAGGTCGTTTTCTCTCAGGAATACGCCTGGTGAAATTAATGCTTCTGCCATTTTTATAATTTATTTCTAGTAATAAATATCAGTCCATAAAGGCAAAACCTAATTTATTCCCAAGGAGTAACTTATATTAGCTTATGCACGAGCTATTTCGCCAGTTTCTGGGTTTATAGTGCCATCTCCATACTTTTGACCAAACTCGTTTAGCTGTGTTCGTTGTTTTACAGCGTTAGCTTTTACAGCTTCTTTTAGGTTCTCTAATTCGAGATCGAGTAATGTTCTTTGAAAATGTAACTCGCCAAGTATTGCAGCTAGGCGATTGGCTTCTGTTCGGTGAATTTGAAACTCTTGTAACTCTTCAGGAGTTAATTTTTGATTTTGCATATTATTTTTTATTTGCAACTTTTTTAGTTAATTTTTTAGCTTTTTCAGGCTTTACTTCCACAACAGGAGCTTCCTTTGCAGGCTCAGGCTTTACAAAAAAGCTCTTTAATTTGTTGAGAATGTTTGCTAGCTTCATGATTTTGAGGTTTTTTATAAATAGTAAGATTAATTAGTAGGTCTAATATATAAATATCAAAATATACGGTAGAATCAACTTACTGTAACTAGTTTTATAGAATCTATATCTACTTTATAATCAGCCGTTTATTGAAAATGTTCTCCGCCTACCCAGAATACTAGAGATCTACGTAAGCCTCTAGTAACTCTAGTAACTCTATGCATCATGTAAGAAGGGAATACAAATACAGCGCCTTTGTCTCTTGAAGCAGTAACGTAGTTGTCTCCGCCTAACCAATACTGTAAATCGCCTCCTCCATATTCATCAGGTCCAGCAAGCTGTACAACTAGAGAAACTTTTCTTAAAGATGCAGAACCAGGTCCGATGTCTTGATGCCATACGTAATGTCCGCTTTCAGATGCTAAATACTCAGTATACTGAATGTTATCAACTATATGGTGTAAATTAAAATTCCATAGAACGTCATTTGCTTCAATAACGCATGCCATTAAACGTTCATAAAGCCATTCCCATTGAGTGTTTTTTGGAATCCATTTCAAACGTGAAGATCGTATTTTCTTAGCTTCGTTGCCATCCCCAATTACAGTAGCTTCTTCAAAATTAAGAGAATTTAAATCTTGATCGATTTTACCTAACTCTTCTATACTAAACTTAGTCAAGTAGTAGTAGTAATTTTGCGGATCGTTTTCCTTCTTGGGAAAGGTGTAGGTTGTTAACATTGCTTTTATTTTAAATATTGATTTGTTTGCTTCTAACGAATTCTAGATCAAAAGTAGTTGCTGAAATAGGAAAAGCCTCGTTATTGAAAGGATTCTTATATGGATCAGTCATTCTCCAACCTTTACCCCATTTTTTATTCAAATATTCGAAATTAATTTTATTTATCTCTGAGAGACGGGTTTGAAGTTCTAAACTTGATTTTACTGTTTGACTTCCGTGTTTATAGTATTCATGTGCGAATCCATCACCATGGTAATAAGATCTAGTCAAGCTATATATACGTTTGAGAGGTTTTGCCCAGACTCTCATAGTATAATCAGCATCTTCACAGTAAGCGGGAGATAGGTTCTCATCGAATAGTCCATATTCCTGTATTACCCAGTCTTTAATTAAAAATAAGTCCCATGAACCATCGTCAAAGTCTCCGCCATATCCGTGAACTATCCCTACATCCTGTTGTTGAGAGGCTTGTACCATCTCCTTCAAAAAGCCTTCAGTAAATGCTACATCGTCGTTTGTAATAATCCAGAAAGGGGCTAGTATATACGACTTTAATATAAGATTCCATACACAAGGGATCCCTAAATTAGACGGTAGATGACAGATAGTTAGTTTATCTACAAAATAATTTTTATTCATATGCAGGTCTTCTAACTGCTGTGTTATCTCCCCTTTACCGTTGTTATTAAAAATCACGAAATTCTCTACTGGATAATCGATACTATAATATAGTCGCTGAACCCACCGAGGATTTTTCATAACTGGAGCTCCTATAACTGGTATTTTCATATCATTAATTTAAATCTATGATTTTGATCCTTGGTAATAAAATAATAAATTTTGCTTGAATTTCCAACGCCAAGGACTTAATTATATACTCTGCAAAATTATGTGCAAGTATTAGTATGTAATCTGGGGGAAATACTTTAAGGGCAGATCTATCCACAACTTTTATTCCGGTACCGGGTATATACTTACCTTGCTTTAAATTAGTATCATCTACTACATAGTCTATATGTTCATCGGTAAGTTGCATAGCATTAAGATAGATACATCCTTTAGCGGCAGCCCCGAAACCTGCTATACTCTTTCCTTCTCTTTTTAAATTTAAAATAAAGTCTCTTGACTGTTCAATATGTAGCTTAACTTCTCTTCCCCATTCTAGATACTCTTCTATTGAAGACTTCTCATTCTCTAAAATAGGTTTAACACTATAATCACATGTTTGAAAAGCCTCACCTACCCCCCCTTTATGTGTAATAAGTAGTCTCATAGTACCGCCATGAATAGGATAGTTAACGGCTTTTATGACTCTGAGATTATATTTATCAAATAATTTTGTTAACGGACCTACATTATAATAATAAACGTGTTCGTGATATACTTGATCGAATTGGTTAGTTTCGATATTAGTTTTTAAATAAGGGAATTCAAGGCACCAAATTCCGAACTTCTCTAAGCTAGCTGAAATACCCTCAACGAAACTCTCTATAGGTTCAGTATGCTGAAAGCAATTAGTAGTAACTATTAATTTGAACTGCTTATTAAGATCGCAAGCTGTTTTCGAATTCCAAAACGTATTGATAGAGTTTATCCCGTTTTTGACTGCTATTTCAGTTAGATTTTTAGATGCGTCTACATTCAAAACATCTAGTCCGGGTTTTAATTTAAGAAACGTCTTTAGTAACGTACCATCGTTTCCTCCTATATCTAAAATCTTATCTCCCTGTTTAAGTTGGAGATATACATTTAGGTAGTTAAACATCTCTTCACAATGTTCTATATAAGGATAAGATATACCTGATTTATAGGTATAGTTTGTATAAAGAATTTCTGGATTAATAATATGAGTTAAAGTGCAAAGTTCGCTTTCAGGAAAATATTGAACTGCTAACGGATAGCGGGGACAGTTCAAAGATTCTAGCCGGCTATAACATAAATTATTTACTAACGGTAGATCTCCTAAGTTAAAAAATTCAACAGGATTTTTATCACCAGTTATAGGACAGACTCGTAAACCTTTTTTAATATTCATTAATCCCAAACTTGATCAAAAAAGAATATATGAAATAATCTACTATTTTCCATATTGTATCCAAAATAGTTAACACCGGAGTGAATAAGTCCGCCATCAAATATTACTAGTCTATTAAAGATGTTTCCCACTGTATCTACCATTTCATAAGGTGTACCATCTAAGAAAGTATGCCCGGGAAACACTTTAAATCCATCGCCTAGCGGACCCCAGTCCATTTGAGTATTGTGGTGTATTTTTGTTTCTCTATGACGGTAGAAACAGGTTCCAGACTGTGGTGGTGCATCAGGCGTTAGGTAAATTACAGCTGCCCATTTTTGAGAATCACAATGGAATACTGAAGGCGTTCCTCCTGAACAGTATTGAAAGCGTCCGTTAATACCTTCATCGTACCATCCTAGACCTGTTTCGGTATGATCGGCTATTTTTACACCGATAATACTCTCAAACCTTTCCTTCAATCCGTCAAAGAAAAATTGCTTACGAGTACGCATTCCTACAGAACCTTCTCCGGGAAAGTAAGTTTGTTTTAGTGCAAAATCTCTTACTCCAAAAGGATCGTCGTAGAAGTGATCGACTACGAAAAAGCGCTTATCCTTGGCTCGGGATACGGTAAAATTATCGGCTTCAATTATTCCCCATTCTGAATCGGGATTACGATCTACATATTTCATATTTCAATTTTTAATCTTAGTAGGTACTTCGTCTAAAATATATTTACTTATGTCTTGCTTAGTTACCGAGAATGGTTCACTTATTGCATAAGACCCTCTACAGTATCTACAGAACTTAGGTATCATTTTTCTAGCCATCGTCTATTCTTCAGAATTATAGATTTTTTTAGATTTCATTTTTCAGAACTTCAGGTTTAATGCCATTTTCGCAAAACTGACAAAGTTTAAAACAGGAAAATGGAGTCGGCATAATCTCATCATATTCTTGTTCTGAGAGGTTTCCTAATATTTGATCGAGTCCGTAATCCATACAACAGAGCGAAACGTCTCCGTTAGGTAGTAAGACGTTATGATACAGCTTTTCATCACAGTTACAGGTTAGCTCTTCTTTACCATGATAAATAGTTTTGAACTTATCTTTTATATTTAAGAGTTCAGGTTTTAGAATAGATTCATGTACAAGATTACCGGCTCTTGACCACATATCACTAGGTCTGATATTATCGAATACATGCCGTACTTTTTTATGAACCGTACCCATACTCATAAGATAAAAGTTCTGAATCTCATGATTGACTTTTCCTACATGCTCTACTAATTCTATATACTTATCGGTAATAGGATGCTTTGCATAAAGTTCATCATCGGGGAGGTGAAAGACGAAACCGCCGTTAGGACCGCTAGAAAAAGGAATATGTTTAATTCTCTCGATATCAGATATTTTCATTCCGATACCGGTAGTAAAAACGGCTATATCATGCCCGGCTTCATACGCATAGATAAGCATATCGGTGCATTCTCTATGCAACCATGGTTCTGTAAATCCTGCGAAAGTAATTCTTACCTGAGTGGGTAGTTTATTTATAATTTTTTTATAATCATCTAGACTGAGGCTTTTGTTGCCCTTATATCTATCAACTAATAACCTCTGGGGACAGAATACGCAATCAACTGCACATCCTTTAGGTGGAATAGAGGTAGTAATCTCTAGCGTAGGATAAGGAGTAGATTTCCAAAAATTATTTAATTGTTTCATAGAAAAATATCCCTAGCAATCTTTACGCTACTATCTGTATTTTTAATTTTGTCTATCAATGCTCTGTCAATAAGTTGTGGGTGAACGTACCAATCTTCATAATCGCATCCTTGACGAGGTGCAATATTTGTAAGTATTAATTCATAGCCCTTTGATAATAAATATTCTCTAGATTTTTGTTTATACGATTTTGATTCGTCATTATAATAATCATGCTCGTAGGTTATTACACCAAAGCTATACTTATCAAAAGGTATTCTCTGTAGTATCTCATACGTAATAGCAGGCGGGTCGCAGTCTAACTGCAGGTAATCTATTATATACGGCATTTTGCATTCTTCAAGTAGATTAACATAATTTACTTGGGCAGCATCCCTACATACAGCCGTATTGATTCTATCTCTAAGATACCTTTCTGCTGATTCAGTTTCTATATCAATTGATACACCGCTCCAATCATACTTAGATTCTAATAGATAAGTATTATTACCGAAGAATGGAAATCCTGCACCTATCTCTAGGTAAGTACCTTTCTTCTTACCTTTATTGAGATAGAGTATAAACATATCTTGAAATGCTTCAGAATAGTTTCTATCTACTAAATTAACGTGTTTAAATGGATATTTTAACTGATTAATATTACTATTGGTATAGAGACTTAAATCTCTTGCTGATACTTCAAGTTCTTGATCTTTAGTTTTAAGGAAGGAAATAAAATCACTGTCTTCTTTCCATCCGTTCATAAACTTCAAATTATTGACAGTTGCTTTTTTATGATCCCTATCAAGAGGTTCATAGACAGATAGATAATGAAATAACCTTCTTGATTCATTGCATAAACCTGTCCACCAACTAGTTATAGCTCTCTCAAAGATTAATCCATAATATCCGGGATAAGATAGAACAGTTCGCAATTTAGTAGGAGTCCTTGTCGTCATCTTTTCTCCTATACATGCAGTCATATACCCGCTAAACCATTTCTTTTCTTCTTCGTAAAACTTACTTAGAAAATAATACCCTTCCGGGCGATGTGGCATCAAAGCAACAGCATGCTGAAACATTCCTTCTACAGAATTGTTCCGGCATCCCTGACTATTAAAGCACATACCTGCTCTTAGTAGTGATTCATACCGCATCAGATCATCGTGGGTTCTTTCAGCAGCTCTTAAATAAAATGATACGGCTGAGGCTGTTTGACCAATTTTATGATAGTGAGAACCCATGTAAAAATTAACTTCTGGACTTTCAGTAGCTTGAATGAAATGAGCTAGCATTGCATCCAGTATATTGCTTTCATCCATAAATTCGTAGAATGCAGGTAACGAATAGATATTCATCCAATCGTACTTGTGGTAGGTAAAGTTTTCGTAATTAACTTCTCTATCTACTCTAACTTTATTTTGCTTACCGCGTCTAATTACACCTAATCCCATATCTACATCAATGGTAAACATTTCTAGGTCTCCTCTAGTTTGACGCAAATTTACAAACGCTTTCCAGCAATCTCCCGTCCACATACCCCCGCGGAAAGGATTTATTTGCATATCCTCGCTGGTTGGTAACATATTGTGACAAACAATCATACCGTCAGGATTTAGACAACCTAGTGAGTTAATAATATCTCTATAAACTTGGTCTACGTGATGTAAACCGTCTATAAAAATAAGATCGAACTTCTCATTATTGGCTATAAAAAAATCATCAGAGGTTTGTTGTACTATTCCAGGACTATCAACGTATGGATCCACACCGATTTTAAAAGGGATATCTATGTTATCGAAAGTAGCCCTTTGATCGATACCTACTTCTAGATATTTTTTAGCGTCAATTTTTTTTGCTAAATAATTTATAATATAAACCTTACTCATTACAAATTGAATTTATTTTCTACAACCTTATACTCGTATCCATGCACAAAATCGGTACCGTTAAAATCTCTATTAAATTCTTCTTCTACTAATTCTACCCACGTTTTTTTACTGTTAAAATACCAAGCAGTATCGGCGTTATCGTCTTTATGTCCCCAATTCTTAACCTTTTTTAACATCTGCTCTCTATCTCTGACCCAGGAGTAGTGATGCATTACAACTTTACCATCAGGTCCGAGGATAGGGCTTCCAGGCCAGTCTCCGTGTGCTAGTCTATCTTCCTCCCATAAACGCTGGTAGAATTGCTTTAATTCAAGCTTATGATTCAGGTCCCAATTTATACAATCGCTTTTTCTTATTAATACACCGGCAGATTCTGTTTTTTTAGCTTGATAAATAGGTTCTCTAAAGTACCAATGGCAGGTAAAATTAAAACAATGGTTTTTATGTTTATTTAACTCGAACCAATCACCAAAGTTATCATCAACTATTTCATCAGAATCTATAAATAATACCCATTCGTTCTTTGCAAGATCTAGGGCAGTTTTTCTACTTAGGTTGTGATAATAAACTGGTGATTGAGAGAAGCCTTGCCATTCGATTATCTTAAGTTTACATTTATCGAATCCGGATATAATTTCTTTAGATTTTTGAAGAAGTTCAGCATCTTCAGGTTCGCCGCTATAAAAATGATCACAAATTGTGACAATTACTTCATCGCTAAACTTACTAACTTGAGTAAGATTTGCTTTCAAGAATCTAAAATCATTAGTATTGTATTGAAGTGCGGTTGATATCACTTTTTAATTATATTAGGTCCTAGTTCTTTTACTGGTACGCCTGCATACTTATGATTGGCTTTTAATGTAGATTTCTTACCTACGAATGCACTAGCACCAATCATACACCCTTCGGGTATGTTTAGTTTTTGATGTATTACTGCGTTTAATCCAATATTTGTTTTCTTACCTATCACGGAATGTCCGCCTACTTTTGCACCGCAGGATAAGGTAACATTATCATGCAATATTGCATCATGCCCAACGTGCGTATGTTTCATAAGATAGCAATTTTCTCCTACTGTAGTCATTCTATCTACACCTGCATCTATAGTAACTAATCCTGTCAGTCTAGAACCTTTTTTAACAAGTACACCTTTATTTTCTAAATCTTCTTTACCTCTCCATTCAGCAGGAAATCCAATAACGCAGTAAGGACCAATATAAACACCGTCCTCTATAACTACATTATCGGCAATGAGTGCTGTAGGATGAACATAAGTCTTATTGCCCATCGATAAAACTTTCAATAAAGGTTTTTGGTACTCTCAATAGGAATGCTGCATTATCTTGAAATCCAAAAGAAATCAAATAATCATCCTTGTACTCAGCCATTCCTATACTAAATTCTACGTCGGCATCTAAGAAATGAAATTCAGGAGTATATTTAATAATATTAAAGTCTTTATCCCATACTATAAAACGATGATGATAGACTGCATCTTTTCTGCCTTCTTCACTATTGAATAAACCTACTTCATGAGTTATTGCAAAATATCCGTCCCTAAAAGGGAGTACCTGTGTACCACCTCTCAAGTCTCTAGGTAGTTCTGTATACTTACTCAAACTCACTGTTTTTGAAGTACAGGTTTCAGGATCAATTTTTACTACTTCAGTCGGATTACCCCACTTGATGTAATGAAAAGGCATATCAATAATAGGCATCCAATTTTTCTCACAATAAGAATCAGGGTCGTTTGGTGGTTCTATTCTCTTTCTGCTGATTTCTTTTACGCCGGAATTATAAACCTTTATTTCGCATAATTCCATTCTACCCTGACCATTAGTAGTAGTATCCCTTCTTACGCCAGAAAGATAAGTTCTATTATCCCATTCAAAAATACGAGCATCCTCTAAACCTACAAAGTCCCAAAGAGGTTCATAGGTATCGAATTTACTAGTGTCAATCTTAAATGATTGATTAATTTTTAAATCCTTTTTAATAGTACAATACCAATTCCAGGTTCGAAGATGTATATCATTTTCAGGATGAATATAGGTAAGGGGTCCGTAGGGGTGTTGAAATAGTTTCTTCTCGGAATGATAAAAGGTATAGTTAACGTGACGGACTATAACAATAATCTTTCCGTCCTTAACCATTACTGAAGGATTCATTAATCCGGTACCGCTAGTATGTTCAGAAGGGATGATAAGCGGGGTAATATTACCGCCTGCTTTTAAAACTTGTTTAACCAAATTTCTTTCCAAAACACTTATTTTAATTTAATATACGAAACTTTTATTTATATATAAACTATTTTTTAGGCCAAATATCCAATGGGTTGTATAGAGTTCCTCCTTGATTTAGGAAAGGAGTTAAGTTTGTACCTAAAGTTTGTCTTTCGGTTTTATAGTTTCCTTTAGTATCTTGCCAGATATCTAACAATATAAAATCGTAGGATTTAGTAGGGGTATAATTGAAGATATTGCCGCAGACGATATTGACTTTCGGTTGTAAGAATCCTGCAGATTGAATCAGATCTATACAGTCTTGATCAATCTCTACAACGTCGATTGTATCGCAGAATGGCTGTACGAGATAAGGTGCAACGCCTAATCCTAAACCACAGCATAAAATAGAGTTAAAGCTTTTACCGTACAATCCATCAAGAAATTCATCTTCGATAAATTTACTATAATCGGTGTATATAGTACCTTCAAAGGCTTTTTCTAAGTTTAGAATATTTGCATTTAAACTTGGAGAGTATTTACTGATTATTCTCCAATCTTTATTTCTAAGTATTGTTATATTAAGGTCTGACAGTAATCCTTTTCGTAAACCCGTTTTTGTTAGCATTATTTTTAAGTTTTAACATGTTTGTACGTACCCGTTTTTATCGACTGCTACAGTTATAGAAATTTGCACCGCATCCGCACTCTCTACGAAGTATGAAAATTGTACACAGGAGCCGGGATAATCGTATGTACCGCCATAGGTATTGTTTAGACTGTTTGGACAGGTATCTCCACTATCCGCGTCATAGTATGCAGGAGTTGCTACTTTACCTATTTTACGTACTCCTACATAAACAGTATTTCCTGACTGCCCTAAACCTCCTTTTGTACTAATAAGATATTCAGGCATAACTACACATTCGTAATACTCAGAACGGGCATATGCTAAATTTTCTATAAAAGTCTCCGTACCTGTATTACCGACTTTATAATATAGCCCCCAGTCAGCATAATTATCGTTATAAGGATCGGCATAGAAGTTTACATATACTGTCAATCTAGCCGGGCACCCGGCTCCATAAAAGAACCCCATATTATAAGGTGCGTTAAACTCAGGTGAAAACATGTAAACTTGGTTCCACATGGTTTCAAGTGGATATTCATCTAGGACTTTAGCGCACCCGTTATCGTACCCTACCTGCCATATGGTATCATATAGACTTAGTGCTCCTGAACCTGGTACAAAAGTTGGCATACTTACTTACCTTTTAACTTTTCAACTTCTTCTTGAAGTTCCTTAATAGCTTCAATAAGTAATACTACTATTTTCTCGTATTTAACGGCCTTGTATCCATTGTCACGTGTAGTTACTACTTCAGGTAGTACCTTCTCTATTTCTTGGGCTATGACTCCAATGTCATGTCCAATATTTTCATGTATTCCTTCAGCTTCAATCCAATCAAATTCGTATCCAGTTATATGTGATAACTTCTCAAGCGCACTCTCTATTCTAAACTTATTAGCCTTTAATCTCTCATCTGAAGAGTAATAAGCTACAACGTCATTGGTTGCTCTAATTAAACCTGTTGTTGTTGGGGAGCTTGTACCTACACCTAAAGCACCATTTACATACAACGTAGTACCGTCAAATGTTAAGTTACCCTCTGCATTAATAGTTGATGAGTTAACTGAAGTTATAACACGGTTATCAGATGGATTGGTATAAGAGGTAATACCTGCACTTGGACCTGTCGGTCCTGTTGTACCTTGTGGCCCTGTTCCTCCTGGTGATCCTGTTCCTCCTGTTGTACCTTGTGGCCCTGTTCCTCCTGGTGATCCTGTTCCCCCTGTTGTACCCTGTGGTCCTGTTGGGCCAGTGACACCTTGTCTACCTTGAATACCTTGAGCACCAGTAGTTCCTTGTGGTCCTGTTCCTCCTGTTGTACCTTGTGGCCCTGTTCCTCCTGTTGTACCTTGTGGTCCTGTTGGGCCAGTGACACCTTGTCTACCTTGAATACCTTGAGCACCAGTAGTTCCTTGTGGTCCTGTTCCTCCTGTTGTACCTTGTGGCCCTGTTCCTCCTGTTGTACCTTGTGGTCCTG
>Ga0194124_10000877_pt1 | contig 42705 bp, 38 predicted proteins | sample TA2KigCas0mmetaG_FD_148605 | JGI IMG/M metagenome (GOLD analysis project Ga0194124, IMG submission 148605) | Freshwater microbial communities from Lake Tanganyika, Tanzania - TA2015031 Kigoma Deep Cast 0m | ecosystem: Environmental > Aquatic > Freshwater > Lake | place: Tanzania: Lake...
ACCGTATCGCCACGTTCGAGCAAACGCAGGGTAAGGGCCGAGCCAATGAACCCGGCCGCGCCGGTAACGAGAATCTTCATGAAGCGCTTATTTTGCCACGGCAAGCCTGGGCCTTGGCGGCGCGCGTGGGTGTCGCCTTTAACGCTGCCGGCTAATAGGGGTCATCTACTCGCTCTGCATACCCCGCTTCGCGCTGACTGCGGATCGCCAGCACGAATACGATATCAATCTCGGGCAGATCACGATAGAGCGCGAGATAACCTCTAGTACGACGCCCTATGACAAGTTCCCGCTTGCCGTTCGCTATCGGACGACCGATGAGCGGGTTCTGCTCAAGGACATCCAAAGCGGTAATGACTTCGCCAATGCGCTCACCAGGATTCTCGATCTGATAGGCTGCCAGGCGATCAAGGATGCGGTCGAAGTCCCCCGCAACCTCTGGGGCCAACTCGATTCTGGCCATTTCAGCGTGCCAGTTTTCGGGCTACGGGGCGCTTGGCGGATTTTCCGGCGACACGGGCTTCGAGATACTTGCGCATCTCGGTCCAGGAAATGGTTTTACTTGAGGTCACGATGTTGGCGTAGCGCTGTTCGGCAATCGCATCGAAATCTGCGCGGAGTTCTGCCTGCTGCGTCTTTTCGGCAATGGCCTCCAGAATGAATGCATGGGCTGTCGTCCCAGAGCGTTTTGCTGCGGTTGCAACCCGTGCCTTCAGATCTTCGGGGAGACGAATGGTTGTGGTAGCCATAACAGACACTCAGATTTAGACATTGAACCGAGATAGTAGCACTTATGTGCTACAATGTGCGAATCGATTTTCTCCATATTTTTTTGTGGCGATCACAAATAACCAAATGGCACCGCCCATAGCCCCTCACCAAATGGCAAGGCCTCCGATCCATCATAGAGAACGATGCCACTCACGAAGGCATTACCACACTGATCGCGTAGTCGACGCAGCCCCTTGAAATCAGCAGACGTCACCGTCGCCGCTGCCTTGACCTCGATACCCATAATGGCCCGCAGTGGCGATTCGAGAACAAAATCGATCTCGACCTGATCCTTGTCGCGGTAATGTGAAAGGAACCACTGCTCCGGCGTCAGGCTGACAATCTTGAGCAGTTCGCCATGAACCCAGCTTTCGAGAATCGATCCGAATCGCCCCCGATTGGCTTCGAGCAGTTCAGGGCTGGCGCGCACCAGGGCGGCATGCAAGCCAGCATCCAGAAAATGAATCTTCGGCGTCTTGATCAGGCGGGTCAACTCATTGCGCCGCCATGCTGGCAGCCGCCTCACCAGGAACAACTTTTCGAGAATGGCGATGTATTTCTCAGCGGTGTGAACATTGAGCCCCAGTTGTCCTCCTACTTGGCTGAGGTTGAGCAATTGTCCGGACATCATGGCTAGGATGGCCATCAACTGGGGAATACGTGCCGCTTCGTCAATACGTGCAACATCCTGAATATCGCGCTCCACCAAGGTAGTCAGATACGACTGCGCCCAGGCTTGGCGTCTGCTGGTTGTTGTGCGACTGCGCATTTCCGGATAGCCACCAGCCAGGACATGCGCAACCAATGACCCACCAATCCCCGAATTACTTACAGAGGTTTGACTGGACCAATTTTGTGCAAGGGAACGCTCAAGGAAGTCGGATTGCCGACCAGCAATTTCAGAATTCGACAGAGGCAAAAGCGCATGCACTTCGATGCGACCAGCAAGACTATCGGCGATGGTCGGCAGACTCATGATGTTGGCCGAACCCGTCAACAGGAAACGCCCTGGACGGCGATCACTGTCGATCGATAGTTTGAGCGCCAGCAGCAACTCGGGTGCCCGCTGGATTTCGTCTATCACGGCACGGTCGATACGACGAACGAATCCGACGGGATCTTTGCGCGCAGCCGCAAGCTGCGTTGCCTCATCCAGCGAAATGTAGGGCATGTTGGCCCCGCACTGGCGAGCCAGTGTGGTCTTGCCGGATTGACGAGGGCCGTTGATTAAAACTGCCGGCGTATCGAGTAACGCTTCCTGCAGCAAGGACTGCAGGTGGCGCTTTATTAGCGGCGGGTCAGTGGGGCCAGTGGGGCAAGTAGGGCCAGTAGGGTCAGAAGGTTTCAATGCGGTATCCCAACTTACAGGTGGGCTCCTAAGATCGTCTAATCTGAACTATACCATCGTCCAATCTGTATTTAGAATCCGTCCATTCTGTACTCTGGGTCGAGGAGTACGCGATGTACAACTCGCCGGCATCTGAAGCCATCTATCAGATCGACTCACCAAATATCCGTCTGCCATCCGAGCGGATATTGAGGTCAGGTCGTTGGTAGTGATTTCAGTCGGTCGAGAACTTCAGCGGAAAGCTCACGCGAATTGATCAGATCGGCAAGGGGTACATGGAGTGATGCCAATGCATCGACCAGAAACTCCTGGCGCTCGGTAATCACCGGAAGGATCTTCGTCCGGATGAAATCACGCTCGACCGGCTGCAGCCGTTCATCACCGATGACCTTGGAAATCGCATCAGGCAAGGCGGCATTCATGCGCGACAGGACGCCACGTACCAAACGCGGGGCGACTCTCGCCTCGTAAGCCAGCGCATCCCAATGAATTCCTTCGACCCATCCGGGTTTGTTCTCGCCGGCAATACTCATCGACATGGTGGCCCGCGGCAAATAGGCTTCGACACACAGCATGTCGTAGAAGGGAGCCACCTCGGCTTTCTGCCCTCGCAGCAGGAAGGCGATGTTCTTCGCGTGCGCGTCGAGGTTGCCGATCAGGTAATTGAAAGCCACCCACTGAATGACTGCATTGACGGCAACGGCGGGACGGTCGATGCAGGAACATCACGCCATCGGGATCGATCCGCAAGCCAAGCTTCTCTTGAGCCCCGGCCAGTGACATGCGGATGTCGTCCCAAGACGCCATCAAGGGCAAATTGCGCTTGCGCGATTCCTCGATCTTCGCCTGCAGGTCTTCCTGTGAGAGTGGTACCAGCACTTCGCCGGGAACATCGCCGTCGGGATTAACCGGAACGAGAGACAAGGCGCCGGCGGTGTCCTGGCCATGCCCCACGAGAAACGCCCAACTATCACGGGGATCGATCCGATCGCGAAAGGCAATGAGTTCCCGCAACCGGCCTTCGGGCAACAGGTTCTCGAAGAACCACTCCACGGGCCGATGCTCGCCTGCATCCTGGTAGTCCCGAACCGTTAACGGGAATCCGGGGGCGAGAGGATGTATCGTCCATTCGGGTGCATAGGCAAACGACCACCGGCCTTCGGTGACATCGAGGGTACCGATCCATGCGTCATCCGACAGCACGCGCAATTGGCTCATGCCACGCCCTCGCTATCTGGTGCCATCGGCAATCGCAAGCGAACATCGATGCCGAAACGCTGGCAAACGGTCAGAACCTTGCCGATCTGTGCCGTCGCTTTACCCTGCTCAAGCCCATTGAGAAACGGTAGACTGACGTTGCACAGGGCTGCGGCATCCCGTTGCGTCAGTCCCGATTCTTTCCGAACCCGGCGGAGGGTATCTCCCAGTTCCCGGATCGAGGAAATACTGACTTCACGGGTCATGGCGCCCTCCTAAAGATAAACGACCGTTGAATTTTGCCTTGTCTGAAGGATCAGTGCAAGAGAAAATAAACGATCGTTTATTATTTAATCTGCCCGTCGCAGGCATTCTGCAACGCTGGATGCTAGCTCGCGATCTTGCCCTCCTTGGCAACCATGTCCCTGAAAGCGACACCGGGGGTGAACTTCGGCACCGTCGTTGCCTTGAATTAAATCTCGTCAGGTTGGACTTGGTCGCAGCCCTTAAAAATCAACAGCTTAGCGATTTTGTGAAACTTTTGTGCAAGTTAAAAAACTAAATAAATCAACAACTTACGTGATAAAAATCACTCCCACTCAATCGTCGCTGGGGGTTTGCTCGAAATATCGTAGACCACGCGGTTAATGCCGCGGACCTCGTTGATGATGCGGTTGGAAACTTCGGACAGCAGCCGGTGCGGTAAAGGGGCCCACTGGGCGGTCATGAAGTCGCTGGTGACCACCGCCCGCAGGGCCACAACATAATCGTAGGTGCGGCCATCGCCCATGACCCCCACCGAGCGCACGGGCAGAAAAACGGCAAAGGCCTGGCTGGTGAGGTCGTACCATGACTTGCCAATGGCATCGGCCGAACACAAGCCTGCGGCCTGGTCTTCGGGCGTGGCCACTGTCTTGCGCAGTGTCTGAATAAAGATGTCGTCTGCCCGCTGCAGTAACGCCACAAACTCGGGCTTGATTTCGCCAAGAATACGCACACCTAAGCCAGGGCCTGGAAACGGGTGCCGATAGACCATCTCGCGGGGCAGGCCCAGGGCCACGCCCAGTTCGCGCACCTCGTCTTTGAAGAGGTCTCGCAACGGCTCAAGAAGCTTGAGGCCCAGCTGCTCGGGCAGCCCCCCCACATTGTGATGGCTCTTAATGGTGACGGCCTTTTTGCTCTTCGCCCCACCGCTTTCAATGACATCGGGGTAGATGGTGCCCTGGGCGAGAAAGGTGGCGCCCTTATGGCCAGCGCCTGAGGCCTTAAGCTTGGCAGCCTCTTCTTTGAAGACATCCACGAAGAGCCCACCAATAATCTTGCGCTTCTGCTCGGGGTCTTCGACACCTGCGAGACGCCCAAGAAAGAGCCCACTGGCATCGACCCGAATCACCTTGGCATGCAGGCGGCCTGCAAACATCTCCATGACCATGTCGCCCTCATTGAGCCGCAGCAGCCCATGGTCTACAAAGACGCAGGTTAGTTGATCGCCAATGGCGCGATGAATAAGGGCCGCGGCAACAGACGAGTCGACCCCACCAGAGAGCCCGAGAATGACTTCTTCTTCGCCTACCTGGGCACGAATGCGATCAATAGCCTCGGCCACATGGTCTTTCATCACCCAGTCGGGCCGCGCGCCGCATATGCCGAGCACAAAGCGCTCGAGAATCGCCCTGCCCTGCAGGGTGTGGGTTACCTCAGGGTGAAACTGCACACCATAAAAATGACGTGACTCATCGGCCATGCCCGCAATGGGGCAGCTCTCGGTAGAGGCCATGAGCTTGAAGCCCGAGGGTAGCTGCGTCACCTTGTCGCCATGGCTCATCCAGACCTTAAGCATGCCGTGGCCCTCGGCTGTGGTGAAGTCGGCGATGTCTTTAAGCAAAGCGGTATGACCCCGAGCGCGTACCTCGGCATAGCCAAACTCGCGGGTCTGTCCGCTCTCAACCATTCCCCCCAATTGCTGGGCCATGGTCTGCATGCCATAACAAATACCCAAGACCGGTACCCCAAGCCGAAAGACCCGATCGGGCGCGGCATCGGTGGATTCCTCATACACACTGGCATGGCTGCCCGAGAGAATGACGCCCTTTAGCCGGCCATCGGCTGCATAGGCTGCAACCCAGTCGTTAGAGACATCGCAGGGGTGTACCTCGCAATAGACATGGGCCTCGCGCACGCGGCGCGCGATCAGCTGCGTTACCTGCGAGCCGAAGTCGAGGATGAGAATCTTGTCGTGGCTCATAGCAGCGCGACTGCGCTCATTGTTGTTGATCGCGGCTTCAATTGCTGCACAACCGGCCAGAAAGACACCATAAGAGACGAGAAGAGCAACACCGCGTCAGTCGGCCCGATAGTTGGGCGCTTCTTTGGTGATCTGCACATCATGGACATGCGACTCACGAATGCCGGCATTGGAAATCTCGACAAACTGTGCCTTGTCGTGCAGCTCTGCAATGCTGGCGCAGCCACAATAGCCCATGCTGGCCCGCACGCCGCCCGCAAGCTGATACAGAATGGCACGCACACTGCCCTTGTAGGGCACGCGGCCCTCAATACCCTCGGGCACCAGTTTCTCGGCACTGGGGCTATCGCCTTCTTCTTGAAAGTAGCGATCCGCAGAACCCGCCTGCATAGCACCCAGAGAGCCCATGCCGCGATAGGCCTTATACGAACGCCCCTGAAACAGCACGACCTCGCCGGGCGCCTCTTCGGTGCCCGCAAACATTCCCCCCATCATCACGGTGCTGGCACCGGCCGCCAGTGCCTTGGCAATGTCGCCAGAGAAACGAATACCGCCGTCGGCAATCAGCGGCACCCCCGTGCCTTGCAGGGCCTGCGCCACGCTATCAATAGCGGTAATCTGGGGAACCCCCACCCCAGCCACCACCCGCGTGGTGCAGATAGACCCTGGACCAATACCCACCTTCACCGCATCGGCCCCGTGGTCTGCCAAGGCCCGCGCGGCATCGCCCGTGGCGATGTTGCCGCCAATAACTTCCACCTGCGGAAACTGCCGCTTCACCCAGGCCACGCGCGAGAGCACGCCCCGGGAATGGCCATGGGCGGTATCGACAACGATGACATCAACACCTGCCTCTACGAGCCGCGCGACACGGTCTTCGGTGCCCTCACCCACGCCCACTGCCGCGCCCACGCAGAGCTTGCCCTGGTCGTCGCGAGCGGCTTGAGGATGTTCGATGCCTTTGAGAATGTCTTTCACTGTGATTAAGCCGCGCAGTGCAAAGGACTCATTCACAACCAACACACGCTCGATGCGATGGGCATGCATAAGCTTTTTTGCCTCATCAATCGAGGCCCCTTCGGACACCGTTACCAGTCGTTCGCGCGGCGTCATGATGCTGCGTACGGGCTCATCGAGCCGCGTTTCAAACCGCAGATCGCGGTTGGTAACAATGCCCACCACGAGGCCATTTTCGACCACGGGCAGGCCCGAGATTCGGCGCTCTGCAGTAAGCGACAAGACCTGGCGCACGGTCATGGTGGGCGCCACGGTAATGGGGTCCTTGACCACGCCGGCCTCAAACCGCTTTACCTTGACCACCTCGGCGGCCTGCAGGGCAGGAGGCAGGTTTTTATGAATGATGCCAATGCCGCCTTCTTCGGCCAGGGCAATGGCCAGGCGGGCCTCGGTCACGGTATCCATAGCCGCAGAGGCTAAGGGCAGATTGAGCCGAAGCCGCCGCGTGAACTGCGAAGACAGGCTGGTGTCTTTGGGGAGAACCTCGGAGTAGGCGGGAACGAGAAGAACGTCGTCGAAGGTAAGTGCTTTTGTCAATACTTGCATTGCAGAAGTTTACCGGCTTCGGGTCCACCGGTCGAACCGGCCCTGCTCTGCCTGGGCCCGCCGCAGGCCCTCTACGCGCAGCCTGCGGGCGTCTTTGGGGTCGGCCTGCAGGGGCTGGAGAATCTCTACCCTGTCGCCCGGCTGCAGCGGCCTGTCAAGGCCCACCACCTGCCCCCAGATCGCAAAGCCTGCCGCCTTCTGCCAGCAGGCACGTAGGCTCTCGTGTAGGTCGGCATTCTCAATCGCCCCCACCCGCGCACCGTCGGGCAGATCGAGCAACTGGCGCTCGGCCTTCCCGGCCACGACCGCGACAACCCATATCTGCATGCTAGTTAGAAGTAGCGGACCGTAAGAGCACAGCGCTACAACCGTTCCTGCGCGCCCGAAGCATCTGGGCTAGTGGCAGGCTGTCCCGCGGCAGGCTGCTCCGGGGCAGGCTGTTGCGCGGCTCGCTGTTCACCGACTGGCTGTTCCCCGGCACGCTGCTCGACAGCAAGCTGCTCTGCGCGGCTTACAAAGGCATCGACAAAGCTCTTGGCGATATGGTCAAACACGGGTCCCACGAGTTTTTCAAGCAGCCTGCTGGAGAAATGGTAGTCGAGCTCAAACTCCACCTTGCAGGCAGACTCCGCCAGGGGCGAAAACACCCAGTACCCGGCAAGACTTTGAAACGGCCCCTCGTGCAGTTCCATATCGATGCGCCTTCCCGGGTCATGACGATTGCGGGTGCAGAACGACTGCCGCAGCCCCTTAAACGCAATATCGACCCGCGCCAGAAGGGTCTCATCCACCTGAGGAGAGACCTCTGCCCCGCCACACCATGGTAAAAAGCGGGGATACGCCGTCACATCTGCCACCAGGTCGTACATACGCTGGGCAGGATACGGCACCAAAACAGTCTTCACTACGCGAGGCATTTCAGCATTTTATGTCGATCATCGATAACAAGAAGGCGTTTCACGATTACTTTATCGAGGAACGGCTTGAGGCGGGCATGGTGCTGGAAGGCTGGGAGGCCAAGGCTATTCGTGCGGGCCGCGCCCAGCTGAAAGAAGCCTACGTGGTGATTCGGCGGGCGGAGCTTTTTTTAATCGGGGCCCATATCTCGCCGCTGCCCACGGCCTCGACCCATATTCAGCCCGACCCGGTGCGCAGCCGCAAGCTGCTGCTGCACGCGGCAGAGATTGCCAAACTGATTGGCAAGGTGGAACGGGCCGGCTATGCCCTGGTGCCGATCAACCTGCATTACAACAGGGGCCGCATTAAGCTGGAAATAGGCCTGGCCAAGGGTAAGAAGCAGCATGACAAACGGGCTACCGAGAAGGCCAAGGAATGGCAGCGCGAGAAACAAAGACTCTTGCGCGACGTGGTGAAGCAGGCAAAATAGGGTATGTCTGACAGTCATATCCGCATCTCGATCCAGGCTCAGAGGCTGCACCTCTACGACCTGTCGTCTGAGAGCGGAATAGACCGAATAGATCAGATAGACCGCTGGGACCCAGACCAGATGGCCCAGACGACACCGCGCCTGAGCGTGGACATCTCGAGCTCACGCAATGGCATCGGCCAAGACCAGGGCAGTTTTCGCACCCCAGTGGGCCGCCACTATATTCGCGCCAAGATCGGACAGGGCGCGGCCCTGCACACTGTGTTTGTCGGCCGTCGACCCACCGGAGAAATATGGAACCCGGAGCTTGCCCAGGCCCATCCCAAACGAGACTGGATTCTTACCCGCATTCTCTGGCTCTGCGGACTCGAACGCGGGGTCAACCGACTGGGCAAGGTGGACACCATGCGCCGCTACATTTATCTGCATGGCAGCCCGCCCACGGTAGAAATGGGCGAGCCGGGGTCGATCGGCTGCATTCGCATGCGCAGCCAGGACATTATCGACCTCTACGATCTGGTGCCCGCGGGCACTACGGTGGACATTCAGCCATGACCACGGGGCTCTTGCAGCTGGTGGTATTTATAGAAGTAATTGCCCTGCTTTTTGTTGCCTGGCGCCTGCGAACCCTGCTATGACCGATGAAGGCTTTATGCGGCTGGCCCTTGCCCAGGCCGCAAAGGCCGCCGCCTTGGGCGAGGTGCCCGTGGGCGCGATCGTGGTCAAGGGCGATACGGTAATCGCCGAGGGCTTTAACCGCCCGATTGCAGGCCACGACCCCACGGCCCATGCCGAGGTGCAGGCGCTACGGGCGGCGGCTCTTAGTCTTGGAAACTACCGGCTGCCCGGATGTCGCCTGTTTGTTACCTTGGAGCCCTGCCTGATGTGTTCGGGCGCCATTTTGCATACGCGTCTCGACGAGGTGGTCTTTGGGGCACACGACCCCAAAACCGGTGTGGCCGGCAGTGTGATCGATGTCTATGGCATCACCTCTTTAAACCATCAGACCCAGATTCGCGGGGGGGTCTTGGCGGCCGAATGCGGTGAAATTCTGCAAATATTTTTCAAAAATAAACGGTTTGGCCAGGGTAATCAGGTAAAGCGCGTTTCTGTCTAAGTCAAATTGGGCTTAAACTTACACTCTGTTGTTATCTTTCACTTAATCACTTTGGAGTCAATCATGACTGGTGTTCCCATGAAATCCCTTATCGCCGTGGCCGTGGCTGCGTTTGTGGTTGGGTGCTCAAAAAAAGAATCCGAATCTACCGTAAAAATTGGTCACGTTGGGCCCCTAACCGGGGGCATCGCCCACCTGGGTAAAGACAACGAGGCAGGCGCAAAAATGGCCATCGCCGACCTCAACGCCGCAAAGATCACCATTGGTGGCAAGCCGGTGAAGTTTGAACTGATCTCGGAAGACGATGCAGCAGACCCCAAGCAGGGCTCGGCAGTAGCGCAGAAACTGGTAGACGCAAAGGTAGTGGGCGTGATTGGCCACCTCAACTCGGGTACCACCATTCCTGCCTCTACGATTTATAACCAGGCCGGCATTCCCCAGATCTCGCCCTCAGCCACCAATCCCAAGTACACCCTGCAAGGCTACAAAACGGCCTTCCGCGTCGTGGCCAACGACGGCCAGCTCGGGGGCACCCTGGGTAAGTTTGCGATCGAAGAGCTCAAAGGCAAATCGATTGCTGTTATTGACGACCGCACCGCCTATGGGCAAGGCGTGGCCGACGAGTTTGAAAAAGGCGTGAAGGCTGCAGGCGGCAATGTGGTAGATCGTCAGTACACCACCGACAAGGCCACCGACTTTGCGGCAATTCTTACCGCGATTAAAGCCAAGAAACCAGATATTGTTTTCTTTGGTGGAATGGACGCGGTTGCTGGCCCCATGTTGCGCCAGATGAAGCAGCTTGGCATCAATGCCAAATTTATGGGTGGCGACGGCATCTGCACCAACGAACTGCCTAAGCTGGCCGGTGACGCCACGGGCGATGGCGTGATTTACTGTGCAGAGGCTGGTGGTGTTGTGGGCCCCTATGAGCAGAAGATGAAAGACTTTACTGCCCGGTTCCAGAAAGAGATGAACATGGAAGTCAAGCTCTACGCGCCATACGTGTATGACGCCACCATGGTGATGGTGGAGGCCATGAAGAAGGCCAAATCTACCGACCCCAAGGTCTACTTGCCTGAGCTTGCCAAGATTGAGTATGACGGCACGATTGGCAAGATTGCCTTCGATCAGAATGGCGACATTAAGAACGGCACCCTCACGCTTTATAGCTACAAGGGTGGCAAGCGTGAACTGGTGAAGGTGATTCAGTAAGGCGTATTACGCTGCGCTGAAACGGGTCTGTCTGCACTGCCTTGCGGCAGACCCTAAAAGCCCCGCCTATCGGTTAACGATGGCGGGGTTTTTTATCGCGAGGCTTGCGTTTTAACGGCCGAGCTTCTGCCAGGTATCGACCACCGTATCGGGGTTCAGAGAGATCGACTGAATGCCCTGCTCCATAAGCCAGACGGCCAGGTCGGGATGGTCCGAAGGGCCCTGGCCACAGATACCCACATACTTACCCGCACGGTTACAGGCAGCGATGGCCTGGGCCAGCATCTTCTTCACCGCGGGGTCGCGCTCATCAAAGCCCTCGGCCACCAGACCCGAATCACGGTCAAGCCCCAGGGTAAGCTGGGTAAGGTCATTAGACCCTATAGAAAATCCATCAAAGTACTCGAGAAACTCCTCGGCCAGTAGCGCATTGGAGGGCAGCTCGCACATCATGATCAGACGCATGCCACCCTTCCCTGCGGCATCGGCCCCACTGCCACGGGACAGGCCGGATTCGGCAAGCAGGCGGTTTACCGAAGAGGCCTCGGTAAGGGTACGCACAAAGGGAACCATTACCTCTACATTGGTAAGCCCCATGTCTTCGCGCACACGCCGCAGCGCCCGTACCTCCATGGCAAAACAGTCGCGAAAACTTAGGGCAATGTAGCGCGAAGCGCCACGAAAGCCGAGCATGGGATTTTCCTCTTCGGGCTCGTAGCGCGAGCCACCAATCAGCTTGCGGTACTCGTTGCTCTTAAAGTCCGACATGCGCACGATCACGGGCTTGGGCCAGAAGGCAGCGGCAATGGTAGCTATACCTTCGGCAAGCTTGTCTACAAAGAAGTCGCGCGGCGAGGCATGGCCCCGCGCGATGCGCTCCACCGCATTCTTTAATTCGGAATCGACCTGGGGATAGTCAAGAATCGCCTTGGGATGCACGCCAATATTATTGTTAATAATGAACTCGAGCCGGGCCAGCCCCACGCCATCGTTGGGGATGGACTGAAAGTCGAAGGCCAGCTGCGGGTTGCCCACGTTCATCATGATCTTGACGGGAATCTTGGGCAGCGCACCGGTCTGTACCGTAGTGACCTCAGTTTCAAGCAGCCCCTCATAGACATTCCCGGTATCTCCCTCGGCACACGACACGGTGACCATAGCGCCCTCGTTAACACGGTCAGTGGCATTGCCGCAGCCAACCACGGCAGGAATGCCCAGTTCGCGGGCAATGATAGCTGCATGGCAGGTACGCCCTCCCCGGTTGGTAACGATCGCGGCCGCCCGCTTCATTACCGGCTCCCAGTTGGGGTCTGTCATGTCGGTTACCAGGATATCGCCCACCTGCACCCGCTCCATTTCGGAAGGGTCGTGGATCACCCGCACAGGGCCCGCACCAATCTTCTGGCCAATCGCGCGGCCGGTGGCCAGCACACTGCCGTGGCCCTTTAAGGCATAGCGCTGCTGGCTATCAGAGGCTGACTGCTGCGACTTTACGGTTTCGGGGCGGGCCTGCAGGATAAACAGCTGGCCGTCTTTACCGTCGAGGCCCCATTCGATATCCATCGGCCTGCCATAGTGGTTCTCGATTGTTACGGCATAGCGGGCCAGCTGGCTTACCTGATCTTGGCTGAGTGAATACCGGTTACGCATCTCGATGGGAACATCGACAGTCTTGACCGCATGGCCCGAGCTGCGGCGTTCCTCGTCATCGGCAAAGACCATCTTAATGAGCTTGCTGCCGATCTGACGGCGGATTACGGCCATCTTGCCGGCAGCCAGCATGGGCTTGTGCACATAGAACTCATCAGGGTTGACTGCACCCTGCACAACGGTCTCGCCCAGGCCATAAGAACTGGTAATAAAAACCACCTGGTTGAAACCCGACTCGGTGTCGATGGTGAACATTACGCCTGCGGCACCCAGGTCAGACCGCACCATGCGCTGAATGCCCGCAGATAAGGCCACCTCGGCATGGGTAAAGCCCTTGTGCACCCGATAACTGATCGCGCGATCATTATAGAGTGAGGCAAAGACATGGCGGATTTTTTCAAGCACATCATCAATGCCCACGACATTGAGATAGGTCTCCTGCTGGCCAGCAAAGGAGGCGTCGGGCAGGTCTTCTGCGGTGGCAGACGACCGCACAGCCAGCGAGACATCGCTGCCCTCGGCGCCCACGAGCTGGGCATAGTGGGACCGGATTTCTTCTTCGAGCGCATGGGGAAGGGGGGTCTCAACGATCCACTTACGAATCTCGGCCCCGCACTCGGCCAGGGCACGGACATCATCAGTATTAAGCCCCACAAGCCGAGCGGCAATGCGGGCATCAAGGCCGTTGTGGGCCAGAAAGATGCGAAAGGCATGGGCTGTGGTGGCAAAGCCCCCGGGCACGCGCACGCCAGCGTCGGAGAGCTGGCTGATCATCTCGCCCAAGGAGGCATTCTTGCCACCCACGGCATCGACATCGGTCATGCGCAGTTCGGAGAACGGCGCCACCATCTTCAGACCAAGCCGACTTGTTTGTAGTATTTCGGAGGAACCCATGCGCAGACACCTTGAAAGAGAAAATTTTTGAGAAGGCCCCGATTTTACCGGGTTTATACTCACCCCTTGAGCCCCCAGCCGGTGACCCCTACGGTTGCCGTACCCCGTATTAAGGAGTCCGCCCGTGCAGCCCGTTGCCAGTGGTAGAACCGTTTTTTTTGTGTCCGATGGAACGGGTATCACTGCCGAGACCTTCGGCTCGTCAATTCTTGCGCAGTTCGACCAGCTGCGGTTTCAGATTCGGCGACTGCCCTTTGTGGACGACCTTGAGAAGGCCGATGACGCCCGTGCGGCAATTGACGAGCAGGGGGAGCTCGATGGCCGCATTCCGATTGTCTTTCTAACCCTCGTGAACCCCGCGATATCGGCGCGTATTAAGACCACCCGGGCACTGCACCTGGACCTTTTTCAGACCTTTGTGGAGCCCTTGGAGCGCGAGCTGCAGGTGAAGTCGAGCCACACGATTGGCCGGTTTCATCACACAGCCGACAGCCAGTCGTACAAAAACCGAATCGAGGCGATTAACTTTTCGCTGGCCCACGACGACGGACAGTCGTCGCGCAACCTGGCCGAGGCCGATGTGATTCTTGTCGGGGTATCGCGCAGCGGCAAGACGCCCACCAGCCTTTACTTATCGATGCAGTATGGGCTCAAGGTGGCCAACTATCCTTTGATTCCCGAAGACTTCGACCGCGGCCATCTGCCCGATGCGGTTGTGCCCTGCAAGGCCAAATGCTTTGGTCTGACTATCGACCCCATGCGGCTGTCGGACATTCGCCAGGAACGACGGCCGAATTCTAAATACGCGGCGCTCGAAAACTGCCGCGCAGAGGTGGCTGCTGCCGAGATCATGATGCGGCGTGAGGGCATCGGATGGCTCTCCACCACTACCAAGTCGATCGAAGAGATCGCCACTACTATTTTGGCGACCATTCAGAACCGTGCGCTGCTGCTATCGGCGGCACCGAAGCCGCTCAAATAGCACCACAGAGGCCGCGGCCGTTACGTTGAGAGACTCCACCTGCGGGTCGTGCGGAATGGTGACGCACAGTGTGTGACCGAGCGGCAAGGTTGGCGCTGCCCGCGATTTATGCGATGCATGAGTTATTACCTGCCATGCCGGTGAGACGCCCTGCCCTTCCTGGCCCAATACCCAGGCGATCGGGGCGGGGCTCTTCAGACGCTGGGCAACCTCGGGCGAATAGAGGTCTGCAACGCCCGCAGCCGCAGGCGGTAACGTGAGCGCAATGGTATAGCCCTGGGCAATAAGGTCTTGGGCGAGTACCTCGGGTGAAAGGCCCTCACGCACCGGCACCAGAAACTGCGCGCCTGCACCGGCCCGCAGGGCCTTGGGCGAGAAGGCCTCGGTGCTGCCCTCGGTGATCAGCACCTGGCCTATCCCGGCCGCCGCCGCAGTTCGGATCATGCTGCCCATGTTGCCGGGATCTTGCAGGCCATCGAGCACCAGGATGTCGAGGCCTGCGGGTACTGGCGCTGCCTGCCCCACCTGCTCAATAACCAGGCCAATGCCCTGCGGGGCCCCAACCCCACTCAGATACGCAAAGAGGGCCGCGTCGAGGGCGAGCACCTGGGCGCCAGCGGCCTGGGCGCGGGCGATGAGACGCGCTTGGGTGGATTCGGCTACTTGGGGTCGGTGGGGTCCAAGGGGTCCTTGATGTCCTCCTTGTTCCCCTTGGCCCACAGCCGCTACGCAGACCACAAGATGGGCCTGCCAGCCCGTGTTCTTTGCCGAAAGCGGGGGCTGTTCATGCGTCGCTGCCAAAAATGCCTCGACCAGCCGGCTGCCTTCTAGCCAGCACTGCTTACGTTCACGCCGCACACGAGACTGACTAATAAGAGCCCGCAGGGCCTTCACCTGTGGGTTGTCGCGGGAGCGGATAGGGGGAGGCTTATGGACAGGGGTCGGGGTCGGGGTCGGGGTCTGGTCGGGGCTAGACATCGGGTGGGGAACAGAAGGCATCTCTTGTCGCCTCTCGTCGCGCGTTTTTTTACTGCCCGACAAGACAGCGGGCTACGGGGGCAAAGGACTGGCGATGCACGGGGCACGGGCCAAGCCGATCGAGGGCGGCGCGGTGCGCCAAAGTGCCATAGCCCGCATGCTGGGCAAAGCCATAGCCCGGATAGACATCGTCCAGACGCGCCATTTCTGCATCGCGGGCTACCTTGGCCAGAATGGAGGCGGCGGAGATCTCTGGCACCTGGGCATCCCCGCCCACCACCGCCTGCGTTGCCCAGGGCCAGTGCTGCAGGCCCAGGCTGCGGGCAGGCAGTAGGCTGCCGTCCACCTGAATAAATACATCGCCCCATTGGCTGCCAGCAAGGCCCACTTGAGGACTACCTGCGCAGCTAACCTCAGGGCCGCATGCAGTACTCTCTGCCGAACTACCCACACAGCCAGGTGCAGCAGTCACTGCCCTCCTGCCTTCCAGACTTTTTTCAAGCGCCTCAAGACAATGCAGCACCGCCCGCTGCATGGCCTGAAAGCTGGCCAGCAGAATGTTTGTGGCATCGATCTCTTCGGCCGAGGCCCAGCCCAGCCCCCAGGCACGACAGCGCTGGGTGATCTCAGGCACCAGGGCCTGCCTGCGCTTAGCCGAGAGCCGCTTGGAGTCATTCAGACCCACAATGCCATGGTCAGGGCCAAGCACCACAGCGCCCGCGCAGACCGGGCCAGCCCAGGGGCCTCTGCCCACCTCATCCACACCAATCAGGACGCCATAGACGGGCAGGGAAGGCGCCGCAGGCGAGACTACCGTCATAGCTGGAGCACCTCTTGCAGCACAGCGGTCACCCGGCCTGCGCAGCCCTGACGCAGGCCTTCATGGAGCGCGCCAAACCGCTGAGAGACCTCTTGTCGATGGGCAGGCGCATCGGTCCATGCGCGCACGGCCTGCACCAGACCCTGGGCGGTGCAGGCATCTTGAATGAGCTCGGGCACCACTGGCTCGCGCAGCAGCAGGTTGGGAAGCCCAATATGCTGTACGAGGGCCTTGCGCCGCATCCACCAGTAACTTATCGCCGGGATGCGATAGCCAATCACCATGGGCCGGCGATACATGGCGGCCTCAAGGGTGGCGGTACCACTGGCCACCATGGCCAGCTGGCTTGCCTCGAGCACCAGATGCGAGACAGGCCGTGGCCAAGGTGGTCCGTTACTGTTGCTGATCGATGGATCAATCATCTGAACCCCGGCATCTGCAGCAGCAGACCATTGGCGCAGCGCCTTGATGGCCTGCGCGATAGCCGCGGACACCGCAGGAATCACTACCGCGAAATCTCTGGACAGGACACTGGCTGCCTGCAGAAAGGCGGGGCCCAGCGAGCGGATCTCCGACAGGCGCGACCCAGGCAGCACCGCCAAAACAGGCTGGTCTTGCGAGATCTGCAGGCCTGCTGCCTGCAGGGCCGCGCGGGCCGCAGCGGGGTCTTGCACCAGGGGCACCAGGTCTGCCAAGGGATGGCCGACGAATACCGCATGTACCCGCGTGCCCCGGTAGCAGTCGGGCTCAAAGGGAAAGAGGCAGAGCATATGGTCGATGGCCTGGGCAATGCCATGCACCCGTTGAGGCCGCCAGGCCCAGACCGAGGGGCTTACCAGATGCACGGTGGGAACGCCCAGGGCCTTAACCGCTCGGGCAACCCCGAGGTTAAAGTCTGGGGCATCCACGCCCAAAAAGGCATCGGGTGGACTCTGCCGCAGCCTTGACAGCAACTGCCTGCGCACCGAGAGAATATCGGGTAGACGCGACAAGGCCTCGATATAGCCGCGCACGGCCAGCCGGTCTGCGGCAAACCAGCAGTCCATGCCCAGCGCCCGAAGCGCCGGCCCACCAATACCCTGCAGAGCCACACCCTGGGAGGCCAATGGCGCCAAGGCCTGTGCCGCAATGAGGTCGCCCGAGGCCTCACCGGTGACCGCGGCAAGCCGCCTCATGGGCTAGCGAACAATGCCCCGGCCGGGCGACGCCAAAAACGCAGAGAAGACCTTGAGTGCGGCCACCGAGGCATCATCGGTCTGCGCCTCGGCCAGACCCGATACCTGGTCGGCTGCCTCGGCAAGGCCCAGGCCCGCCTTATAGACCAGCCGATAGGCCTTCTTGAGAAGGCCCAGGGTATCTGCCGAAAACCCGCGCCTGCGTAGCCCCTCGGTATTGAGGCCATGGGCCGCGGCGGGATTGCCCGAACTCATTACATAGGGAGGCAGGTCTTGCAGAAGCGTGGTGCCCGCGCCGGTCATGGCATGGGCACCGATACGCACAAACTGATGCACGCCTGTGATGCCCCCGAGAATGGCCCAGTCACCCACCGTGACATGGCCCGCCAACTGGGTGGCATTGGCCATGATGGTGTACGAGCCCACCTGACAGTCATGGGCGATATGCACATAGGCCATGATCCAGTTGTCATTGCCAATGCGGGTCACACCGCCGTCTTGCTCGGTACCGGTGTTAATGGTGCAGCACTCGCGAATGGTATTGCCGTTGCCGATCTCTAGCCGCGTGGGCTCGCCCTGGTACTTCTTGTCCTGCGGCGGGCCACCGACCACTGCATGAGAATGCACCGTGTTATGGCTGCCCATCTGGGTATGACCCAACACCTGGGCAAAGGCATGCAGCCGGCAGGCCGAGCCGATGCGCACATGCGGCCCCACAATGGCATGCGGGCCGATCTCCACAGAGCTATCGATCTGGGCAGAAGGGTCTACCAGCGCCGTGGGATGAATACGGGTTACGAGCACCCCTAGCCCCCCTGCTGGGCGACGTCGCGCAGGGCGCACATGAGATCGGCCTCAGCAGCCAGGTTGTCGTCTACCATGGCCTGGGCCTTGTACTTCCAGATGCCCCGAATATGCCGCTCAATGGAGACATGCAGTGACAGCACATCGCCGGGCACCACTGGCCGCTTGAACCGCGCATTGTCTATGCCCACAAAGAAGATCACCGACTTGTCATCGGGCTTGGTCTCCATGGTCTTAAACGACAAAATACCCGCGGCCTGGGCCAGGGCCTCGATAATCAGCACCCCCGGCATGACCGGAAAATGGGGAAAGTGGCCGTTAAAAAATTCCTCGTTGATCGAGACATTTTTCTGGGCATGAATCTTCTCGCCGGGCGTTAGGCTGATCACCCTGTCGACCAACAGAAACGGATAGCGATGCGGTAAGAGTTCAAGGATCTGCTGAATGTTCATCATGGGCCGTACGCCTTCTTGTAAATGTGCAATTGGGTGCGAGATTAGCGCAGTTTGTCTCGTAAGGAATACAGCCGCCGCAGCATCACGGCAGACTTCTCCCAGTCGCGCTCGGGCTGCAGTGGATAGACGCCCACATACTTGCCGGGCGTATCGATCGAAGACATCACCAGGCTCATCGGCCCGATGATCGTATGATCAGCAATCGACAGATGGCCCAGAATACCGGCAGCACCCCCAATCTGGCAGAACCGGCCAATGCGGGCACTGCCCGCAATCCCAACGCAGCCGGCAATGGCCGAATGGTCGCCGATCTCTACGTTGTGGGCCACCTGAATGAGATTGTCGAGCTTAACGCCGTTGCCAATGCGGGTGTCGGCAAGGGTGCCCCGATCGATCACGGTGTTGGCGCCAATCTCTACGTCATCGCCTATCGATACCCCGCCCACTTGGGGAATTTTTACCCAGGCGCCATCGGGCGTGGGCGCAAAGCCAAAGCCATCAGAGCCCAGAACCGCACCACTGTGAATGACCGCCCGGGAACCGATTTCGACCCCATAACCAATACGCACACCGGCATGCACCTGGCTGCCAGCACCGATGCGCGATGCCCTACCCACCAGTACCCCAGCGCCAATATCGGTGTCATCGCCAATGACGGCATCTTCTTCGACTACCACCAGCGGCCCAATACGCACGCGGCTGCCAATCTGCGCAGAGGCATGGACTACGGCGCTGGCATGCACCTCCGTGGCCAGCACACTCTGACTGCGGGCATGCTGCAACAGGTACTGGGCGGCCTGGGCAAAATACAGGTAGGGCTGATCGGCCACGATGCAAGACCGAAACCGCTGGCCCTCTGATTGCAGCCGGGGGGGCAACACCACAAGACCAGCGCGGGAGGATTGTAAGGCCGAGAGGTATTTGTCGTGGGCGAGAAAGCTGGCGTCGGTAGGCTCTGCGGTGTCAAGCGGCTGAAACCGGGTGACAGCAAAGCCAGGGTCTCCCTGCAGAAGGCCGCCCAGGCGGGCGACCAGGTCGGCTACGGTAAGACTACTTGGCCGCTGCGGGGCGAGGCTCATTCAAGGCCTTTATCACCTTGTCCGTAATGTCGATACGCGGAGAGGCAAAGACCGCCTCTTGAAAAATAATGTCGTACTTTTCAGACTCTGCGATCTGGCGAATAGCCCGATTGGCCATCTCCACTACGCCAGCGAGTTCTTCATTGCGACGCTGATTTAAGTCTTCGCGAAACTCGCGCTGACGGCGCTGCAGGTCGCGCTCCATATCGGTGATATCGCGCTGACGTTTTACGCGCTCAGACTCCGCCATTACGGAGCCATCGCGCTCGAGCCGTTCGCTCAGCCCACGCATGCGGCTCGCAACATCCTGCAGTTCTTTTTCGCGCTTGGAGAACTCGGCCTCCAGCTTCTTCTGGGCCGCGACCGCAGGCGTGGACTCGCGCAGCACCCGCTCGGTATTGACAAATCCAATTTTGGCAAAGGCCGGCAATGCCATAAAAAGGCCGAGCGCAAGGGCCGCGCCGATGCGTAGCGCTCGCAGGCCCCGTAGGCTTCTGAGTGGGTTCGGTGATAGAGCAAGAGTCTGGTTCATAAGCATAGATCCATAGGTATCAAGAAATTAAAACCCGGTTCCAATCTGGAACTGGATGGTCTGGGTGTCATCGCCGGGCAGCGTGCGTAAAGGCTTGGCCCAGCTCAGCTTTAGAGGCCCCACCGGGGAGAACCAGCTAATCCCTAGTCCGGTAGAGGCGCGCAGATCATCTGCCGAGATGCGCTGCGACTCACCCCAGGCACTCCCCACATCTAAGAAGGTAAATACCCGAATGGTGCGGTCTTGGGCCATGCCGGGAAGAGGCGCGAGCAGCTCTGCATTGAGCACCAGCTTGCGGCTGCCCCCGATAGAGATAAGGTCATTCTCAGGGGCATTCCGGTTGCGTCTGACTTTCTCTCCAATGGCACTGGCTGAGAAGCCTCGCACAGAGCCAATGCCCCCAACATAGAAGTTCTTAATGCGCGGATAGTCTTTACCCGACAGCCCGATACCCGCACCAAGCTCGGCGTTGAGCGCCAGGGTAAGGGTTCGGGTAAGGGGCGTGAACCGCTGATGTCCATAGGTAAGACGCAGGTACTCAAGACTTCCCGCCGGCGTTGCGTAGTCGGCATTGGCATACTGATACACGCCCGAAGTCGGTGCCAGGGTGGAGTCACGCGAGTCACGCGACCAGCCAGCCGAAAGCACCACAGAGTTGCCATCCGTGAAATTCTCGGGCCTGGACCCTGGAACCGTCTCATTGATTTTGGAGTCATCATACGAGACCCCGAAAAAGATACGGTCTTCCTCGGTGTAAGGAATGCCAAACCGCACGCCAGCCCCGTTGGAACGAATGCGATAATTGCCTAGCGAGTCGAGTTCGTCTGCATTAAGGGTGCGGGAATAGATATTGAGCGATCGGCTTACGCCATCATCGGTCCAGTAAGGGTCGATATGGCTGATGGCAAAGACCTGGCTTACCTTACTGGTGTTCACCTCTACAGAAACGTTAGTGCCCGAGCCCAGGAAGTTCTGCTGGGTGATAGAGCCAGAGAGCACCAGGTTTTCGGAACTCGAAAACCCCACGCCCAGGGTAAGGCTGCCCAGGGGTCGCTCTTCCACCTGCACATTGACATCCACCTGGTCGGGAGTACCCGCTACCGGCTCAGAGTCAATATCCACCTGCTTAAAATAGCCCAGCCGGTCGATGCGATTACGCGAGAGGCGAATACGTTCGCTGTCGTACCAGGACGCCTCGTACTGGCGCATCTCCCGGCGGATTACCTCGTCACGGGTTTTGGAGTTACCGCTGATATTAATACGCCGAACATACACCCTGCGGCCCGGGTCTACCTGGAGGGCAAAGTCAACCACCCGCCGCTCGCGGTCGATGCGCGGAATCGGATTCACCACACCAAAGGCATAGCCAAGCTCTCCCAGCCGATCGGTAATGGCCTTGACTGCTACCTGGAGCTGCTCATTGGAGAAGGTGTCTCCCGCCTTGACTGCAACCAGCTTGCGAATCGAATCGTCTTGCCCGAGAAGGTCACCGCCAAGAGAGACCTCGCCAAACCGAAACTGCTCTCCCTCGCTGACCACCAGGGTAATAAAGACGTCTTTGCGATCAGCAGACAAAGACACCTGGGTGGAGTCAATCGCAAACTCCAGGTAGCCCCGGTTGAGATAGTAGGAACGCAGCGTTTCAATGTCCCCCGAGAGCTTCTGGCGAGAATACTGGTCTGACTTGGTATACCAGCTCATCCAGGTGGGAGTAGAGAGCTGAAACTCGGAGAGCAGGTCTTTTTCTTTAAAGGCCTTGGCCCCCACGATTCGAATCTGACGAATGCGAGCATCCTCGCCTTCATCGACGGCGATAGAGATCGCCACCCGGTTGCGCGGCAGGGGCGTTACCGTGGACTGGATCTGGACATCGTACTTACCACGGCCCAGGTACTGGCGCTTGAGTTCTTGCTCGGCACGCTCTAAGAGGGCCCTATCAAAGATGCGCGCCTCGGCAAGCCCCGAGTCGGCAAGCGCCTTTTTCAGGGTTTCCTGGTCGAACTCTTTGGTGCCCGTGATTTCAACAGCGCCAATCGCAGGCCGCTCTTCTACCGTAACGACCAGCACATTGCCATCCAGGGCAATACGTACGTCCTGAAAAAAGCCGGTGGCAAAAAGGGCGCGCACCGACTCTGCGATGCTGCGGGCATTGACCCGATCGCTGACGCGAATGGGAAGATAAGAGAAGACCGTTCCAGGCTCGATACGCTGCAGGCCTTCCACCCGAACATCTTCGATGACCACGCCATCGACAGGAGCGGCACCAGGCTGCACCGGCGCCGGTGGCTGAGGGATTTGGATCTGTGCATAAGCGGGAAGGCTTAAGGCAATACACAGGGCTGGCAGGCTTGAAAGAGGAACCAGGCGCCTGAAGGAAATGGGCATGCAGAGGACCTTAGAAACCAAAGACACGAGAGACGTCGTTGACCAGCGCAAAGCCGGTAAGAATAGCGATGAGCACCAGCCCGAGCTTCTGCCCCGCCTGCTGAACCTCCAGCGGTAGAGGCTGGCCACGCACCCACTCGTAGAGATAATACAGGAGGTGCCCGCCATCGAGCATGGGGATGGGCAAGAGGTTCAGAACACCAATGCTGATGCTCACCAAGGCCAGAAACCCAATAAAGGCGATCAGCCCCAGTTCGGCCGACTGGCCTGCCACGCCGGCAATGCCGACTGGGCCGCTAATCTGCCGCCAGGAAAGGTCGCCGACCACCATGCGGCCCAGGGCCTGCAGCGAGAGCTCTGCCACCTCGTAGGTGCGCACCGTACCCCGCCAGAGGGCCTGGCCCAGGCCCTCACGCACCTGCGTGAGCTCGTGCAGCGGTGCAATACCGACCCCTAGGCGCAGACGGCCATCGGCAGAAGCCTCTGGGGTGAGGCTCAGCTGACGCCGACTGCCAGGGATTTCTTCATAGGGATTACCGGCAGGCGTCTGCACGATATCCAGGGTTATGGCTGCACCCTGGCTCTGCTGCACCAGGGCCTGAAGGTCGCGGGGATGCCGCACCGCTGAGCCATTCACCGCCAGCACCAGCATCTCGGCCTGCAGCCCTGCCCTTTCGGCCGCACTGCCCGGTTGAATGGCGGTAAGCCGCACAGCCAATGACTCGGGGGAAATGCCTGCGGCAGCAAGCAGGGCATCGGGAGAGTCGGTCTGTAATTCGCGGGCCTTAGAACTAAGGTCGATCTGAACGCTGCGGCTTGCCGAGCCCGCCGAACCGGCCGACTGCACCTCAAGATCGAGCACCGGCCGGCCCTGACCAATGGACCCACGGGCAAGCTCCCAGCGCAGGTCGGAAAACCCACGCACGGCAGCGCCATTAGCCGAGACGATGGTGTCGCCGGCAGCAAGGCCTCTGGCAGCCGCGATGCTGTCGGCTGGTGGCGCATGCAGCACGGGCAGAGGCTCCATACGGCCCACCAGGCCCAAGAGGGCATAGGCAGCCGCTGCAAATACAAAGTTGGCCAGAGGGCCGGCCACCACCACCCAGGCCCGTGCGGCCAGAGCCTTCTGGTCGAAAGACTGCGCGCCCGAAGGCACTGGCAAGGCTTCTGCCGGGGCTTCGGTGTCGGGCTCGTTGCGGTCGAGCATACGAACATAACCGCCCAGGGGAATGGCGGCCACTACCCATTCGCAGCCACGGCGATCGCGCCGCATGAAGAGCGGCCTGCCAAAGCCTACCGAGAACCGCAGTACATGGACGCCCACAGAACGGGCGGCAAGGTAGTGGCCCATCTCGTGGACAAAAACAAGCAGGCCAACGGCAACCAGAAACGCCAAGAGGCTGGTGATCATGCCTGGGCTCCAATAGACGCGACGGTGCCACCTGGGCCGCCTAAGGTACCTGGGCCTCCTGACCCAGTCGCACCACCACCCGCGCCACGGCCCTGGCCCGAGGCCGCCCCGGCTGGCAGCCCTAGCGTCGCGGCAAGATGCAGCCTCAGCTCCTGGTCGATGGCCATCACATCCTCAAGCGTCTGGGGCGCGGGCATTTGGGGGGCCAGTTTCTGCAGACTGTCGTCAACGGCATCGGTGATCGCGCCAAAGCTAATCGCGCCTTGCAGAAAGGCGGCCACGGCAACCTCGTTGGCGGCGTTGAGACAGATGGTGGCGCAGGCACCGGCTTGCATGGCCTGCCGGGCCAGGCCAATGGCCGGAAACCGTTCAGGGTCAGGCTGCTCGAAGTGCAGCGCGGATAGCTGTGCCCAGTCAAGCGCCGGGCTTGGCGCGGACATACGGTCGGGCCAGGCCATGGCATGGGCAATGGGCGTGCGCATGTCGGGCGCGCCGAGTTGGGCAAGGGTGGATCCGTCAGAGTATTCAACCATGGAATGAATAATACTTTCTGGGTGGACCACAATCTGTATGCGGTCCATGGGCATTGCAAAGAGCCAGTGGGCCTCGATCCATTCCAGGCCCTTATTCATCATGGTGGCCGAGTCCACCGAAATCTTCTGGCCCATCGACCAGTTGGGATGCTTAATTGCCTGGGCCACGGTGGCCGCCCGTATCTGCTGGACAGACCAGGTACGAAAGGGGCCGCCCGAGGCGGTGAGCAGCAGTCGGCGCACCTCGAGGGGCCGGGTAAAGCAGCGGTACTGTAGGCCCAGGCACTGAAAAATGGCATTGTGTTCGCTATCGATGGGCAGAATGGTGGCCCCGGACTGGGCGCAGACCTTGACCAGCAAGGCCCCAGCACAGACCACGGCCTCTTTGTTGGCCAGAAGAATGGTCTTGCCTGCCTTGGCCGCGGCCCAGACCGAAGAAAGGCCGGCAATGCCCACAATGCCCGCAACCACCATGTCGGTGTCGGCCGCTGAGGCAAGGGTATTGAGGCCATCGGTGCCGGACAAGACAGTGACCCCGCCAATGCCCTGAGCGACCAGTCGCGCTGACAGGGCCTGCGCCGCATCGGGGCTTGCCATGGCCACAACCGAGGGCCGGCCCTGGGTAATCACGCGCAGCATGCCCTCAACATCGGTATGGGCCGCAGCGGCATAGAGCCGAAACCGCTGCGGATGGGCCGCGATCAGATCGAGCGTGCTCTGGCCGATTGAGCCCGTGGCTCCAAGCAGGCAGACATTGCGGATCTGTTTCGCGGGGTTTGCAGCATCTGCGGGGTTTGCGGCATTTGCCAGGTTTGCCAGGTTTGCAGCGTTTGTGGGGTGTGCGGGCTGTGCGGTCATAGCTGTGATTCTGCCCAGAGTTCGCAGAAAACAGCCAGAGGCATTACTACCAGCACGGCATCGAGCCGGTCGAAAAGGCCCCCATGGCCGGGAAGCAGCCGGCCGGAGTCTTTCACCCCCGCCTGGCGCTTGAGCAGTGACTGGTGTAGGTCACCCATCACGCTATAGCCGGTAAGCAATAGCACGACCAGCAGAAACGGAATCAGGCCCAGGTACTGCAGCATGCGGGCCGACCAGCTTTCAAATAAGAAAAGGCCTAGTGTGGTCATAACCACGGCATTGAAAATCACCGCTCCCCAGACGCCCTCCCAGGTCTTGCCGGGGCTGATCGAAGGCGCCAGGCGATGACGGCCGAAGGCCCTTCCGGAAAAGTAGGCGGCGGTATCGGCAAGCCAGACCAGCAAGAGGGCAGTTACGAGAAAGACAAGCCCCTCATAACGGGCCTGCCATACCGACCAGAAGGCCGCAAAGCAGGCCAGTGCGGCCAAGGCCAGTGCAGGCAAGCCACGCGGAGACTTGCCGCGCCAGAGCACCCAGGGCAGCAGCAGCAGCCAGAGCAGGCTCGCAGCGCCCAGCACCTCTATGCCAAGGCCACGGGGATCAAGGTAGGGGTCGAAGACGAGCGCCGTACCCAGAACCAATAAAGCCGTTAGCGCAGCGAGTCGTGGTCCGAATGCCACCTGCAGCAGACGGGACCATTCCCAGAAAACACCCGCGAAGATGAGCAGGCTAAGGAAAGAAAAGACGGAGACGGGTGTCCAGAGGGCAATCGGTATGAGAACGACAAACAGGGCCAGTGCGGTAGCAATCCGAACGGCCATGCAGCGGCCCGGCTAGCGCACGAGCGGTGAGGCTGCCGCGTCTTGTAGATCTGCCGCCAGCTGCCCCGAGGTGCGGCCAAACCGCCGCTCCCGCTGCTGGTAGCTGAGAATCGCGGCATCCAGCGCCTTGTCATCAAACTCGGGCCAGAAGAGGTCGGTGAAATAGAACTCGGTGTAGGCAGACTGCCAGAGCAGAAAATTACTGATCCTTTGCTCACCACCGGTGCGGATGAACAGGTCGGGCTCGGGCAGGTCGGAGAGACAGAGATAGGGCGCGAGCGCCTCTTCGGAAATAGGCACGTTAGGCTTGGCAAGTTCGGGCCGGGCATTGAGCAGCTTACGCATGGCCTGCAGCATGTCCCAGCGGCCGCCGTAGTTTACGGCCACGGTGAGCACAAACTCGGTGTTGGCCCGGGTGGTCTCGGTGGCCTTGGCAATAGCAGCCTGCAATGCCGCAGAAAAGGCGCTCAGGTCGCCGATTACCCGCAGCTGCACACCGTGGGAGTCGAGCTCGCGCACCTCGCGTTTGAGGGCCCGCAGAAACAGGCCCATCAGAAAGCTGACCTCTTCTTCTGGCCGACGCCAGTTTTCAGAGCTGAAGGCAAACACGGTGAGGGCCTGAACGCCCCGGGCCACGCAGGCCGAGACCGCGCCCCGAAGCGCGGCGACGCCCCGCTCGTGACCAGCCATACGGGGAAGACGCCTTTTTGATGCCCAGCGGCCATTGCCGTCCATGATGATGGCAATGTGGCGCGGCACCGCGGTAACTTCGGGTACCAGCAGGGTGGAACTCGGCGGAAGAGGGCTGGAGGAATGGGGCATGGGCAGGCGCGCTGTAAATAGTGCCTAGGGCTAGACGGTCATGATCTCGGCCTCTTTCTGGGCCAGGATTTTATCGATTTCAGCAACAAACCGGTCGGTGAGCCTCTGGGTGTCTTCCTGCGCACGGCGCTCGTCGTCCTCGGAAATAAGCTTGTCCTTTATCATTTTTTTAAGCTGTTCATTGGCATCGCGCCGAATATTACGCACTGCCACCTTACAGTCTTCGCCCTCGGACTTCACCACCTTGGTTAACTCGCGGCGACGCTCCTCGGAAAGGGGCGGCATGGGTACCCGAATCAGGTCGCCTGAGCCTGCTGGATTTAAGCCAAGATCAGACTCACGAATGGCCTTTTCGACCACGGCAACCATTTTCTTTTCCCAGGGGGCCACGCCGATGGTGCGGGCGTCTACCAGGGTAAGGTTGGCCACCTGCGAAAGCGGCGTAGGCGTGCCGTAATAGTCTACGGTGATCTGCTCAAGAAGCCCCGGGTGGGCGCGGCCCGTGCGCACCTTGGCAAGCCCGGACTTAAGGTTATCCAGGCTCTTGGTCATCTTCTGCTCGGTGCTGGCGCGAATTTCTTCGATGGTCATGGCAGTCGTCTTTCTCCCGTCGCGTTAGACATGCACCAGCGTGCCTTCGGGCGCGCCACGGACCGCGGCCAGAAGCGCACCGGGTTTAAACAGGCTGAGTACACGGATAGGAAGCCGCTGGTCACGACACAGGGCAAATGCCGTGGCATCCATGATCCGGAGGTTTTTCATAATAGCTTCATCAAAGCTAATGGCATCGAACCGAATGGCAGAGGGGTCTTTCACCGGGTCGGCGCTGTAGATGCCGTCGACCTTGGTGGCCTTAATAACCACCTGGGCGCCTACCTCGGCGCCGCGCAGCGCAGCAGCCGTATCGGTTGTGAAAAACGGGTTGCCGGTGCCTGCGGCAAAGATGACCACCTTGCCTTCTTCCAGGTAACGAATGGCCTTGGGCCGAATATAGGGCTCGACCACCTGATCGATCCGCAGCGCCGACTGCACCCTGGCCTCGATACCTGACTGGCGAAAGGCGTCCTGCAGGGCCAAGGCGTTCATGACGGTGGCGATCATGCCCATATAGTCGGCCGTAGCGCGGTCCATACCCGAGGCGCCCAGAGCCACTCCACGAAAGATATTGCCCCCGCCGATCACGATGGCCAGTTCGGTTTTCTGAGCCACCACCTGGGCGATCTCGGCAACAATGGCATCGATGGTGGTCTTGTTAATGCCATAGGGGTCATCGCCCATTAAAGCCTCACCCGAGAGCTTTAAGAGAACCCGTCGATAACCCGTTGGCTCAGTCATGGGTCTGTGTCTAGGCCGCCCGAGCTGCTGCCGACTGGGCGGCAACCTCGGCCGCAAAGTCGCTCACCTTTTTCTCGATGCCCTCGCCCACCACATACAGGGCAAAGCTGGCAATTGATGCCTGCTTCTGCTTGAGCAGCTGCTCGATAGTCTGCTTACCGTCTTCTGCCTTCACAAAGACCTGGCCCAAGAGCGTGACCTCTTTTAAAAACTTTTGCACCGTACCCTCGACCATTTTGGCCACAATCTCGGCGGGCTTGCCCGACTCGGCAGCCTTCTCGGTGGCTACGCGGCGCTCGGTATCGATGAGGGCCTGGTCTACCCCCGAGGCGTCGAGAGCGCGTGGCTTGCTGGCAGCAATATGCATGGCCAGGTCGCGGCCCAGCTGCTCATCGCCACCCACCAGATCGAGCAGCACGCCGATCTTGGCACCCCCATGGATGTATGAGTAGAACCGGCCCTTGGCCTGATGGCGGGAGAACCGGCGCACTGAGATGTTCTCGCCAATCTTGCCCACCAAGGCGGTACGCACAGAATCAACCGTGCCGCCCTGCAGCGACTTACCCGAGAGGGTGTCGACCGAGTCGACCGAGGCATCATCCATAACAATACGGGCCAGGTCGGCGGCAAAGCCAAGAAAGTCGTCGTTCTTGGCCACGAAGTCGGTCTCGCAGTTGACCTCGATAATGGCGGCCATCAACCCCTTGGTAGCAATTGCCACTACGCCCTCGGCAGCCACGCGGCTTGCGGCCTTGGTGGCCTTGGAGCCCAGACGCACCCGCAGAATTTCTTCGGCCTTGTCCATATCGCCTGCTGCCTCGGTAAGCGCCTTCTTGCATTCCATCATGGGCGCATCGGTCTTCTCACGAAGCGCCTTTACCATTGCTGCACTAATCTCTGCCATACGATTGCATTCTTTCTTGAAAAAAATTCTGAAACGATGTGCCTGCCGGTGAGCCCAAGCAGGCCCAAAGGGCCGGGGCGGTGGCGCTTAAGAAGCTGCCGCCTGCTCCTCGACCTCGACAAAGTCTTCACCCTCTTGCACCGACTGGACCAGGTCAGACATGGCCTCGCCGCGGCCCTGAATGATGGCATCGGCCACGGCACGGGCATACAGGCGCACAGCACGGCTCGCATCGTCGTTACCCGGAATGACATAGTCAATGCCCTCGGGGGAATGATTGGTATCGACCACGGCCACCACCGGAATACGGAGCTTATTGGCTTCTTGCACCGCGATCTTGTGATAGCCGACATCGACGATAAAGATCGCATCGGGCAGGCCAGTCATGTCTTTAATGCCGCCCAGGGCCTTGTTTAACTTATCGAGCTCACGGCCAAAAGAAAGGGCTTCTTTTTTAGACATGCGCTCAAGGCCACCTTCGGCCTCGGTGGCCTCCATGTCTTTGAGGCGCTTAATGGAGGCCTTTACGGTTTTAAAGTTGGTGAGCATGCCACCGAGCCAGCGCTGATCCACATAGGGCATGCCCGCGCGGGTGGCTTCTTCGTGAATGATCTCACGCGAGGCACGCTTGGTGCCAACAAACAGCACCGAGCCACGGCGCGACGACAACTGACGCACGAACTTCAAGGCATCGTGCATGTTTGCCACGGTGGACTCAAGGTTAATAATGTGAATCTTGTTACGGTGGCCGAAAATGTAGGGGGCCATTTTGGGATTCCAGAACCGGGTTTGGTGCCCAAAGTGCACTCCGGCTTCTAGCATTTCACGCATCGATACTGAGGCTGCAACAGTCATGTAATTCTCCAACAGGAAGTGGCAAGGGTTGGTTCTCACAACATCGCGCACGGTTCTTAAGGGGCCCTACAGATAACGCCCCACAACAGAACACCCTTGCACGCGACGGGGATGATTTAAACCAAAGTTAAAAAAACGTATAATTATAAGCACTTATGACCGTTTCAATCAAATCAGCGCAGGACATCGTCGGCATGCGCATTGCCGGCCGGCTGGCATCCGAGGTGCTTGATTACATTGCCCCTTTTGTGCAGCCCGGGGTCACCACCGAGGCGCTCGATAAGCTCTGCCACGACTACATGGTCAATGTCCAGGGCTGTATTCCCGCGCCGCTCAACTACTGCCCTCCGGGCTATTCGCCCTATCCCAAGTCGATCTGCACCTCGGTGAACCATCAGGTATGCCATGGCGTGCCAGGGGCTAAGGTTCTCAAGTCGGGCGATATTGTCAATATCGACATCACCGTGATTAAAGATGGCTACCACGGGGACACCAGCCGTATGTTCTGTGTGGGCCCCCCTTCGGTGGCGGCACGGCGTCTCTGCGAGGTCACCCACCAGTGCCTCTGGCAGGGCATCGAACAGGTGGCACCGGGAAAGACCCTTGGCGATATTGGCCATGCCATTCAAAAGCATGCCGAGGCCAATGGCTTCTCGGTGGTACGCGAGTTCTGCGGCCACGGCATTGGCAAGGTGTTTCACGAAGAGCCTCAGGTGCTGCATTACGGCCGTCCCGGAACGGGGCTTCAGCTCTCGGCGGGCATGACCTTCACTATTGAGCCGATGATCAATGCCGGGCGGCCGGAAATTCGCGAGCTTGCAGACGGCTGGACCATCGTCACCAAAGACCACAGCCTCTCGGCCCAGTGGGAGCACACCATCCTTGTAACACCGTCTGGCTTTGAGGTGCTTACAGTCTCTGAGGCCAGCCCAGACTGGTCGCGCCTACATGGGGCAGCCGAGGCACGCGTCGGCTAGCCCGTCGTTACCCGCACTACCAGCCACGAATGCCGACCTCGCGGGCAAGGAGCGGCAGGCGGTGCAGGCTGCCCGCGCCACCAACGCGCAGGGCTGGCTCGACCGTAGGCCGCCACCAGCACTGCTGCGGGGCCTGTGCCGCGATATCGACCGTTGCGTGCTGCAGCTCTGGTCTGCCCAGCCGTTTCGGCAGGCGGCGCTGCTTGCCGTCGGCGGCTATGGCCGCGGTGAGCTCTCGCCTTTTTCCGATATCGATCTGCTCATACTGCTGCCCGAAGACACCCCCATCGCCGATATCGAGGCCCCGCTCTCGGCCTTTGTCACCAGCCTCTGGGATGTGGGCTTAGATGCCGGGCACAGCGTGCGCACCCTTGATGAGTCGATCGCTCTCGCCCAGAACGACCTCACGATTGCCACGGCGCTGCTCGAGTCACGCCTGCTGGCCGGGCCGGCAGACCTCATGGAGCGGCTGCAGCTGGCATGGCAGGCGCGCATCGATCGGTTCGGCTTTATCCAGGGAAAACTGCTCGAGCTGCAGCAGCGGCACCACCGCTACCAAGACTCGCCCTATGCCCTTGAGCCCAATGTAAAGGAAAGCCCAGGGGGACTGCGTGACCTGCAGGTGATTCGCTGGGTTGCCCTGGCAGCGGGGCTTGATGGCCGATGGCCGGGCCTGGTGGAGCGCGGGCTTCTCACCAGCAAAGAGGCCCGGCAGCTGGCACTGCACCAGTCAGTGCTGCAGACCTTTCGGGCCCATCTGCATCTGCTGGCCGGCCGCCGGGAAGACCGCCTGGTCTTCGACCTGCAGAACCGCATGGCCGAGCGACTCGGTATTGGCCCGCGTTCGGGCCGACGGGCCAGCGAGGTACTGATGCAGCGCTACTACCGCGCGGCAAAGCTGGTCTCACAGGTGACTTCCATTCTTCTCGCGGACCTCGACCCGATTTTTTCGGCGCCGGGCAAGGCGGGCGGACATTCCGGCCCGAACGCTGAGGCCCGACCATTAACCGAAGACTTTCAAGAGCTGCGCGGACTGCTTGATATCCGCCATGAGCAGGTCTTTGCCCGTCGACCCACGGCCATGCTGGAGGCGTTCTTGGTAATGCAGCAGGCCTCAAGCCGCCGGGGCATGACGGCCCGCACCCTGCGGGCGCTCTGGAACCATCGCGATGCAATCGACCAGGACTACCGGCAGGTTCCCGCCCACAAGGCACTGTTAATCAAGATCTTTCAAGAGCCGCGCGGCATTGTTCATGCCCTGCGGATCATGAACAACCTGGGCATTCTGGGCCGCATGCTGCCGGTGTTTCGGCGCATCGTAGGCCAAATGCAGCACGACCTGTTTCATGTCTACACCGTGGACCAGCATATCCTGCAGGTCATTCGAAACCTGCGACGGTTCACCATGACCGAGCATGCCCATGAGTTTCCGCTGCTCACCGAGCTCATGGCAGAGGCCGCTGCACCATGGAAGCTCTACCTTGCCGCGCTCTTTCACGATATTGCCAAAGGCCGCGGGGGCGACCATTCTGAGCTTGGGGTCCATGAAGTACAGGTCTTTTGCCGCGACTTCGGGCTTGATGCCGAGACCCAGGCACTCTTGTCTTTTCTGGTCCAGGAACACCTTACGATGTCCAGCGTGGCCCAGAAGCAAGACCTCGCCGACCCCTTGGTGATTGCTGCATTTGCCCAGAAGGTACAGACCGTCGACCGGCTCAAGGCACTCTATCTGCTCACGGTGGCCGATGTGCGCGGCACAAGCCCCAAGGTCTGGAATGCCTGGAAGGCCAAGCTACTGGAAGAGCTCTTTCGTAAGACCCTGGGTCTGCTGCAGTACAAGGGCAGTGGCAGGGCCGAACCGGGTTCTGGGGCAGAGCATGCGCGGTACCTAAAACAGGCCGAGGCCGAGCGGCTGCTGCAGCTGCACAGCCGGCCTATCGCGCAGGCCCGGGCGCTTTGGCAGACACTCGACGCCAGCTACTTTATGCGGCAGTCTGCCGAAGAGATTGCCTGGCACGCCCGGCATATTGCGGGCAATCACGAGGCGGGCAGCCCTATTGTCTTTGCCCGCATGGCGCCTGACGGTGAGGGCCTTCAGGTGGGCATTTATCTGAAGGACACCGAGGGCCTGTTTGCCCAGATCACGGCCTACTTTGACTCCCAGGCGCTACCGGTTCTCGATGCCCGACTGCACACCACGCAAAAAGGCTATGCGCTTGATGTCTTTATGGTCGATCATTATAGCTTTGCGGGCCATGCACGCGAGATGGTAAGCCTGATAGAGGCGGGGCTCACCGAGCACCTCTCGGCTCAGCGGCCTCTTGCCGAGCCCAGACCGCGGGGGCGGCAGTCGCGGCAGTCGAAGCACTTTCCGATGCCCCCAACCATCGAGTTGCAGCCCGATGCCCGCGGCCAGTTTTTTATTCTGTCGATTACCGCGGCAGACCGCCCAGGGCTGCTCTACAGCATCGCCCACTGCCTTAACCGCCACCATGTTGAGGTTCACACCGCACGGGTTACCACCCTGGGCGAACGCGCGGAAGATCTGTTTCTGGTGCGCGGCCCCGACCTTGACCGTGAGCGAATTCAGGTAACGCTGGAGTCGGCCCTGCTTAGGGCGCTCAGCCCGGCGGAGGTCTAAGAGTGGCCGTATGGCCGAGCAGCCAGTCGGTAAACTCCGCACCCTCGTCGGGGTGACGGCTGGCCAGGGTTACCGTGGCCTGCAGATAACCCTGCTTTGACCCGCAGTCAAACCGACGGCCTTCAAAACGATAGGCTAAAACGGGCTCGTACTGCAGCAGCTTTTCAATACCGTCGGTAAGCTGAATCTCGCCTCCAGCGCCCGCGCCCTGGGCCGCCAGGATATCGAAGATACGCGGTGTTAAGAGATACCGCCCCACCACCGCAAGGGTGGAGGGGGCCTTCTCTGCAACCGGCTTTTCCACAATCTGGGTAATTCGCTCGGTGCGCTGACCCCAGGGGCTGCTCTGCACAATGCCGTAACGAGAGGTCTCCTCGCGCGGAACGTCTTGCACGGCCACGATGCTGGCACGGTGGTGGCGATAGACCTCAACCATCTGGGCCATCACAGAAACGCCCTGCTCGCCGGCATCCATCAGGTCATCGGCCAGTAGCACGGCAAAGGACTCACTGCCCACCGCAGGACGGGCGCAGAGAACCGCATGGCCCAGGCCCAGGGCCTCGGGCTGCCGGATATAGATGCAGTTAATGCTCGGCGGGGCCACGCTGCGCACCAACTCCAGCAGCGCAGTCTTCTGCTTGGCCTGCAGCTCGGCCTCCAGTTCGTAGGCCTTATCAAAATGGTCTTCAATCGCCCGCTTCGACCGTCCGGTGATAAAGATCATTTCGGTAATGCCAGCAGCAGCGGCCTCTTCCACCGCGTACTGAATGAGCGGCTTATCGACCACCGGAAGCATCTCTTTGGGGCTTGCCTTGGTGGCTGGCAGAAACCGGGTGCCGAGGCCTGCCACGGGAAAGACCGCCTTGCGTACGGGGGGGCTGGCGGTTTCGGCAGATGCTAGGGCTGACGCATGGGTATTCATAACAGGCTCTCTTGCTGGGAATTGGTGGGGGAAGGAGTGTTTGGCGGGGTGTTTGACGCGATGCAGGCCAGAAAGGCCTCTTCATCCCAGACGGTAACCCCCAGGCTCTGGGCCTTCTCCAGCTTAGAGCCCGCGTTCTCGCCGGCGATCACCAGGCTCGTCTTCTTGGAGACCGACTGGCCCAGCTGCCCCCCAAGGGCATAGATCTGGGCTGAGGCCTGGTCACGGGTCATGCTGGAAAGAGTTCCGGTAAGCACCACCGTCTTGCCCACAAGGGGCAGCGTCTGGCTGCCTGCCTGCGGCGCCACGGCCGGGCGGTCATCGAGCCGGGCAATCTGCATCAGGCCGGCAATCTCCATGGCCTCGGCCCGCTGGGCGGAGTTACCAAAGAAATCGCGAATGGAGGCGGCCACTACCGGCCCGACATCGGGGGCCTGCATCAGATCCTCCAGACTGGCATTAACGATCGCCTCCAGCGACTGAAAATGCAGCGCCAGGTCGCGGGCGGTGCGCTCTCCCACGTGGCGGATTCCCAGGCCAAAAACCAGCCGCGAAAGACTCGTGGTGCGCGCTGCGGCGATCTGATCCAGCAGGTTCTGGGCGGACTTGTCTGCCATTCGGGGCAACGCCGCCAGGGATGCCTTGGAAAGACGAAAGACATCGGAGAGCCGCAAGACCAGTCCGTTATCTATCAGCTGCTCAGCAAGCTTGTCGCCCAGGCCCTCGATATCGAGAGCCTTACGCTGACAGAAATGCAACAGGGCCTGGATCAGCTGGGCCCGGCAGGAGAGCCCCGCGGTGCAGCGCACGGCCGCCTCGTCCTGCTGACGCAGTACCGGGCCGTTACATACCGGACAGTGCAGCGGCATTTGCCAGACACGGGTCTCGGAAGGACGCAGGGCGAGAATGGGGCCCAAGACCTCGGGAATCACATCGCCGGCCCGCCGCACCCAGACCGTGTCGCCAGCCCGTACGTCCTTGCGGCGTACCTCGTCCTCGTTGTGCAGGGTGGCATTGGTGACCAACACCCCACCCACACGCACAGGCGCTAGCCGAGCCACCGGGGTAAGTACCCCGGTGCGGCCCACCTGCACATCGATACCGAGCAGCCGGGTGCTGGCCTCTTCTGCGGCAAATTTATAGGCCAGGGCAAACCGAGGGGCGCGCGATACAAAGCCCGCCTGTGCCTGATGGACGAGCGACTCAAGCTTTATCACCACCCCATCGATCTCGAATGCCAGGCTATGCCGGTCGTGCTCGGCCTGGGCCGCAAACGCCCAGACCTGGGCCAGGCTGGCATGGGCAAGCCGCCGGTCACAGACCGGAAAGCCCAGTTCGGCCAAGGCCTGCATCTGCGCGGAATAGGTGACCAGACTCTGCCAGGCGGCGGGAGGCTCTGCGACGCCATAAGAAAAAAACCGCAGAGGCCTTTCCGCCGTAATCCGGGGGTCAAGCTGGCGCAGACTGCCTGCGGCCGCGTTTCGCGGATTGGCAAAGGTCTTCAGGCCGGCTGCGGCCTGCCGGGCATTCAGGGCAGAGAAGTCTGCCGTGGCCATATAGACCTCACCGCGTACCTCCAGCCGTGTGGCCGTGCCCAAGGGCCCACGGATGCGCTGCGGAATCTGGGTGATCGTACGGATATTGGCGGTAACTTCTTCGCCCACCGACCCATCACCTCGGGTGGCCGCCTGTATCAACTCGCCTAACTCGTAGACAAGGCTGATGGCCAGGCCGTCAAACTTCAGGTCAGCCGAGAATGCCGGCTCCTGCGCCAGCCGTCCGCCCATGCCAAGCTGCTGATCAAGTCGCGCCACAAACTGGTAGACCGAGGCCCGATCAAAGCCGTTGTTTAAGGACAGCATGGGCTGACGATGGGTCACAGTGCTGAACTCTCGGCGAGGCGCATAGCCCACCTTATTGATCACCGGATCAGTAAACTCCGCAGACCCTTGCAGCGTGGCAAGCTCGGCCACCAGGGCATCGTACTGGGCATCGGTAACCTCCGGCGCGTCCTCGCCGTGGTAGAGCCTCTGGTGGCGCGCGATCTCTGCCCGCAGGGCCTCAATGCGATCCTGTTCTTGGCTCATGGGAAGAGCCTGCAGGTAAGAGGCGCGCCCGGCACCAGGCCTGCGGCCCGCAACTGATCGGCACGCGCGATCACCTGCGACTGCATCATGGCGATGGCAGGGGCCGACAGTGGCATGCCCCGGTCGTCCACCAGTTCGGCCTCAAAGGCCTGGCCCACGGCCTGGGCCTCCTCGACCATCCTGCCCAGCACCGGGGCCGGTGTGACCACCCGGGGCAGGTCAAGCAGAAAACTGAGAAACAGCCCCTGGTCTGCCGGCATGATGGAATACCAATGGCGACCGTCAGAACCTTGCCGAGAATACTGGCCATTGCCGCGCACGACCAGACCCAGCTCCTGCATCACCCGATCCACATCGGCCCATGCGGGCATGCGGCTTGCCTTGAGGTGAAAGCAGATCTGGCCATCGAGCTGCGAGAGCAGCGCGTCTACCTGACGCGCCTGGGTCATGCTGGCTGCCGCATCCGGCCGAGGCCCCAGCCGCTTGAGCCCATGGGCCGCAAGCCGCTGCTCGGCCTGCTCCAGAAATGCCTCGATCTCGATCAGGCTGGCAAAACCCGACCGCGTGGCCAGTGCCATACCCAGCTGCACTATGCCCTTATGCGGCTCACTGTAGGCGCGCACCGGCTTGGTCTGGATATGGGTAAACCGTTGCAGGGTAAGCCGCAGATCGTCTGACAGCGGGGCCTCACCGGTGAACTGCAGGATCATTTCATAGCGGGGATCCAGAGGTTCGTCAGAGACCCCGCCCCATGACCCCGGGTAGGCTGCATCATCGGCGGGGTCGGCTGCGGGCTCGGGCGGGTCCTGGTCGTCGTCTAGGGTCGGCTCGCCCGCAGCATCCGATGCCGCAAAAGACGCTGGTGCCTCTTGCTGCGGCCAGCGGTCCTGCGCCCCAGTGGCTGAGTCATCGTCGTGCTCGGGGTCAGTCTCCCGGGCAGGCCAGAGCCTGGGAAACCGCAGCGGCAGGCCCGCCTTGCGGGCCTCATAAAAGTTATAGGATGCAACCGCGGCCAACAGACCCAGCCCAAGAAACAAGAGACTGGCACCAAGGGAAGAGAGCCATTCTTCCCCCATGGTCTAGGCGGCGTCTCGCACCAGGCTTCCTGCCATATCGAGGTCTACAGCAACCAGCCGCGATACGCCCTGCTCCTGCATGGTGACCCCCACCAGATGCTCGGCAAGTTCCATCGAGATCTTGTTGTGGGTGATGAAGATGAACTGGGTCTGCGCAGACATCTGGCGAATGAGGGTACAGAGCCGCTCGGTATTGGGGTCGTCTAAGGGCGCATCGACCTCATCGAGCAGACAGAACGGGGCTGGGTTCAACTGGAATAAGGCAAAGACTAGCGCCGTGGCGGCCAGGGCCTTCTCCCCGCCAGAAAGCAGATGGATGGTGGTGTTCTTTTTTCCAGGCGGCTGGGCCATGACCTGCACGCCGCTATCGAGAATCTCATCGCCAGTGAGAACCAGCCGGGCCTCACCGCCGCCAAAAAGCGTGGGAAACAGCCTGCCGAAGTTTTCATTCACGGTGTCGTAGGTGGACTGTAAAAGCGCCCTGCTCTCGCGGTCGATTTTGCGGATCGCGTCTTCAAGGGTGTTGACCGCCTCAGACAGGTCTTGCACCTGAGACCCCAGAAAACCCAGGCGCTCGCGGGCCTGCTCCAGCTCAGACAAGGCCGCCAGGTTCACCGGCCCAAGCGCCTCAATATCGCGCTGCAGCCGGTTGATCTCTGCCTGCAGGACTGCTGGCTTGGCAGTCTCTGCCGGTGGCCTGCCCTCTGGCCACTGGGCCATAAGGCTATCGACCGCCAGGTCCGACTCTTCCACCTGCTGCATCAACTGGGCAAGCGCAGCCTCGGCCCCGGCCACCGCGGCCTCCAAGTGGCTCAGCCGGGCGCGCAGCGGCTCTGCCTCTCGCACGGCACGCTGTCGGGCCTCGTCTTTTTCACGCAGCCGCTCCTGGCAAGCCTCCACCGCGTTTCGGGCCTCGGCAAGCTCGGCCTCGCGCTGCATACGATCGGCCAGAAGCCGCTGCAGTGGGCTTGCGGTCAGGGCCTCCTGGGCCTGATTGATCTCGGCCTGGGCCTGGGCCATGCGATCGGTGAGCTCCTGATGCCGCTGGGCCTGCCCCGACAGCGTGGTCTCAAGCCGGGCACGCCGCTCCTGCAGGGTGCGGTCTTGAAGGCGCATCTCCTGCAGGCTGTGGTCGCGCTGGGCTAGGTTCTGCCGAGCCAGCGTAAGACGAGACTGGGTCGACTCAAGCCGCTGCTGGCTCTGCTGCGACTGCGACCGCACCTCTTCGATTGATGCCTGGGCCGCAGACAGCTGCTCCTGAAACAGGCCTTGGCGGGAGACAAGCTGGGCGAGTTCCTCTTCCACGCCGCGCTGGGCCTGGGCAAATTCCTGCTCCTTTGCGAGTAGGCGCTCGGCCTTCTCCTGCAGGCGCACCACCGAGAGTTCCAGCTCGTGCAGGCGCTGCCGGGCCTTAGTCTCGGTGTCTCGGGCCGAGGCCATCTGACGCCGCAGACCGGCAAGAGACTCCTCGCTGCGCGCTAGCGCCGACTGCGCCTCTTGGGCCACCAGTCGGGCCGCCCGGGAGCGCTTATCCAGGTCTTCGACGGCATCTCGATGCTCGAGCAGGCCCGCGGTCTGCTGATCGGCCGCATAGAACCGGGTCTCGTAGCGGCCTACCCAGTGGCCTTCGGGAGTGACCCAGAACTCGCCCTCGGCAAGCTCCTGGCGGGCGCGCAGGGCAGCCTGTAAGCCCGTGGCCGTGCGAAATCCGGAAAGCCATCGGCGGGCCATGATCGCAGCGGGGCTGTCGCCCTCTATTTTGCGCACCAGTGCGTCCGATCCTGGCGCCGCGGCCGGGGGCGCAACGGTGGTGTCGAAAAAGACCATGCGCGCGGGCGGAAGGTCGGAAAAGTCACCCACCGCCGCCACCAGGTTGTCTAGGCCCAGGGAGCCCATCCGATCCGACAGAACCGACTCCACCGCCCGTTGGAATCCCGGGGCGACCCGCAGGGTCTGCCAGAGACGATTGTGGTCAGAAAGCCCCTGCGCGGCGATCCAGGGAACCAGCTGGTCTTTGGCCTGGGCCTTACTGAGCCAGTCGGTCTGGGCCGCGTGCTCTGCCTCCAGTCGGTCGGCCTCACGCGCCCGCTCGCTGGCCTGGGCACGGTCTTGTAGCAGCTGGGGCTCACGGCTGGAGACCTGCTCCAGAAAGGAACGGTGGTCGGCCCCGGCCATTTCGGCCAGCCGCAGCGCCTCGGCCCGTTGCTGCTGAATCTGACCGAGGGCAGAGGGGTCTAGTTTCTCTAACTGCGCGGCCTGCGACCGCATCTCAGCCAGCCGCGCCTTAAGCCGGTTTTCCTGGCCCAGGGCCTCCTGCAGCCGAGACTGCAGGCTGCGAATCTCGGCCTCACTGGCCGCCAGCAATGCCCGCGACTCGGTGTTCTGCAGGGCAATCTCTTCAAGCTCGGTCTCCAGCGGGCGAATCGCCCCCTGCGCCTGGTCGCGCTGGGCGAGCTGGGCGGCAAGCTGCTGCTCGTTTTCGCGCAGCGCCTTGGCTAGCCCATCCTGCTCGGACTGCAGCGCAATACGCTCACGCTCCAGCTGGGTGAGTCCCTCGTCTGCAGCCGCCTGGGCCGCGGTGGCGCGGTCACGATTCTGGCCATGGGCGCGGTCTTCGGCCTCTTGACGGGCAATATCGGTATTGGTCTGAAAGAGCCCGGCCTGCACTGACTGCATCGCGGCCTGCTCTGACTCCAGGGCCTGTAGCGCATGCTCCCTTTCGGTCTCAGCACTGCGCTGCGCCGCGAGCACCTGCTCGAGCTGGGTCTCCGCCTCGGCGCGCTCCTGCTGGTGCCGCTGCTGGGCCGATAACAGCTCAGCCCGACGCACGGCCAGGAGCAGGCCCTGGCTGTTACGCCTTGCCTCGGAGAGTTCTTGGAAGCGCTCTGCCACCCTGGCCTGATCGGAGAGCAGGTCGATACGCTGGGAGAGTTCAAGCCGGATGTCTTCCACGCGGGACAGGTTCTCGCGGGCATCGGAAAGACGATGCTCGGTTTCCTTGCGGCGCTCGCGGTATTTGGATACGCCGGCGGCCTCTTCCAGAAAGACCCGAAGCTCCTCGGGGCGCGACTCAATCACCCGGGAGATCATGCCCTGGCCGATGATTGCATAGGCACGGGGCCCCAGGCCTGTTCCGAGAAAGACATCGTGGACGTCTTTACGGCGGACCGACTGGCCATTGATGGCATAGACCGACTGGCCATCGCGCGACAGGGTGCGCTTTACCGACAACTCGGCAAAGCGGCCCCAGGGGCCGCCCAGGCGGCCTGCGGAGTTATCAAAAATAAGCTCGACACTGGCACGGCCTGCGGCTTTACGCGAGGCTGAGCCATTAAAGATGACATCATGCATCGACTCGCCGCGCAGCTCGGAGGCCTTCGACTCGCCAAGCACCCAGCGCACGGCATCAATGACATTGGACTTTCCGCAGCCATTGGGCCCAACGACCCCCACCCGCTGGCGCGAGAGCTGCAGCACGGTGGGGTCGACAAAAGACTTGAAGCCAGAGAGTCGGACTTGGATTAGGCGCATGGAGGAGACCGCAGCAGGGCGAAAAAAGGGCTGCGCTATAATAACACTGCGAATCTACGGAGATTTTGTTGGCAAAACAGCGCAACGTCTGCCATTTATGCGCCTTCGTCTCTCATCTCTTTAGTTCCTGGCGCCAAACCGCGCAAACTCCTGATATTTTTCTGCCCACGGATCCTTCGTAATGCCCAGCCAGCCCAGCACCGAACTCGAAACCTTTCCCAATCCTGCACCGGAGCGCGACTACTGGGTGCATATCGAGATCCCGGAGTTCACCTGCCTGTGCCCCCTCACCGGCCAGCCCGACTTCGCCACGCTGGTGCTCGACTATGTTCCGGACCAGAAAAACCTAGAGCTCAAGGCGCTCAAGCTCTATACCTGGTCGTACCGCAACACCGGTGCCTTTCACGAGGCAGTGACCAACAAAATTCTGTCAGACATGGTGGCCGCCACCAGCCCACGGTTTATGCGGCTCTCGGCCCAGTGGTATGTCCGTGGGGGCATCTTCACCAATGTCGTGGCCGAGCATCAGTCCCCCCAGTGGAGCCCCAGCCCCACCGTCTTAGTTCCCCCTAGTGGCAGCCCCGGCCAGCCGATGCGGGTCCGATAACTTTTTTCTTTACGCGAGAAGCCTTATGAATACCCATCCCCTAGCAGCTGTCATCGACCAGGCCTGGGAGGCGCGCGCCAGCCTAACGCCCCAGTCAGCCTCCGGAGAAGTTCGCCAGGCGGTGAACACCGTGCTTGAAGGCCTCGATACCGGCAGCCTGCGTGTTGCCGAAAAAATCCAAGGCCAATGGCAGGTCCACCAGTGGATTAAAAAGGCGGTGCTTTTGAGCTTTCGGCTCTCTGACAACCAGCCGGTCTCGGGGGGTGGGCTGCAGTTTTACGACAAGGTGCCCACCAAGTTTGCCGGGCTATCGGCTCAGGCGCTCTCCGAAATGGGCGTGCGGGTGGTGCCGCCGGCCGTGGCCCGCAAAGGTGCCTTCATTGCCAAGAATGTGGTGCTCATGCCGTCGTACGTAAATATCGGAGCCTATGTCGACTCCGGCACCATGGTGGATACCTGGGCCACCGTGGGCTCGTGTGCGCAGATTGGCAAGAACGTGCACCTCTCCGGCGGCGTCGGCATTGGGGGCGTGCTCGAGCCCCTGCAGGCCAACCCCACCATTATCGAAGACAACTGCTTTATCGGCGCCCGCTCCGAAGTGGTAGAGGGCGTGATCGTCGAGGAAAACAGCGTGCTGTCGATGGGGGTGTTTATCGGCCAGTCCACCAAGATCTTCGACCGCGACTCGGGTGAGGTTTTTTATGGGCGCGTGCCGGCCGGCAGCGTGGTGG
>Ga0194124_10000889_pt1 | contig 42329 bp, 29 predicted proteins | sample TA2KigCas0mmetaG_FD_148605 | JGI IMG/M metagenome (GOLD analysis project Ga0194124, IMG submission 148605) | Freshwater microbial communities from Lake Tanganyika, Tanzania - TA2015031 Kigoma Deep Cast 0m | ecosystem: Environmental > Aquatic > Freshwater > Lake | place: Tanzania: Lake...
AGTACGCCGCCACCGCGCCCGCGACAGCCACGACCTTGCCCACCGTGGCCGCCCAAAAGGTCGCGCGCACGTAGTCCATTTTTACCGCCAGCAGCGCGCGGAGCACGCGTCCGCCGTCCATCGGAAACGCCGGGATCAGATTGAAGGTTCCCATCAGGAGATTCCAGGTCAGCAGGAGCTCTAGGGACGCGGCGAGATCCGGGAGCGCGTTGGGCAGTTCCTTTGTCGCAGGCAACCCGCGAAGCGCGAGCCAGAGCCCGGCAGCGAGGACGAAGTTGACCGTCGGTCCGGCGAGGCTGATCACCACCTCGCGCCGCGGCTCCGGAGGAATGCCGTCGAACTCGGCCACGCCGCCGATGGGAAGGAGCAAAATTCGCGAGACCCCGACTCCGTACCGCTGGGCAGCGAAGCAGTGACCGAGCTCGTGCAACACCACGCAAAGGAAGAAGGCCACCAGGATGCTGCTGTGCCACCACAACCCGGCCCAGCCCGCGTCTCGCCAACCGTGCCAAGCGTTGAGCCCCAGCAGCAGGTAAAATGAGCCGTGCAGCGAGAGCTGAATTCCCGCCACGCGGAAAAGGTTCGTTGACCAGCCTAGCATCGTCAGCGAAACAACCCGCCGAGCGCCAGAATGGCGAGTGCGCAGTGCGGGCTAGCCCGCCGCACTCGCCGGCCGGCCGACCGTCATGCCCGACGCCACCACCCGCCCGCCCACCCTGCTCGTCATCGACGACGACGCGGAAATTCGCTATTCGCTCTCGCGCGTGCTCTCCTCTCGAGGCTACCAGGTCGCCGAGGCCGCCAGCGGCGAGGAAGGCGTGGCCGTGGTGCGCAAGGGTCCGCCACCCGACCTGATCTTTCTCGACGTACGGATGGGCGGAATGAGTGGCATTGAGGCGCTGCAGCACATTCGCGCGGCCAGCCCGCGGCAGCTGGTGATCCTGATGACCGCGTTCGGCACCGCCCAGACGGCGATCGAGGCGATGAAGTTCGGCGCGGGGGACTATGTGATGAAGCCCTTTGACCCGGCAAAGGTGCTGGGCCTCGCGCAGCACGCCCTCAAGGCCCACGCGGACCTCCGCGCCGTCGGGGACTACCGGCCCACCATCAACGCGGACGACTACCGCGAGGGCATCGTCGGCAGCTCCCCGGTGATGCAGGAGGTCTTCAAAGTCATCGGCCAGGTCACCGCGAGCGACGTCACCGTGATGATCACGGGCGAGAGCGGCACCGGCAAGGAGCTGGTCGCCCGCTCCATCTGGAAGCACAGCCACCGCGCGACCCGGCCGTTCATCGCCGTCAATTGCGCGGCGATCCCTGACAACCTGATCGAGAGCGAGCTGTTCGGGCACGAGAAGGGCTCCTTCACCGGCGCCACCGGCCAGCGCCTCGGCAAGTTCGAACTCTGCGACGGCGGCACCATCTTCCTCGACGAGATCGGCGACATGGCCCTCGCCACCCAGACGAAGATCCTCCGCGTTCTCCAGCAGGGCGAGATCCAGCGGGTCGGCGGCACGGAGATGATCCGCGTGGACGTCCGAATCCTCGCCGCGACCAACAAAAACCTCGAGGCGATGGTCCGCGACAAGACCTTCCGCGAGGACCTCTACTATCGCCTCAACGTCGTCCGCATCCGGATGCCCGCCCTGCGGGAACGCGGGGAGGACATCCCCCAGATCGTGGACTTCTGCCTCCAGAACCTTGCCCGCCAGCGCAAGACGCGGGTCTCCAAGGTCTCGCCCGAAGCCCTTGCACAGCTGTTGCGGCACGGCTGGCCGGGCAACGTCCGCGAGCTCGAGAACACGATCTACCGCAGCGCCGTAGTCGCCCAAGGGGATGCGATCCTGGTGAAGGACCTGCCGGCGGAGCTGGGCGGCGGGCACTCCAGCGCGCCCTTCACCCTCCCCTCCGCCGCTCCCAAGCCCGCCCTCGCTCCCGCGCTACCCGCGCCGCCGGTCTCCTCCCCCGCCATCGCTTCGGCGCCACGCCCCTTGGCCGAACTCCTCGACGAGATCTTCGCCCGCCTCTCCGCCACGGGGGAGCCGGTGCTGCCGTTCCTCGAGCGGGAAATGACCACGCGCGCGCGGCAGGCCGGCCCAGAGCTGGCCGACGCCGCGCCAGCGCCACGGGGCGCCAAGGGGGGCGCCAAGCGCGGGAGGGCACGCCGGTGAACCCTTCGGCCAAGGAGCCCCTGCGTCTCGTCCTCGCCTCAGGCAACCCGCACAAGTCGGCCGAGATGCGGGCCCTCGCGGCGGCTTCCGGCCTCGCGCTGGAGGTCCTGTCCGCCACCGCGTTCGGCGGGATGCCGGCCGTGGCGGAGGACACGGGCACCTTCCCCGGCAACGCTCGGCAAAAGGCCCAGGCGCTGCGCGCTCGCCTGCCGGCCGGCCATTGGTCGCTCGCAGATGACAGCGGGCTGTGCGTGGACGCCCTTAAGGGCGCGCCCGGGGTGGAATCCGCTTACTACGCTGGCCTCGCCGGGGATCCGGCCGCCAACCTCGCCAAGCTCGTCGCGGCGATGGCGGGCGTGCCCCCGGCCGCGCGGGGCGCCCGCTTCGTGTGCGTGCTGTGCCTGCTGGATCCCGCGGGCCGCGAAAGCCAATTCGAGGGCCGCTGCGCCGGGCGCCTCGCGCTCGCACCGGACGGCGGCGGCGGCTTCGGCTATGACCCGCTCTTCATCCCCGAAGGCCACACGGCCACGCTGGCTCGCCTCGGGGACGCGGCGAAGAACCGCCTCAGCCACCGGGCCCGCGCGTGGTCCGCCCTCGCGGCGGCCTTCCGCCACGGGACGCTAGGCACCGCCTGAACCGGAGCCCGCCTCAGCGCAGCAGCCAGTCCAGCGCGGCGGACAATCCGCCCTCCGCGGGACCGCGGTGGCGCTGGAGGTTCGATGCACTCGCCGCCGCGGCGTAGGCGCCGGACGCGATCGCCTCGCCCTCGGGCTCACCGGCGACCCAGAGCGGATGCGGCGCGCTGAGGGCCAGCAGGCCCGGGACATCCAGGTACTTGGCCCCGCCCGGCAGAAACCGCGGGTCGCGGTAGTCGAGCAGCGAGGCGAAGCGGAAGCCGCCAGTAAACACCGCCGCGCGCGCGATCTCCCCACCTGCCAGGGCGCGGGCCGCGACGGCCACGGGCCCCAGCTCCCCGAGACCCAACAGGTCCACCTGCCGGATTCCCAAGCTTTCGCGGGCGAAGCGGGTGAGCGTCAAAATGTCGTGCGCGCGCTGGGCGAACAGGGAGGAATTATAACCGTGTGTGTAGGCCGCGGATTCCCGCGGGTTGCGCACCACCCGCGTCTGCCGCGGCGCTCCACCCTCGGTGACGAACTCACCCAGAAACAGGAGATCGGCCGCCAGCACCGCGTGCCCGGCCCGAAGCAGCCGGAAAACCTCCGGACGCAGGCCACCCTGCGCGTCGCGCAGCCCGGACTTGCCAGCGGAATCCGCCCAGAGCACCACGCGGCCGGAAGGCTTCGCCGGCTCCAGCAGCACCGCCGGCAGTTCCTCGCGGTGCGTTTCATTGCGCACGCGGCCCGCGAGCTCCCGGAAGTCCCCGCGTTCCACCGTCGTTCCCGCAATCCAGCGGGTCACACCCGCCGCGTCGCGGTCGCGTCCGAGCGCCGCCGCGAAACCGCCGCCGACCAACTCCCGAAACCGCGCCGGCTGCGGCACGGTGGCCTCAAGCTGGCGGCGCGCGTCCTCCGCGAACCAGCGCAGCAGCGCGCGCTCGAAGTCGGGATCCTCGCTCTTCGGCGCCGGGTGACCGGGCCCCCAGACCGTCAATTGGTCGCGGGTCAACGGCACGTAGTCGCGCTCGACGACCGGCTCCTTCTGGCCGAGCCGGAAGTGCTGGTTGAGAAAGGTGTGGAAGGCGGAGCGCGATACCGCGTTGTAGTTGTGCGGGAAGTGCTCTCCACGGTGCAGGTGCACGTGCTTCGGCGCGCCGAGCAGCGCGTACAGGCGCTGCAGCTGGGGGAAACCCTTGGTCGACATCTCCCGCGTCCAGTCGTTTGCGGTCGTCATCCCCTGCGGCCCAGGCGCGAAGAGCGCGGCGAACTCTACGTTCCCGGTGCCAATGCGGAGCAGCGATGAGTTCTCGCAGGTGCAGCCACCCTGCATCGCGGTGCTGACCATCACGGCGGGGAAGGAGAGCTTTACCCGGGAGTCGATCGCCGCGAGCAGCATGGTCTGCGTGCCCCCGCCGCTCGCGCCGGTGATGGCCACCCGCTCCGGATCCACCTCCGGCAGGCTGAGGACGAAATCGAGCGAGCGCACCGCGTTCCAGGTCTGCAGGCCCATCACGCTCTGCAGGCGCGACTCGGCGGGCGTGCTGTAGAGGCCCCAGTTCTCGACCGTGTTCATCTCCGGCCGCTGCTTGGCGAAACGGTGGATCACCTGCGCCGAGAACTGCCGCGCGTCGGAGTCGCTCAGCATATCCCACTGCCAGACCATGCAGCCCATCCGCGCCAGTTGCACGCACATCGCTTGGAAGCGGCTGCGCCCGCCCTGCTCGAAACGCTCCTGCCCGGTCGCGATTTCCTGGCGCAGCTTGGCCTCGGTCTCCTCTGAGAGGCGGGCGTCCTTCCAATGGCCGTGCGCGAAGAGGACCACGGGCACGCGCCCCACGGGACGCAACGGCCGATAGAGGCTGCCGGTGACGAAAAACCCGGGCGCGCTTTCAAAGTAGACCTTCTCAACCGCATAGTCCTCCCGCTCGATCCGTCCGTGTACGACCGCCTGCAACGGCCCGCGCGTGGGCATCGGCCAAAGGCCCTGCGAAACTAGGATTTGCCGCCGGACCTGCGCGCTCCGCGCGGCCCACTCCGCGGCGGTGGCGGGGGGCGTGAACGGGAAATAACCGTCAAGATCCTTCGGAGCCTGGAGACGGATGTCGTCGGGCAGTTGGCCCGGCGGCAGGACCCGCGGCACAACGGCCGGCAGGGAGGTGAGCAGGAGGGAGGAGAGGAGCAGGGCCACGCGCATCCGGCGGAGGAGGTGCGCGGAGCAGAGCAGGAGCCGCGCCCCCGGGCCAAGCGAATTCACCGCCGGTCCGCCCTTGCAAACCCGTGGGCCTCGGACTTTAACCGACGGATGCCCCTGCCTCCGGAACAAGCCTGGTTCCCGCTGAAGACCTACGGGTGGGGCTGGGGTGTGCCCCGCCGCTGGCAGGGCTGGGCGGTGATCACGGCCTTCGTCGCCGCCCTCGGGGCCGCCGTGCTGCTGCTGCCCCGGCACCCAGGCTGGTTCGTCGCCGCAGTGGTCCTCGATGCCGCTGGCCTGATCATGGTGTGCTGGTGGAAGGGCGAACGGCCCCGTTGGCGCTGGGGTCCGGACACCTGAAGGCGGACTCATTTAGGCGGCGGTTGCGCCTTGGCAGCCGGGAGTCCTCCGGCCCAGATTTGGCCACCCTGATGACCTCACGCCGCCTGCTTCCGCTGCTGCTCCTGCCCCTCGCCGCGCCCGGCGCCACCACGCCCGCGCCGCGCCCGAACGTCGTGCTGATCGTCGCCGATGACCTCGGCTACGGGGAACTCGGCGCCTACGGCGGCACCGAGATCCCCACCCCGCACCTGGACCGTCTCGCGGAGGAGGGCCTGCGCTTCACCCAAGGCTACGTCACCGCCTCCGTCTGCGCGCCCTCGCGCGCAGGCCTGCTCACCGGGCGCCAGCAGACGCGCTTCGGCTTCGAGGGCAACCCCATCGGCGCCGTGAACGCCGACCCCAAGGTTGGTTTACCAGTCGACGAGCGCACCCTCGCGCAGCACCTCCGCGCGACCGGCTACGCCACGGCCGCCATCGGCAAGTGGCATCTCGGGGGCACCGCCGCGTACCACCCGCTCCGTCGCGGCTTTGACGAGTTCTACGGCTTCCTCCACGAGGGTCACACCTACGCCCAGCGGCCGTGGAACGGCGGCATCACCTGGCTCCGCCGGCTCCGCCTGCCCGATGGGGGTGAGGGCCGTTGGACCTCCCCGGACGGGCGCACCGTCTGGACCACGCATATGGGCACGCAGGAGCCCGACTACGACGCCAACAACCCGGTGCTGCGCGGCAGCCAGCCGGTCGACGAGCCGCAGCACCTCACCGACGCCCTCACGCGGGAGGCGTGCGACTTCATCGAGCGTCACTCCGCCCAGCCCTTTTTCCTCTACGTGGCTTACAACGCGGTGCACTCGCCGCTGCAGGCCACAGACCGCCACCTCGCTCGTTTCCCGCACCTGCCGGACCTGCATCGCCGGATCTTCGCCGCGCTTCTCGCGCAGCTCGACGAGGGCGTGGGCGAAATCCTCACCCGGCTTCATTATCACGGCCTCGACGGCAACACGATCGTCGCGTTCCTTTCGGACAACGGCGGCGCGAGCCGCGAGCTCACCTCCCGCAACACGCCTCTCCGCGGCGAGAAGGGCTCGCTTCTCGAGGGCGGGATCCGCGTGCCGTTTCTTGTGCGCTGGCCGGAGGGGCTGCCCGGCGGCCGCGTGGAGACGCGTCCCGTAAGTTCTCTCGACCTCGCCGCGACCATCCTCGCGGCCGCTGGGCGCTCCCCCGGGGAGCTTGGCCTCGACGGGGAGGACCTGGCCACCGCGCTGCGGCAACCGGCGCGGGAGCGCACCCTGCTCTGGCGGATGGGTCCCCGGGCCGCAGTACGGTCCGGGGACTGGAAGTTGTTGCGCGACCCCGCCCGCGAGCGCTCGGGTCCTTGGCACCTCTACCACCTCGGCCGTGATCCCGGGGAGACGGAGGACTTGGCCGCGCGCGAACCCGCCCTGGTGCAGGAACTGGCGGCCCGCTGGGAGGCGTGGAACCGGACCCAGGCCGAACCCCGGTGGTGAGCTTTACCTGATGAACCGACTACACCTCCTGCTGCTACCTTGGCTCGCGCTCGCCGCGACCGCCGCCACCTCCGTCGAGATCCGCCCGGAGCCCCTGCCTGGGACCCGGCCGCGCAACGTCATCCTCATTCTGGTCGATGACCACCGTTACGATGCGCTCGGCTTCCTCGGCCACCCCTTGGCGGAGACGCCGCACCTCGACTCCCTCGCGCGGAACGGTGTGCACGTCCGCAACGCGCTGGTCACGACCTCCCTCTGCTCCCCGAGCCGTGCCTCGATCCTCACCGGGCTATACACGTTCCGCCACCGCGTGATCGACAACAACCGCGCGATCCCCCCGGGCACGGTCTATTTCCCGCAGTACCTGCAACGGGCGGGCTACCGGACGGGCTTCTTCGGCAAGTGGCACATGGGCGGCGAGGGGGACCAACCGCAGCCAGGCTTCGACCGCTGGGTGAGTTTCCGCGGCCAGGGCGAGTACCTGCCCCCAACCCCCGATTACACCCTCAACGTCGACGGTCGGCGCGTGCCGCAGCGCGGGTACATTACCGACGAGCTCACCGATTACGCGCTCGACTTCATCCGCGAGCAGCCCGCGGGCGGGAAGCCGTTCTTCCTTTACCTCTCCCACAAGGCGGTGCACGCCAACTTCACCCCGGCCGCGCGCCACGAGGGTCGCCTGAGCCACAAGACTTGGCGCCGGCCCGCGGCGGCCACCGACCCGGCTACCCAAGCCGGCAAGCCCCGCTGGCTCCGCGACCAGCGCAACTCCTGGCATGGGGTCGACTTCCCCTATCACAGCGACCTCGATATCGAGCGCTACTACAAGCGCTACTGCGAAACCTTGCTCGCGGTCGACGACAGCGTCGGCCGGATCCTCGCCGAGCTGAAGGCGAAGGGTGTCCACGACGACACCCTGATCGTCTATATGGGCGACAACGGCTTTATGTTCGGCGAGCACGGCCTGATCGACAAGCGCGTCGCCTACGAGGCCTCCATCCGCATCCCGATGCTGATGCAATGTCCCTCCCTGTTCCCGGGCGGCAAGGCGATCGACCAGGTAGTCGCCAATCTCGACGTTGCCCCGACGATTCTTGAGGCGATGGGCCTTGCCACTCCCGCGCATATGGACGGCCGCAGCTTCCTGCCCCTTGCGCAGGGTCGCTCGATCCCCTGGCGCCAGCACTTCCTCTACGTATACTTCTGGGAGAAAAACTTCCCCCAATCCCCCACCGTCTTCGCGCTCCGCGGCGACCGCTTTAAGTACATCACCTATTACGGACTCTGGGACACCGACGAGCTCTACGACCTGCAGGCGGACCCGGAGGAGCAGCGTAACCTCCTCCACGATCCCGCGCACCGGGAGACGGCGGTGGCCATGGAGCGCCAGCTCTACCGGTTGATGGGCGAGCTCGGCGGGATGGAGATCCCGCTCAACCCGCCGCTCGGCGGGTCGCAGAACAAGCGCCTCCGCGGACGGGCCGGCGACCGCGCGGCTGATTTCCCGGCCCCGTTCGTCGTCGAACGCCCGATCAACGACAACGCGCGCTGATCCCCCGGAGCCGCCCCTCAGGGGCGGACGTCCACGACCTCGGCGCGCGGAAAGCGCACCTTCGGGGCCGCCGCGTACTTATCCCCCGCCGCCCGGTAGCCCGCCGCGCAGGCCACGACCGTGCCGTAGCCCGTGCCAGCCAGGCCAAGGATCTCGTCGTACTTGCGGGGCTCGATGCCCTCCATCGGGCACGTGTCCACGCCGAGGAGCGCCGCCGCCAGCATGAACTGGCCCAGCGCGATGTAGCCCTGATGGTCCTGCCACGTGTCCAGCGTGCCCTCGCGGCGCGCCCGCTCGACGCTGCCCGCCATCATCCCGCGGAATTTGGCCAGCGACTCCACCGCCACCCCGCGCACCGCGGCGGTCCGGGCGACGTGCCGGTCGATGTGCGACGCGTCCAGCCCGCGCCGAACGGTGAAAACCACGAAATGCGAGCAGTCTCGCGGCTGGCTCTGCCCGTAGGACGCGGCCTGCAGCGGCTCCCGCAACTCCGGCTGGGTGACGACCACGAACCGCCAAGGCTGAAGCCCGAGGGAGGACGGCGTGAGCACCAAGCTTTCCTCCAGCGCCGCCCACGTCGGATCCGCGATGGCGCGCGCCGGATCAAACTGCTTGGTGGCGTAGCGCCAGCGTAGGGCCTCGAGCAGGTGGGCGGGGGAAGAAGGAGTCATTGAATGAAAGGCGGGAACCTGGGGCGCGCGCCGCCCCGGCGCAAGCCGCGGGGCTTACCGTTGCTCGCCCCAACGCTGCGCCAGCATCCCGCCCGCGACCAGTTGCACCGTGTGATAGACCATCAACGGCAGAAGGATCATCCCCAGGGCCGGGTGCGCGCCAAAGATCAGCTTTGCCATCGGCACCCCGGCGGCGAGCGACTTCTTGGCGCCACAGAAGACCATCGCGATCCGGTCCTCGCGCGCCAGGCCCGCGAGCCGGGCGACGGCGGAGGCGGCGCCCAGCATCGCCGCAAGCACCGCCAAGCTCAGCGCTAGGACGAGCGCGAGGGACCAGGGTCCCTGCTGCCTCCAGACACCCTCTTGGAAGGAGTCGCAGAAAGACGTGTAGACCAGAAACAGGATCACGCCGCGGTCGACGTAAGCAATCCGCGCCTTGCGCGCCGCGAGCCACGCGCCCCACCACGGCCGCAGCGCCTGACCGGCCGCCAACGGCAGCAGTAGCCACCGGACAAGATCCCAGATCACCGGCCCGAGGGGGCGGGTCTCACCTGCGGCCCCAAGGGCGGTCGCCACCCATAGGGGAGTCAGGATGATACCAAGCAGACTGGAAGTGGTGGCGTTGAACACAGATCCAGCGACGTTGCCCCGCGCCGCGGCCGTCATCGCGACGGAGGAGGAGACCGTCGATGGGGCCGCGCAGAGGAAGAACAGGCCAATCCTCAGCGGCTCCGCCAACTGGCCCGCCAGCCCGTGGTACAGCACCAGCCCGAGGAGCGGGAAAAGCAGGAAGACGCAGCTCTGGGCTAGCAGGTGCAGGCGCCAGTGCAAAACCCCGTCGCGCAGCGCGCCGCACGACAGGGCCAGCCCGTGCAGAAAGAAGAGGAGCGCGACCCCAGCCTTGGCGAGCAGGTCCGGCCGGAGCGCACCACCGGTCGCCCCGGGAGCGGGCCCCATCCACGCCAGCGCCGCCGCCGCGACCATCCCGAGCAGGAATCCGTCTGGCCGGAACCTCACCGCCGACCCCCGATCCTCTCGCGGAAACGCTGTCCGATCGCGGCCAGTTCCTCCCGGCCCTGGAGACGTAGCAGCCAGAGCAGCGCGACGTAGAATCCAGCCGCGCCGCTAATGATGACGACTAGGCCGGCCGCATCCGCCGCCAGCCCCGCGGGTGCTAAATGCTGCCACGCGAGGTAAGTCGCCCGGACCACCCCGGCCATCGCGACGGTGGCAAGGAGGATCTTGCCGAGGTCGCGCCAAAGGTGGTGGAACGCCAGGCCCGGGCGGCGGCGCGCTAGGATCAACTGCAGATGCACGGCTTGGACGGCCAATGCCGCGTTACTCGCCAACGCCAAGCCGAGCGTCCCCCACTTGCCCATCAGGATCAGGCTGAGGCCGAGGTTGACGATGAAGCTCAGCGCCGCCGCGCGTACCGGCGTGGCGGTGTCCTTCTCCGCATAGAAGGCGCGCAGGACGAGCGTGGTGAAGGCGAGGAAGGGCAGCCCCGCCGCGAAGATGGCGAGGACGGGACGCATCGCTGCGGTGTCGGCGGGGCCGAATTCGCCCCGTTGGAACAGCACGCGTACGATCGGCTCGGCGAGAAGCACCAGGCCCGCGGCAGCGGGCAGGTTAATCACCAAAATCAGCCGCATCCCCTTGCGGTAGGAGGCCGCGAAGGCATCCCACTCCCCAGCCGCGGCGTACCGGGCGATCAGCGGGAAGACGACCGTCGAGACCGCCAGCGTGAATACCCCGACCGGCAGCTCCATCAGTCGCGTCGCCAGATTGAGGATCGCCACCGCCGAGTCGTTGAGGGACAGCCCCACAAGCCGGGAGACGGAAATGTTGATGAGGTGAATCGCCGAGCCGAAGATAGTCGGCGCCATCAAGCGCAGAATCTGCCTCAGCCCGTCATCCACGCCGAGCGCGAACCGCGGTCGCCATCCCTCGCGCCGCAGCGCCAGGGCCGGCACGATCAGTTGCAGCATTCCGCCCAGCAGGGTGCCCGCGCAAAGCCAGAGTATCCGCCCCTTCGGGCTCGCCGCCCAACCGCCGTAAGCGGCACCCGCGAGGCAAAAGATCATCGCGAGGTTGAGCCACACCGGCGAAAGCGCCGGCTCAAGGAAACGGTTGAGCGTCTGCAATGCCGCACTGAAGGCGGCCGCGAGGCAGATGCAGACCAGGTACGGGAAAAGGATCACCGCGAGATCCGCGGCCACCAACCAACGCTCGAGCGCCGGGGCCACCTCGTTCCCGCGCCCCTCGCCGGCCGCGAGCCACCGCGGCACGAACGCCAGCACTAGCATCCCGCCGGCCACAATGCCGCCCGTGACCACCAGGAGCCAGCTGGCGACGCGGTTCACCAGCAGGAGAGCCGCCTCGCGCTGCGCCGCGCGGATTTCCTGCTGCAGCGTGGGCACTAGGGCCGCCGTGAGCGCTCCTTCCCCGAGCAACCGACGGAACAGGTTCGGTAGAGTAAAGGCGGTGTAGAACGCCGAGGCCAAGGCCTCCAGACCGAACACCGCCGTCACCAAGGCGTCCCGCACTAGCCCGAGGCAGCGAGACGCCAAAGTGGCGCCTGCCACGACCCCGATATTCAGGAAGCTCTTGGACACGCCTCCACTTTGCGGAACAGCGGCGCCCACCCGCAAGACTTAGCCGGAACGATGCGCTTGGACGCGGAGCTGCAGGGTGAGATGACGAGCGCATTTCAGCGGCAAGAGACCGAGGAATACCCGCAGGGTATAGCGACCGTGGAGAGCCACTGAAAGGTGCCGCCAGGTTACCTCGATGCGCCCCGACCAAATGCATCTTTCCAGCTCAGGGCACGGGCCCGCGGCGGCGGGCCTCCCAGCGGTCTAGCGCCTCCGCGGTCGCCGCCTCGAGCGTGCGACCGTCCGCCCAGTCCCGTTCCCACTGGGCGACGAGGGCATCCCGGCGCCGGTCAGCCTCCGGCCCCGCCCCCAACACGAACGCCTCCGCCAAGGTCAGGGCCGCATTGCGATAGAAGGGGTGCATTCCAGCGATGCTCCGTCCTAAGTCTACGCCACGGCGGGCAAGCTCCGCGGCCACCAACGGCTCCGTCCGCCGGCCGAGCACCTCCACCAAAGGTGCCAACCGGTCCGCGCCGGCCTCGTCGGCAAACGCGAAGCGCGCCAGCGCCGCCAGAAGCTCGCGCGCCTCCTCCGCCTCAAGGCCCGGGAGCACTCGCTGCCGCAGGTGATAATGCCAGCCGGTCTGCCACCAGAGCTCCCGCTCGTCCGGCTCCCCGAAACGGCCGGGGTAAGCCTGCGCCAGCATCGCCTGCGGATCACCGCCAGCCAGCAGGCGGGCGAGCAGCCGCGGCCATTCGCCGCCCCGGCCCGACTCCGCGATTAAAAAGGTGAACAACCACGTCGCCCCCGCCGCATCCCCCTCGGGTCCAGATGCGCCTCGAGGACCTTCGAGCAGAGGCACCAGCCCGGGTGGCGGCCGGCGCCGCGAGCCCTCGCGCAGCGCATCGAGCCGCGCCCCGTCGGTCCGCGTCTCCCACCAACCCGCGGCCCCGAGTACCATCCAGGAGGCGACCACCGGCTGAATCGTCGCCCCGTGCAGAGCCGCGCCGAGGCGGTGCAAGAGCGCGTCCACCAACGCCACCCGCAGCGCCCGGCCCTCCTGCGCACGCGGACCCAGCCAGAGGGTCACCAGGCCGCCGGTTTCGACCGCGACGCCGTGCGTCAAGGGCGCACCGGGCGTTCTGCCCGGAACAACGCGCACGAATACCGGCGAAGGGAATGCCGGGGGCAGGCCCAGCGGCGCCGCGAGCACGCGCCACCCCTCCTCCGCCGCGGCCGCGACGCGGTGAGCCGTGGCCGCGTCCATCGACGCCACCTCAAAGCGGCCCGCGAGGCTCGCAGCCAAGACCGGCGCGGCGCCGCGTAGCGGCAGGACGGCCAGCAAGCCGAGCACGAGCCGCAGGACATGATTCACGGCCGACCTGGCCGGAGCGTCGCCCCGGCAACCACCACCTCCCGTGCCCCCGACAACGCCGCGCGCAACTCCGTTGGCAACAACAGGTCCGCCGACTCGCGCCCCGCGACCGCGGTCAGCACCGGCTGGCGATGTAGCGCGAGCCCGGCCCCGGCCGCGGCCCACACCAGCCCGCGCCAGCCCGTCTCCTCCGCGTTCGGCTGTTTCGCCCGCACGGGGAATCAGGGCTTTCCGCCCGCCGGCTTCGCCGGGGTCGCGGGTTTCGCGTCACCGCCCTTGCTCTCACCAGCGCCCTTGCTTTCACCACCGCCCTTGCTCTCACCAGCGCCCTTGCTTTCACCACCGCCCTTGGGTGCACCGCCCTTGCGGTAATCCGTGATGTAGAAGCCGGACCCCTTAAAGATCAGCCCGCTGCCTCCGCCGAGAAGGCGTTTGAGGCTCCTTTTCCCGCACGAGGGGCAACGAACCAGCGGATCCTCGCGCATTGACTGGAACTGCTCGAACGTATGGGCGCACTTCCGGCAGGCGTACTCGTAGGTGGGCATGACAAAGGCGCGGAGCAAATCGCGGCGACCTGCCGGAGGCGAGGCCGGAGTGAAGGATCATCCCATGCCTAGGCGGAAGCCGCCGGCGACGCCAGCACCCGGCGATAGATTGCCTCATACCCCGGGACCACCACCGCCGCGGAGAACACGGATTCGGCCCGCCGCCGCGCCTCGGTTCCCAGCCGGCCTCGCCGCTCCGGATCGTCCAGCAACGACGTCACCGCCGCCCCCAGCGGCCCCGGATCCGCCGCAGCAACCAGCAGGCCGGAGCTACCGTCCTCCATCACTTCCGGAATGCCGCCCACCGCGGTCGAGACGCTCGGGCAGCCGAACCGCATCGCCTCCAGCAAGCCGAGGCAGAAGCTCTCGGATTCTGAAGTGAACACTCCCAGATCGACCGCCTGCAGATAGTCCTCAACGTCGAAGACGTTCGGCCGCACCACGACCCGCGACTCCAGCCCCAGCCGGCGCACCAGCGGCACGTACGGCGAGAAATCCCCGCCCGCCAGCACCAGCAGTTTCCATCGCCGCCCAGCGGGCACCCGCGCCAACGACTCCAGAAGGAGGTCGAAGCGCTTGACCGGACGGAGATTTGAGAGGTGCACGAGCAAAGGTTCCTCCCCCACTCCGAGCTCCGCCCGCACCTCGGCCCGCGACCGCCTAATCGGCCGCGGGGAAAAGAAGTTCGGAATCACGTCGATCGGGCACTCCAACGCCAGCAGCCGGCGCGTCTCGTCCCGCAGCCATGCCGAGACCGTGGTTACCGCGTCCGACTGGAGCAGCGCATGGCGGATCGCGGGCCCGTAGCCGGGGTCGCGGCCCAGCAGGGTCGTGTCGGTGCCGTGCAGCGTGGTCACGACGCGCGGCGCCCGCTCGGGTCCGGCCATCGCCCGCGCTAGGATCGCCGCGGTGGCGTGCGGCACCGCATAGTGCACGTGCAGCACGTCGAGGGCGTGCACCCGAGCCACCTCTGCCATCCGCACCGAGAGCGGGAGCGTGTAGTCCGGATAGCGGAACAGCTCGTAGTCGTTGATCGCGACCGGGTGCAAGTGGATGCCCGGCGTCGCGGCGGAAAGGCGGAACGGGCGCTCGTAAGTTATGAAGTGCACGGCGTGGCCGCGCCGCGCCAGTTCCTCGCCGAGCGCCGAAGCGAGGATTCCGCTCCCGCCCACGGACGGGTAGCAAGTGATGCCGATGCGCAGGGGTCGCCCGGCGGCCATCTCAGAACCGGCGCGCCGCGCGCGTCAGGCCATCCAGCCCGGTAACCAGCGGGGCACTCGCGGGAAACAACGCCAAGGCGTACTCCACGCCGGCCCGCAGCCCCAGCACGCGTGCCCGGGAGAGCTGCAGTTGCACGTAATGGCGCGTCCGCAGCTGCGTGCTGTGTGCGGTCATCGCGGCAGTCCAAGCGGCCACCACCTCCGGCGCGGAAACATCAACCAAGATGCGGCCGCCCGCAGCGGGCTCGGCCTCCGGCGTGACCGAGTAATGAAAGAGCTGGCCGATGGCGTGCGGCGCGCCGCGGAGGCCTGCGAGCCCGCCAAACCGCGCCAACCGGGCCGCGTCACGCGCGAGCTGGCCCACGACGACGTGATCGGGGTGTTGGTCTACCTCAAGGGTCGGTGCGAGCACGATCTCCGGCCGCACCCGCCGGATCAGGCCGGCCAACGCCCTCGCCGCAGCCGGCCGGGCCTCGAGGGCCGCATCACGCCCGAGGACCAGAAACGCCAGCGTGGCACCCATCAGCGTGGCCGCGCGCCTCGCCTCGCGCGCCCGACCCGCAGGGGTGCCGTGGCTCGCGGCCTCGCCACGCGTGCAGACCACCACGTGGACCGGCCGGCCCGCGCGCGCCGCCTGCACCAGCACCGCGCCACAACCGAACTCGACGTCATCGGGATGGGCCCCGAGAGCGAGGAGCGGGGCAGGCTTAGACGAGGGCTTCTTCCGGGCGGTCAATGGCATCGCGGGGCACGAAGGTGATCTCAGGCGCGTCCTCGCGGCGCAAGTACGCTTGTTCCCCCGCCCCCGCCACGTAGTGGGTGCAGCGGATCACCGACTGCATCCAGCGCAGGCGCGTGTCCCTCGTTGGCGAAACCTGCTCCGCGCCGAAAGAAGCATCCGGCAGCTCCACGTAGGCGTCTCCGCCCTCATGCAGCCGGAACCCGCCGTCGACGCGGCGCGCCCGCACCACCTCGCCGGCGTGCGGCAGGTCCACGAAACAATCCGAGATCGCGCACGCGTCCCGACGGAAACCCGGATCGGAGGAGCGCGCGACGCGGATGCCCTCGAGCAGACCGAGGCCGCCGTAAACGGAGAGGCAGAAGTCGGCAACGTTGGCGCCGTCCGCCGCCGTGAACGCCGCGAGGGATTCGGGCGAAGCGTAGGCCCCGAGCTGACGCAGCATCCCCGCCTGCCACCCCGCCGGGATCCGCTTCCGGTAAAGCGGCGACCACTTGCGCTGCAGGCGGTTCTCAAACGCGAAGTTGAGGGTTGCCAGCTCACCCGTCCGCCGGTGCCGGAGCAGGGTCTGCGTCTCCCTCGGGTCATGGTCGCTGTCGTGGTAAAAGAAAACGATCTCCCCCCCGAGCTCCGCCTGCAACCGGCGTGCGGTGGTAAATTTCGCCGCGAGGAAGCGCCGGGGAAAAAAGCCGCAGGGCTGTTGGCCGAGGCAGATGACGGGGCCCGCGCTCATCGCGCCCTTTCCCGCGCCCACGGCAGGCACGCCTGCAGCGCCAGGCTCAGGCCGAAGCACGCGCCGCAGCCGATCAGATTGTACCAAAGATAGGAGATGCTGAGCGTCCGGTAGAGAACCAGCACCAGCACCTGCGCCGCGATCGCACCCCAGAAGACCGCGGTGCCGCCGACGCGCCGCGCGAAGAAAGCGACCAAGAATAGCCCGAGCACCACGCCGTAGAAGAGGGATCCGAGGATGTTGATCGCCTCGATCAGGTTCTCCGAGAACCGCGCGAACAGAGCGAAGCCGATCGCGAACAGGCCCCAGCCGGCGGTGAACACCTTCGCCATGCGGACCTCGCGAGCCTCATCCGCAACGGCCCGCGGCCGCAGGTGCCGCCAGAAGTCGACCGCCGTAGTGGTGCCCAGGGCATTGAGCTCACCCGCCTTCGAGCCCAGCGCGGCGGCGAACATCACCGCGACGAGCAGGCCGACCAGCCCCGGCGGCATTTGCCCGAGGATGAAGTGCATGAAGACGTAGTCCGAATCCTTGGTCTTGGCCCGCGGGTCCGCCACCACGAGCGCCGCCTTGGCCTCGCGGCGGACGGTGTCGACCCCCGCCTGCGCCGCCTTCAGGGCCTGCCTCGCCGGCACCTCCACCGCGGGATCACCGGCCTCGCGCGCGGCCAGCCACGCCCGCGCCGCCGCCTGCCGCTGCGCGTGGGCCACACCGTGGCGCTCCTCCAGTTCCCGGAAACGCGCTCCCGCTGGCCCCACGGTGTGCCGTTCCCACTCCGCGCGGTTGAAGAAGACCGGCGCCGGCTGGAAATGGTAAAAGACGAACATCATCGTCCCGAGTAGCAGGATGAGAAACTGCATCGGGATCTTCAGCAGCGCATTGCAGACCAGCCCTAGGCGGCCCTCCCGCAGACTCGCCCCTCCGACGTAGCGCTGCACCTGCGACTGGTCGGTGCCGAAGTACGAGAGCGAGAGGAAGAGCCCGCCCAGCACGCCGCTCCAGAAGGTGTAGCGGCGGTCAGGATCGAGAGCGAAGTCAACCGCCTCCAGCCGCCCGAGCGCCCCGGCCACCGCGAGGCCGTCCTCCGGCAGGCGCTGCCAAAGCAGCGCGAACGCCGCCACCATCCCGCTGAAGATCACGGCCATCTGCCCCTTCTGCGTGAGGCTCACCGCCACGCTGCCGCCCGTCACGGTGTACGCGACCACCAGTAGGCCGGTGCTGACGATCGTCGCGTCGATCGGCCAGCCCAGCACGGTGGAGAGAATGATGGCCGGCGCATAGATGGTTACCCCACTGGCCAACCCGCGCTGGAGCAGGAACAGCGCCGCGCCCAGAAGCCGCGTCTTCCCGTCGAAGCGCCGCCCGAGGTATTCGTAGGCGGTGTAAACGCCCAGCTTACGGTAGACCGGGAGAAACACGGCGCAGACCAGAATCAGCGCGAGCGGCAGGCCGAAGTAATTCTGGACGAAGCCCAGCCCGCTCTCGAAGCCCTGCCCCGGGATCGACAGGAAGGTGATCGCACTCGCCTGTGTCGCCGCCACCGAGACGCCGACCGTGAACCAGCGCGTCCCCTGCTTGCCCCGCAGGTAGGCGTCGAGTTGCCCCGCCCGCCGCGACTTCCAAGTGCCGTAGGCCGCGATGCCGAGCATCGTTCCCAGCAGCACCAGCCAGTCGAGGGCGTTCATCGGTAATGCGCGGTGAACCACACGAGGCCCGCGACCAGCAGAGAGAAGACGACTAGGATCAGCGCGTAGACGTGGCTCCAGCGGGACAGGCCCGGCAGCCCTGGCGGTTCGTCCTCGTCAGGGTCCCGCGCCCGCGGCGCCGGATCGGCAGGGCGCTTCATGGCGCGGGAGAAATCAAGTTGGCGAGCAGGCGGTAGGCGCCCGGCACGCCTGCCGGCAATTGGCGGAAGAATGCGAGCCCCGTGTAAACGTAGCGGCCGCGCCCGTGCCGCGCGACCAGCAGCCCGCTCCGCAGCGGCGCCTCCCCGGGGTCTGCAAGCGCCAGCACCGCCTCCCAGCGGGCCTCATCCCAACTGCTCGGGAAGTACGCCCCCCGCTCCTGCACCCAGCCCGCGAAATCCTCCGGGCCGATCCGATTCGGGCGGTTCAGCACCGGATGTGCCGGCAGGAGGAAATGCACCGGCGACCGTTCGTCGGTCACCCGCAATTGCGGCGCCAGCCCTTGAATCGAGAGCGCGTGCGGCGCGAGGTTCGGGGCCGCCAGGCCATTGGGCCGGTTGTACTGGGCGACCACCGTCCCCCCCTGCTCGACCCACGCGAACAAGCCCGGCAAATTCCCGGCGAGGTCCTCCCGCTCGTTGAACGCGCGCACGCCGATCACCACCGCTTCAAGGCCCACCAGCCCGCCCGGCGAGAGGTCCTTCCCCTGCAGGCGCCGGACCGTGCAACCGAGCTGGACGAGGGCCCGCTCCACGTCATCGCCCGCCCCCGGAAGGTAACCCACCTGCCGCGCTCCCACCCGCACGTCCGCGGCAATCAGCCGAACGACCGCCGGCGGCTGCAGGATCTGCGGCGCGAGGTGCGGGTACCGGATCTCCGCCCGCTGGCCCGCGTAACGCCGCCCTCCCACCTCCGCAAAGAGCCGCAACCGCGCGCGCCCGCCGGCCGCGGGGGCCGTCACGCGAACCGTCACGGAGGCGGGCGCACCCGAAGCGGCGCGGAATTCTGGGGCGGCGACCTCAGCCCTCCACCCATCCTCCGCCTCCGCGACCAGCCGCCCGGCCAGCGGCTCACCCTCGCGGGCGAGTTGGACCTTGACCTCCCGCGTCGCCCCCGGGGCAAACAACTCCACCTCGTGCGCCACTTGGAACACCAGCGGCGCCACCACCGCCACGCCTCGGCGGCGTCCCGCACGCTCTCCGGTCTCCGCCGCCTCGCCCGGCACGACCAGCGACCACGGCTCGCCACCGATTTCCAGAGCGAACGTCCAGCTGAACGCTGGCGGATCCTCCGCGCGGCCAATCAGACTCCGGTCGGCCACCGTAAACAGTCCCGCGGCCCCCTCCTCTTGGAGCCAGTAGGGATGCGTCAACGCCTGATCGGCCGGCACCCGCGCCTCCGTCTGAAGCCGCCAGACGGCCCCGGGCGCGATCTCCCCGCGGCCCTCTGGCAACTCCCGTTCGCCGAGGCGCACCCCGCGCAGCCGCACCGCGACCGCCCCTGCCGCCAGTTCCAGGTTCCACCGCAACGTCGAGCCCGGCACCACCTCGGCCCGGTCCGCCGTCACCTGCGCGCGCAGGCCCAGACTTTCCTGAATGATTCCCTCCAACTGCCGCCGCCGGTCCGCCACGACGGCGTCTGCCGGCAGAGCGTCCAAGCGGCGCCGGAGGGCAAAAAGCGCGGGCACGCTCGCCGCCGGCTGCTCCGGCCGGAACTCGCGCCGCACCCCCTCGATGGCCGCCGCCAGTTCCTCGCCGGCCGGCCCATAGCGGCCCCAAGTCACGTCCACGCCATCGAACAGATCCCGCGCCGCGGGTTCGCCCTCAAGCACGGTGAAGGACTGCTCATTCGACCCCGCCCCGCCCCCGCGCGCGCCGAAGCTGCCGAAACCCTGCGTGATGTGCCGCGCGCGGCTCCGGCCTGCGATGGTCCCGAGGCCCTCGCCTGTCGCCGGATCGGCGCCGCCGATATCGAGCCGCAGCGACCCCTCGCCGCCCCCGCGACCAGGACCTCCGCTGTTCAGGACCACCCGCCGCGCCCGCCACGGTCGCAGCCCCTCCGCGATCTGCTCCGGATAGGCCGCGGGATCAGCCGCCAACGGCAGGGCCTCCACGCCCAGAATGCCCGAGGCGGTGTGGTGCCCGTGCGTGCCGCCGCCCCGCGGGGAAAACCGGGTCACGATCACGTCTGGACGGAATTGCCGGATGACGCGCACGACGTCGCCCAGCACCTCCCGCCGGTCCCAGAAACGCAGCGTCTCCTCGGCCGACTTGGAATAGCCGAAGTCGATCGCGCGGGTGAAGAACTGGACGCCGCCATCGAGTTTGCGCGCCTCGAGGAGTTCCTGGGTACGAGCCACGCCCAGCTTCGCGTCAAACTCGGGTCCGATCTCGTTCTGCCCGCCATCGCCGCGCGTCAGCGAGAGGTAGCCGGTGCGGTAGCCGCGCGCCCGGGCGAAGTAGGTGATCAGGTGGGTGTTCTCGTCATCCGGGTGGGCGGCGACGTGCAGCAGAGTCCCGGTGGTGGCGAAGCTCGCAAGCTGTTGGCGGAGCGCGGCCCCGGGGGCCGGTTCCCCGCCGACGGCGGCGCCGGTGGTCACCAGCGGCAGGATCAGGACGGGGAGGGTTCTCATCGGGGCGGCGAACGATCGGGAATGAGCGCTCCCCGCCGCGCACGCAAAACAGAAGTTCGCCGCGCGCTGCTCAGCGCAGCTCGTAGACCTCAACCAGCGCCTCGCCCGTGCCGCCATCCGCGCCCTTGACCAGCGCGGTGTAGCTGCCCGGGGGCAGCTCGGTCCGTAACGCGGCATCTCGGCTGGCCGCCGGCAGCAGGAAGGCCCCCACGCTCCCAAAAATTGCGGCCAGCGCCGGGTCCCAAGTGTCATTCTCCGCCACCTTCACCCCGGCGCCGTTGTAGATCTCCAGTTTCGGGTCCGCTAGGGTACCCGGCACCGCAAAGGCCGCCAGCCCCGGCCCGACCGCGCGGATCAGCAGCGGCTTCGCACCACTCCCCGCAAGGGTGAAGCCCGCGATGAGGACGTCGTCGCCCGTGCCGACCCGGTTGCGCGCGGACACGTTGATCAGCCGCGCCGCGCCCGCCGGGCCGGTCTCGTAGGCCTCGACGAGGACGACCCCGCCCACTGCCCCCGGCACCTGCGCAGTGAACCCGCCGGGCGTCAGGGGCGCGACTAGCGCGGCATCCCGGCTGCCCGCGGGCAGGGCGAAGGCTCCAACCGCCGAGAACACCGGCGCAAGCCCGGCCTGCCAGTCCTCATTCTCCTGCACGCGCACGCCCGCCCCGTTGTAGATCTCGATCCGCGGGTTCGCCATCACCCCGGGCACCCCGAAGGCCGCCAGGGCCGGGCCCACCGCCCGGAACAGCACCTCCCGCGGCCCCTCCGCCACCGCCACACCTACAATCAGCGTCGCCGCCGCCTCAAGGTTCGTCCGCACCGAAAGGTTCGCCAGCCGTGCCGCGGGACCCGCCGGGCCCTGCACGGTCAAGACCGCCCCGGAGCTGACGATAAACGCCGCGCCCGCGCTGACCCGCACCACGTAGGAGCCCGCATCGGAAACCTGCACCGCGGGCAGGGAGAGTGTCGCCGCCGTCGCGCCCGCCAGCGCCGCACCGTCCTTGAACCATTGGTAGATGAACGGTCCCGCCCCTCCCGCCTGAACGCTGAAGATCACCGCCTGCCCCACCGCCACGCTGCGTCCCAACGGCTCGGTCACTAGGGTCACGGCGCCACCGCTCACGCCCCCGACCACCAGCTTCGCAAAGGCCGTCTCCGACACCGCATCAGCACTCACCCGCACCCCGTAGACGCCCGCGTCCGCCGTCTGCACGGCGGCGATCGTGTACGTCGGCCGCGTGGCCCCCGCGAGCGCCGCCCCATTGCGCAGCCACTGGTAGGTCAGGCCACTGCCAGTCGCCGTGACCGCGAAGCTGGCCGCCTCGCCGACCGCCACCGACTGCCCGAGCGGGCGCGCGGTGATCGCCACGCCGTCAGTGCCAACGGGCCAGACGGTCAACGCCGCTGGCTCGCTGTCCACCGCCCCGCCCGGGCCGCTGACCCGGACCCGATAGGACGCCTCGTCGGCCACCGTCGGGGCCACCAAGGTGAACGCGGCCGCCGTCGCGCCCGGGATCGCGAAGCCATTCCTTAACCAAACGTAAGTTAGGCCGCCGCCGCTTGCGACCACCCGGAAGGTCACGGACTGACCCGTGGCCACCTGCTGCTCCACCGGATGAATCGAAATCACCGGCAACGCCGCGGCGCTAACCGGTACCGCGCGTCGGACCAGGTTATTACCGGAATCCGCGACGTACACCGCGTTGCCGTCCACCGCCACCGCCGCCGGGTAATAAAACCGCGCCGAAGCGCCTACGCTGTTGTCGTCCCCGATCAGGCCCGGGGAACCCGCGATCGTCTCCACCGCGCCCGCGGCCGAGATGCGGCGCACTGTGTGGTTGCCGTAGTCCGCCACGAAAAGATTACCCCCCGCATCGACCGCCAACCCGCGCGGCTGCTGGAAGCGCGCAACTGTGCTCGCCCCGTCGGCGTAGCCCGTCACGCCCTTCTGGCCTGCCACGGTGGAGACCACGCCCGCGGCCGAAATGCGCCGGATCAAGTGGTTCTCGCTGTCCGCTACATAGACGGTCCCCGCCGCATCCACCGCGATGCCCCAGGGGACGTTGAACCGGGCCGCCGCGCCCGTTCCGTCCGCGAAGCCTGAGGCCCCCGCGGCGCCGGCAAGGGTCGTGACGACCCCGGCCGCGCTGATCCGGCGGATCACGTGCGACCCACCCTCGGCCACATAGGCGTTGCCGGCGGCGTCCACCGCCACACCGTAAGGCAGGAGAAAGCGCGCCGAGGCTGCGGGGCCATCCGCCGTCCCCGCCTGCAGGCCAGCGCCCGCGAAGGTCGCGACCACCCCCGCCGCACTCACCCGACGAATCGCGAAGGTTCGCGCGTCCGCGACGAAGACGTTGCCCGCCCCGTCCGCCGCGACGCCCACCGGGAAATTGAAGCGGGCGGCGGCCCCCGTCGCGTCGAGGAATCCCGACTGGCCAAAGCTCCCCGCAAGAGTAGAGACGACGCGGCCCGGCGTAATGCGCCGCACGGTGTTGTTGATGGTGTCAGCCACCACCAGATTCCGCGCCGCGTCGACCGCGAGGCCGTAGGGCGAATTGAAGGTGCCGGGCGTCCCGTCCACGCCGCCCGCCACGTTCGACGTGCCGGCAAAGGTGGTCACCGAATAAGTCTCGGCGCGGAGGGCGGCGGGGCTGAGGAGCGCCAGCAGGGCGGCGGTGGTATGAAGGCGGGGGAGCGGCATCTGCAGACGGGAGGAAACGTGGCGGAGCGGACGTTACGCCGCCACGACACCCGCGGCACGCGGCGGGTGCAAGTCCCCGCTGTGGCGGACCGGGATTCGGCTCGCCGCCCCGGCCAATTTAGCCTTGCTCGCGCCATGCCCCTGTCCCGTCGCTCCTGCCTGCAGCTGCTCCTCGGCGCGGCGGTGCCCTGGGCCGCGCGCGCGGCCGAGAACTTGCGCTCCGCCCCCTCCCGGCCTGCGGAGGGCGCCGATGCCACGGCCTACAAAGGGGCGATCGTCCTCGACGCCGGCAGCGGCCGCATCCTGCTCGCGGACCGCGCCGACTACCGCGGCCCGCCCGCCAGTGTGGCCAAGCTGATGACCTTCCTCATCGTCCACGACCGGCTGCGCCGCCGGGACCTTACGCTGGAAACGCTCGTGCCCACCACCGCGGAGGCCGCCCGCACCGGCGGCTCGCAGGTCTACCTCGCAGAGAAGGAGATTTTTCCCGTCGAGGACCTCCTCCACGCGCTGATGATCGGCTCGGCCAATGACACCGCCGTCGCACTGGCCGTGCACCTCGCCGGATCCCGCGAAGCGTTTGTCGGGCTGATGAACACCCGCGCCCGCGAGCTGGGCATGACCCAGACGCTCTTCCGTTCTCCGCACGGGCTCCCACCCTCCAGCCGCAAGATCGAGGACGGCGACCTGACCTCCCCCCGCGACCTCGCCACCCTTAGCCTCCAGCTGATCCGGCAGACCAACGTCCTCGCCTACACGTCGGTCAAGCAGCGCACCTTCCGCCCCGGACCGAAGCGGATTGAGATGGTGAACCACAATCACCTCCTCGGGAAGGTCGCCGGGGTCGACGGTCTCAAGACCGGCTTCACCCGCGGGGCCGGCTTCTGCCTCGCCGCCACCGCCTTCCGGAACGGGCGCCGGGTCATCGCGGTCACGATGGGCTCCCCGGACAGCAAAACCCGCGACATCAAGATCGCGGAACTGCTGGAGAAGGGCTTTCTCGCGCTTCCGCCGCCTTCGCCCGAAGACGCGCCGGTCCAGCCCGCGCCCAAACCGCCCGCGCCTCCCGCAGCCCCGGCCGACGGGGAAACCACGGTCCGCTTCAAGCTGCCCGGCCGCTGAGTCCCCCCCCCGGGGACATCCTCCTCCTCCCCAGCCCATGCGCCACTGCATCTACCCCGGCACCTTCGACCCGATCACTTACGGCCACCTCGATGTGCTCTTCCGCGCGGCGCGCCTCTTCGACCGGGGTCACAGTCGCCATCGCCGTCGGTGGGGCCGCGGGGAAGTCGCTCCTCTTCACCGCGGAACAGCGGATGGAGATGATCGTCCCGAACCTCACCGGGCTGCCGAACGTCACCGTGACAACCTTCCACGGCCTGCTGGTCGAGTTCTGCATGGCCAACCAGGCGGACGCGATCATCCGCGGCCTGCGCGCGCTGTCGGACTTCGAGTTCGAGTTCAATATGGCGCTGATGAACCGCCACCTGCAGCCGCGCCTCGAGACGCTCTTCGTGATGCCAAACGAGGAGTTCAGCTACACCAGCTCCTCGCTAGTGAAGCAGGTGGCACGGTTCGGGGGCGATGTGCAGAAATTCGTGCCCCCGAACGTCGCCGCCGCCCTCCGGCAGGCCTACCTCCCGCCTGCGCCCTGACCCGGCCCGAGGTGCCGCCGCAGATGTTCGAGACTCCGCGCCGCGATCACCTCCGGGCCCTCCTCGAAGGAAAATACCTCCACCGAGACCATCCCGTCGTACCTGGTCTCCCGCAGCGCCGCAGCAATCGGAACGTAATCGGTGCCCCCGAAGCCCGGGCCCTTCAGATTGCGGTCGTTCGCGTGTAGGTGCGCGAACTCGCCCCGCGAGGCCCGGATGATATCCGCCACCGGCAACGCCTCGTGGCTCATCGCCCGGACGTCTAAGATGACCCGGAAGGCAGGGGAGGCCATTTCGCGGGCGAACCGCACCGCCTCCGCCGCCGTGTTGATGAAATTGGTGTCCTCCGCCGGCAACGGCTCTAGGCAGATCGTGCACCCGCGCTCCTCCGCCAGTAGCGTCACCGGGTGGAAGACCTCCTGGGCCCACTGCCAACCCTGCTCCGGCGTGATCCCCTCGCCGAGGCTCCGCTGCTTGGGCGAACCGACCACCATCACCGGCGCCCCCAGATCCGCCCCAAACGCCACGAGCTCCCGGAAATATTCCGCGGTGCGCGCCCGCGTGGCCGGATCCGGCGAGGTCAAGTGCAGGCCCTCGGTCTGCACCAACACCCAGTGGATGCCCGCAATGCCGATGCCCGCGGCGGCCGCCGCCCCCCGGATCCTCGCCCGCTCCGCCGCCGGAATGTTCCGGACGTCCCGCGCCAGCGTGAACGGCGCGATCTCCACCGCGTCGTAGCCCAGCCGCGCGCAATAGGTGAACACGTCCTCCAGCCGCCACCCTTGGAAGATCTCGTTGCAGATCGCGAATTTCACCGGATCAAGCGCTGAGGCTCTTGATCAGCTCGATCATCGGGAGGAACATCGCGATCACGATGATGCCCACGCCCACCGCCATGAACACGATCATCACCGGCTCGATGATGGAGGTGAGCGCGGCCACCGCGTTGTCCACCTCCTCGTCGTAATTGTCCGCGATCCGGGTCAGCATATCCGGCAGCGCCCCGGTCTCCTCGCCCACCTCGATCATACTGGTCACCATTCCGGGGAAGATCTTGGTCGCCTCGAGCGGCTTGGCCACGTTGTCGCCCTCCTTCACCCGGTCGTGCACCACGCTGATCGCGTCCGCGAGGTGGACGTTGCCGCTGGTCTCGCGGGTGATCGTGAGGGCCTGCAGGATGGGGACGCCGGAGGCCAGCAGGGTGCCGAAGGTGCGGGTGAACCGCGCGATGGCCGCCTTAAGCAGCAGGTCGCCCAGCACCGGCACGCGCAGCACGATCCAGTGCAGGATCCGCGTGCCAAAGCGGGAACGCTTGAACAGCCAGAAGGCGGTGCCTCCCACCGCAAGGGTCAGCATCACGCCAAGCAGGTTCTCGCGCATCAAGTTGGCGACCGCCACCACCACCGAGGTCAGCCACGGCAGCGGCTTGCCCTTGAGCATGGTGAAGAAGACCTCCTGAAACTTCGGCACCACGAACACCATCAGCACCGCCATAATGCCGCCCGCGACCACGCTGATGATCGCCGGGTACACCATCGCCGAGGTCACCTTCGAGCGGATCTTGACCGCCTTCTCCTTGAAGACGGAAAGCCGGTCCAGCACGGAGTCCATCACGCCGCCCGCCTCCCCCGCGCGCACCATGTTCACGTAAAGCCGGTCAAAAGTTTTCGGGTGAGCGGAAAGGCCGTCCGACAAGTTCCCCCCCGAGCGGATGGTGTCCGCGAGGTCCTCGATCACTTGGCGGAACGCCGGCCGCTTCTCCTGACGCGCCAGCACCTCCAGGCCGCGCATCATCGGCATCCCCGCCTTCACCAAGGTCGCCAATTGCCGGGTGAAGACAGTCAAACCCTTCTCGTTGACCGGTCGTCCAAACGAGAGGCTGCGGCGGCGCGCGGGCGCGGGCGTACCCGCGGCGGGTAGGGCGATCTTCGGGCCCCGCGCCATCGGCTTGGCTGGAGCGTTGGCCAGGGAGGGAGCGGCGGGGGCGCGGACGGAGAGCTTGGCCATAACGGAGGGAGGTTCAGGTGTACTTGCTCACCTCTTCAAGGGTGGTGTGGCCGTCGAGGATCGAACGCAACCCGTCCTCCCGGATCGTCCGCATCCCCTGCTCGATCGCCTTCTGCTTCAGCTCGAGGGTGGGCGCCTTTCGGGTCACCATGTCCCGCAGTGCCTCGGTCATCCGCAGCCACTCGTAGATGCCTAGCCGGCCCTTGTAGCCGGACTGGCTGCACGTTGGACAACCCTTGCCGTAGGAAAAGGGCCGGTCGCCCACGACGTCGCGCCCCACTCCGAGCTGACCCAAGACCTCGGCGGTCGGGACATAGGTCGAACGGCACTGCTTGCAGATCCGGCGCACCAGCCGCTGGGCCAGCACGGCCTCGAGGCTCGCCGCGATAAGGAATGACTCCACGCCCATATCGACCAGCCGGGTCACCGCGCCCGCCGCGTCGTTGGTGTGCAGCGTCGAGAGCACCAGATGGCCCGTCAGCGAGGCCTGGATGGAGATCTGCGCCGTCTCCAGGTCACGGATCTCCCCTACCATAATCACGTCCGGATCCTGCCGCAGGAACGAGCGCAGCGCCGCCGCGAAGGTCAGGCCCACCAAGGCGTTCACCGGCACCTGCATGATCCCCTCGATCTCGTATTCCACCGGATCCTCGGCCGTCAGGATCTTGAGGTCGACCCTGTTCACCAGTCGCAGGGCGCTGTAGAGGGTCGTGGTCTTCCCGGAGCCGGTGGGGCCGGTGACGATGAAGATGCCGTTCGGCCGCCGCACGATCTCGTGGATGCCCTCCAGCACCTCCGGCGACATGCCCAGCTGGCCGATGTCGAGCCGGACCGCCGACTGGTCGAGCACGCGCAACACAACGCTCTCGCCGAACTGGGTTGGCAGGGTGGAGACGCGCAGGTCCACCTGGCGCCCGCCAATGCCGATCTTGATGCGCCCGTCCTGCGGCAGCCGCCGCTCGGCGATATTCAGGCTGGCCAGCACCTTCACCCGCGAGACGATCGGCAGGGCCAGCTGCCGCGGAGGCGGCGCCATCTCGTACAGGGCACCGTCGATCCGGTAGCGAATCTTGAACTCGTGCTCGAAGGGCTCGAAGTGGATGTCACTTGCCTTGTCCCGGATCGCCTGCCCGATGACCAGGTTGACGAACTTGATGATTGGCGTCTGGACCGCCATCGACTCGAGGTCGCGCTCCGAGAGCTCCCGCGCGCCCGCGTCCGCCGCCACCTTGCCCGTGCTGATTTCCTGCAGGACATCGTCGATCGTGTCCTCGTCCTCGCCGTAATGCTGCCGGATCTGGACCTCCACCTTGTCCGGATCCGCGAAGTGCAGGCGCACGCTCCGGTCGAGCGCGAAGGACAGGTCGCTCACCGCCTGCGTGTTGAAGGGATCCGCGACCAGCAGGTCGATCGTACGCTCGTCCGCCCGCAGCGGCATCACTCCATAGTCGCGGGCGAGCCGGCCCGTCAGCGCCGCAATCGCGTCGCCGGGGAACTGCGCCGGCATTTCGGCCACGTAATCGTAGCCCAGCTGGTCGGCAATGCGCCGCAGCAGATCCTCCTTCTCCAGCAGGCCGAGGTCCACCACCACGTCGGCCAGGGACTTGCCGGTGGCCTTGTGCTCCTCGTTGAGCTCGTCCAGCTGCGCCGTCGGGACAAGCCGGTGCTCCTTCAGGAAATCGTAGATCGCCGAGCTGTGGGACGCGAACATGGGGTCAGAGGGTCCGGGGCCGCCCGCCGCCGGGCAGGAGCTTCTCGCGCATCAGCTGCGGGTCTTGCGCCAGGTCGATCGCGTCCTCCGTGCGCACCGAGCCCCGCTGCACCAGCGCCGTCAAGTGGTTATCGAGCGTAATCATCCCGAGGCTCGCCCCGGTCTGGATGTCCGAGGGGATGCGGAACGCCTTGTTGTCCCGGATCAACGCGGCGATCGACGTGGTGTTGATCATGATCTCGAAGGCCGGCACCCGGCCCCCGCCAACCTTGCGGCACAACACCTGAGAAACCACCGCCACCAGCGAGGAGGAGAGCTGCGTGCGGATCATCTCCTTGGTCTGCGCCGGGAACGCGTCCACGATCCGGTCGATGGTCTTCGCCGCGCTGTTGGTGTGGAGGGTGCCCAGCACTAGGTGACCCGTCTCCGCCGCGGTGATCGCGGCTTCAATGGTCTCCAGATCCCGCATTTCGCCCACCAAAATCACATCGGGATCCTGGCGCAGGCCGCGGCGGATCGCCTCCGCGAAGCCGGGCACGTCAGTGTGTACCTCCCGCTGGGTCACTAGGCAGCGCTTGTGCGGGTGGAGGAACTCGATCGGGTCCTCAATGGTAATGATGTGGCCGTCGCGCTGCTCGTTGATGTAGTTGATCATCGCCGCCAGCGTGGTCGACTTGCCCGAGCCAGTCGGCCCGGTGACCAGAATCAGCCCCCGGGTGCGGTGCAGCAGCTCCCGCACCTTGTCCGGCAGGCCGACCTCACGCAGCGACATCACCCGGTTGGGGATCTGCCGCAGCACGAGGCCGTAGTTCCCTTTCGCGCGGAAGGCTGAGACGCGGAAACGAGCCTGCTCACCGAACGCCAACCCGAAGTCCGCGCCGCCCTGCATCCGCACCGAGCTCAGGTGCGTCTCCGACGTGATCGCCTGCATCAGTCGCTCCGTATCCGCCGGGGTCAGCGCCGGGCCGTCGATGGGCGTCATCGCGCCGTGGACCCGCAGCACCGGCGGCTGGCCGACGCTGAGGTGCAGGTCGGACGCGCCCTGCTCCACCATCAGGTCCAGAAGATCGTTCATCTCGTACTTCATCGCGCGGCGTGGGCTCAGATGGAGTCGCCGACGGTGATGGACACGACCTCCTCGATCGTGGTGAGGCCGCCGGTGACCTTGCGCGCGCCGTCCTCGCGCATCGTCCGCATCCCGAGCGCCCGCGCGCGCTCGCGCAACCGCTGGGTGCCGACGTTCGCGTAGATCATCTTCTGCAGCTCGTCGTTCACCACCAAAATCTCGAAGATGCCCATCCGGCCGCGGTAGCCCGTGGCGTTGCACTGCCCGCAGCCCTCCCCCTGCGCGAAGGTCGCGTGCTCCGCCTGCGCCGGGCTGATGTTCAGCGCCCGCAGTTCCCGCGCGTCCGGGGTGACCGCCCGCTTGCAATGCCGGCAGATCTTGCGGACCAAGCGCTGGGCCATCACCGCCCGCAGCGAGGTGGACACGAGGAACGGCTTCACGCCGATGTCGATCAGGCGCGTGACCGCCCCCGGCGCGTCGTTCGTGTGCAGGGTCGAGAACACCATATGCCCCGTCAGCGAGGCGTTGATCGCGATCTCCGCCGTCTCCAGGTCCCGGATCTCACCCACCATGACCACATTCGGGGCCTGCCGGAGCATCGCCCGCAGGGCCGCCGCAAAGGTCATGCCCACGTCGTGCCGCACCGGCACCTGGTTGATGCCGTTCAGCTGGTACTCCACCGGATCCTCCACCGTGATGATCTTCCGGTCCGGCTTGTTGATGTAATGGAGGCAGCCGTAAAGGGTCGTTGTCTTGCCGGACCCGGTCGGGCCCGTCACTAAGAGGATGCCGTCCGGCAGCGCGATCAGCCGCTCGAAGGTGGCGGCGTCGTCACTGAAGAACCCCAACTCGGGCAACCCGAGGGTGAGGCCCTCCTTGTCCAGGATACGCATCACGATGCTCTCGCCGTGCACCGTCGGGAGCGAGGACACGCGCAGGTCCAGCTGCTTCCCCCCCACCCCGATCTGGATGCGCCCGTCCTGCGGGATGCGCTTCTCGGCGATGCTGATGTTCGCCATGATCTTCAGGCGCGAGAGGATCGACATCTGCAACCGCTTGGGCGGGTTCTCCACCTCGATCAGCACGCCGTCGACGCGGTAGCGGACCCGGAAACGCTTCTCCAGCGGCTCCACGTGGATGTCGGACGCACGGCGCTGGATCGCCTCCAGGATCAGCTGGTACACCAGCTTGATGATGGGCGCGTCGGCCTCGGTCGCATCGGCCGCGGGCGCCGCCTCGCCCTCCGGCGCCACCGCCTCGTCCTCCTCGTTCTCCGCCAGCTTGTTCAGGAGGTCGTCGATCGAGCTCGCGTCCTTGCCGTAGAACCGGTCGATCGCGGCCACGATGTCCTCCGGCGTCGCCACCACGCAGTCCACCGGCAGCTTCACCAGGTAACCGAGGGCGTCCGTGCCGTCGGTGTCGAGCGGGTCGGCGATCGCCACCCGCAAACGGTTGTTCTCCTTCGCCAGCGGCAACACCCGATGGCGGGAGGCCACGGCGCGCGGCACCAACTCGAGCACATCGGCGCCCACGCGCAGGTTCGCGAGGTCAGGGGCCATCGGCAGGCCGAACTCCGCCGCCAGCAACTCCGCGACCTGCCGCGAGGTCAGCACGCCCTGCCGCTGCAACACCTCCAGCACCCGCGCCGGGGTGCCGGATGCGTCCGGGGCAGCCATCGGACCGGCCTGCAGCGCCCTCGCCGCCGCGACCTGCGCCGGCTGCAGGACCCCGCGCTCCAGCGCCAGATCGACGATGAAATCATCAGCGGCGGCCGTGGCGGGGGAACCGGGGGAGGAAGGGGTCATTGGTCGAAAGGACGGTCGAAGGGGGATTACTTCGGCGCGAGGCTGAGCAGGAACTCGGCGTTGGACTTGGTCTTCCGCAGCCGCGTGATGAGCATCTCCATCGACTCGATGGGCCCGAGGCCCTGCATCGCCCGCCGCAGGCCGTAGATGCGCTGCAGCTCCTCGGGATGGTAAATGAGCTCCTCCTTGCGGGTCCCGGAACGGTCGATGTTGATCGCCGGGAAGATCCGGCGCTCCACCAGGCCGCGGTCGAGGTGCAGCTCGGAATTGCCCGTGCCCTTGAACTCCTCGAAGATGATCTCGTCCATCCGCGAGCCGGTATCGATCAGCGCGCTCGCGATGATCGTCAGGCTGCCGCCGCCCTCGATGTTGCGCGCCGAGCCGAAGAACCGCTTCGGCTTCTGCAGGGCGTTCGACTCGAGGCCGCCGGACATCGTCTTGCCCCCGTTGCCCGCAAGGGCGTTGTAAGCCCGCGCCAGCCGCGTGATGGAATCCAGCAGGATCACCACGTGCTCCCCCTGCTCCACCCGCCGCCGGCAGATCTCAATCACCATCTCGGCGCAGTGCACGTGGCTCTCCGGGGTCTCGTCGAAGGTGGACGACACCACCTCGCCGTGGGTGTGCCGGCGGAAGTCCGTCACCTCCTCAGGCCGCTCGTCGATGAGCAGCAAAATTAGCTTCACGTCCGGGCTGTTGGCCGAGATCGAGTTGGCGATATTCTGCAGCAGGATGGTCTTGCCGGTCCGCGGCGGCGCCACGATGAGGCCGCGCTGGCCGAAGCCGATCGGCGTCAGGATGTCGACCGCCCGCATCGACACGTCCTTCACCACCTCCGGGTCCTCCAGCAGGATCCGCTTCAGGGGATAATACGGCACCAGCTCCTCGAACGGCGTGATCGCCGCGATGTCCGCGGGCGCCAGCCCCATCACGCGGTCCACCCGGATCGCGGACGGGCAACGCTCCCCTTCCCGCGGCGCCTGCGCGCTCACCTCGACCCGGTGGCCCCGCTTCAGGCCGTACCGACGCACCAGCGACTCCGGCAGGTAGGTGTTCTCCGGGAACAGCCGGTAATTCACGTGCCCGTGCACGATGAACCAGCCCCGGTCATTCTGGTCCAGATGACCCGCGTCCCGCAGGCTGCGGCCCGTGGCCGCCGCGAGGCGGAAGAATTCGGCCAACAGCTGCCGCCGCCCCGGCGAACCCTCGATGACAACGCCCTCCTGGCGCAGCCGCTGGGCCAATTCGTGGGCGTTCAGGGCGTGCAACTCGGCCAACGCCACCGGTTCCCCGCCCGACGCGTCCAATTGCGCCGCCTCGGCATCCAGGGCCGCGACGTCCGCGAAGCGGGCCGGATTGGGCAGGTCCCCAGAGGACTGCGGCGCACTCGGCGGCGGCATCTGCGGCGGGAACTGCTCGCGCCCACCGCCTCCGCCGTGGCCGTGGCCACCGTGCCCCCCGCCCTGCCCGCCCCCTTGCCCGCCGCCCGGCTGCCACGGCCCGCCGTGACGGCCCCGCTTGCGCTTGCCGTGCTTCCAAAAGCCCCGGTCACCGCGGTCAAAATGACCTCCCTGCCCGCCGCCGCCGGCGAAGCCTCCGCCACCCTGCTGCCCACCCTCGGAGGGACCGCCCTCCCCGGCCCCGCGGTCCGGCGCCGCTTCGAGCCCTGGCGCCGACTGACCTTCCGGCCGCTCGACCCGTTCCGGCTGCTCCGCTCGCTCCACCCGCTCGGGGCGTTCGTGGCGTTCCGGCGCGGGCGGCGGGGCCACCGGCACGACGGACGCCGCAGGCGCGGGAGCCACCGGGGCCGGCGCCTGTCGAAACGAAAGGGTATCTTGGACCGGCCGGGATGTTTCCCTGGCCGCCGGGGTCGCGGCGGGCGAACCTGCCTCCACCGCACCCGCGCGCGGACCCCGGCGCGTCCGTCCCCGGCCCGCCGGCTTGGCGGGCGTTTCCGTCGCCGCTGGCGCTGGCGCCGGCGCCGCCCCGGCTCGGCCACGCGAACGCGTCAAACGGGACTTTTTCTTGCCCTCGCCGGCAGCGGCGCGGGCGGAGGACGGCGAGGCGTCATCTGCGGAAGGCGGGAACATTGTGGGAGAAAGGGAGGCCGTCGGACCGCGAAGCGTCAGACGTAGGGGGGAGCGGTAAGTTTCAAGCCGGGGGCAGGCTCCGGACGAGCCGGCCCACCTGAGCCTCGAGGAATTCCGGCGCCCCGTCGTTCCACAAGACAAAGTCGGCCAGCCCGATCTTCCGTTCCTGGGGCCACTGCACCCGGATCCGTTGCGCCGCCATCTCGGGGGACAAACCCCGCTCGACGACGCGCATCAGCTGGACCCGCGGAGAAAGCGCGACGCACACCGTGAAATCAAACCATTTCTCGAGCCCCTTCTCGAACAGCAACGGCACCTCGACCACCCAACGGGTGCCCGCGCCGCCCGCCGCGAACGCCTCCGCCCACGCCGCCGTGACCCGCGGATGCAGCAGCGCCTCCAGCCATTCCCGCTCGGCCGGGACCGGGAAAACCCGGGCCGCCAGCGCGGGCCGGTCGACGCCTCCGTCCGGGGTGAGGATTTCCACCCCGAAGCGTCCGCGGAGCGCGCCGATGATCCCGCGGTCGGTCAGCAGGCGTTCCCGCACAATCTGGTCGGAGTCGAGGCGGCGGAAGCCGAGCGCCTCCAGCCCGCGGGCCGCCGCGGACTTGCCGCAGCCGATTCCTCCCGTGATCCCGAGCTTGAGCATTATGACGAGCGTGACGCGCCGGCTGGCGGCGGCAATTCCTTCCGCGCTGCAATTACGGGACGCCGGGGGGCAAAAGGAGCATTGACAAGCCCGGGCGCGGTCTTGTCCATCATCCTTCTCCGCTCCGGCCTTTGCCGTCGGAAAGCCACTGCCCGGTAGCTCAGTGGCAGAGCAGGTGACTGTTAATCACTTGGTCGCTGGTTCGATCCCAGCCCGGGCAGCCAGTTGCGGTTCAGGTAGTTACAAAAGAACCGCTCGACGCTGGAAACTTCGGCTTGTCGTCTACTTGTCGCGCACGCCACCCGCGGTCCGCCTCCTCAGGCGCTGGAACCGAGACGCTGGCTCACATCCAGCCAGAAGCCGATTCGCCGATGAAACGGTCAATTCTTGTGCCCGATACCACGATGCAGCCCCCCCGGGGGGGGAGGGTCTGAATGGCGCTTCGGTTCGATTCCAATCGGGTCAACGGGGTTCAAAAAAATTCCGCAAACGGGGCACCCCGCCGCGACGTCCCAAGAGCCCGCGGACAGCGCCCTCGTTTCGGTATACGCCGATCCGCTCACTCCCGCTCCGAACTCGACCACCAATCATCACGCAGGTTGATGGAGTTTTCGATGGCGCGGCGTCTGTTATCATCGCTCTTGCCGCTGCCAACCAATCCTTCCCGTTCAAACTCCCGCCGAAGCTTGAGCTTTTGCCAGAGCAACTCGTACGTCGTCTCTGGCTCTCGTTCACCTCGGCAAACCTGCACGAAGGCTTGTTGCGCGTCTGTCTCAGGCTGAATCACTCCTTTGGCCAACGCTTCCATCCAAAATCCGAACCTCCGCAGCAGAAGGACTTCCCCTCCCGAGAAGATATCCTCATTGACGACTTCGAGATCGAAATTTCCTCGGTCGAAGTACGGCCGATGGGTGTGGGTGACAAAAAGTCCATCCGGACTGGAAGTCGTTGATGGCTGGCCGAATCGACTCAGGCTGGTTTGACATGTTTTCACTACTTTCTGCGGTCTTGCGCAGCGTGATCGCGGGGTTTCGCGCCCGTCGCAACCTCGTCCTGGAGAACCTCGCGCTGCGGCACCAAGTGCTGGTACTGAACCGCAGGGGCAAGTCCCCTACCCTTCGAACCTCCGACCGGCTGTTTTGGGCAACCCTGAGCGCGATCTGGTCGCGGTGGACAAAGGTGTTAGTAATCGTCCAACCGCAGACCGTCGTGCGTTGGCATCAGGCCCGATTCCGGCTCTATTGGCGCTGGCGATCACGCCACCGCGTGGGTCGCACGCCAAAGGATCGTGAGTTGATCGATCTGATTCGCCGGATGTGGCAGGCCAATCCCACTTGGGGCAGTCCCCGGATTCGCGCAGAACTAGCGAAGCTCGGGCTTCAGGTGTCCGCGGCGACCGTCCGAAAGTATCGCCCGAAGGGTGAGCGCAGGCCGCCTTCGCAGTCGTGGCGGTCGTCTCTCGCCAACCACACGAAACAACTCATCGCCGTCGACTTCTTCACGGTGCCGACGGTCACTTTCCGAGTTCTCTTTGTCTTCGTAATTCTGGCGCACGACCGCAGGAAGTTGCTGCATTTCGCCGTCACCGAGGCTCCGTCGGCGGCTTGGGCCGGGCAGCAAATCGTCAACGCCTTCCCGTTCGAGACGCCGCCCAAATACCTGCTGCGCGACCGCGATGGCACCTATGGTTCGGCGTTTTCCCAACGCGTGACGGTCCTTGGGATCGAGGAGAAGCCCATTGCGCCGCGTGCGCCGTGGCAAAATCCGTGCGTCGAGAGACTCATCAGAACCATCCGCCGCGAATGCCTCGATCACGTCATCGTCATCGGCGAACTCCACCTCCAGAACGTTCTCAAGGACTATTTCGAATATTATCACCACTCTCGTCCACATCGGTCATTGACGCAGGACAGCCCGGTTCCGCGACCAGTGCAGACTCCAGAACAAGGCAGAGTGGTCGAATTCCCTCAGGTAGGCGGACTGCACCATCTCTACGCGCGGCAGGCAGCCTGAAGGTCAGTCGCTTGGTGATCGAGCCGAAAGGGGTTCTACCGAAAGAGAGCCAAGGGGTCGCGTGGACGCTCCCCTGCCCTCTCCGCCGTCCGGCCCATCCGACCATCGAATACGGGGCGTGCTGCCGCACCGATCTTGCGATCCCGACTACGGCGAACCCCGACGGACAGAAGCCGGAACCACCATCCACGTGGGAAATCCCACCAAGTGTGTCATCGCACCCTTCGGATGGAGTTTTTGTCACCCACAGGTCAGAACCGCCCGTTGATGCCCACGGTGATCGTGGTCCCGGGGTAGTTGAAGTGCTCCATGTTGTCGAGGACGCCGCGGTAGCGGCGCTGGGGGACGTTGGTGAGGTTGTCGATGTCGAGCGTGAGATTCAGCGCGGGGCGGAGCTGGTAGCCGAAGCCGAGGTTGATGAGCTTGCGCTCCATGCGGTAGAGGTTCCGCGCGGGCGACGTGGCGTTGTAGGCGGTGAGGAACTCGCCCGCGTAGTTCACGAGCAGGCGCGTGCTGAAACCGCGGTATTGCCACGTGAGACCGGCGTTGGCGGTGCGCGGGACAAAGTTGGGCACCTGGCCTTTTTCGCGCCGGCCGGTACCGCCGAAATTGCCGTGAGTGTTGAGCAGCGTGTAGTTCACGATAGCGCTGAGGCCCTTGAGCAGGCCGGGGAGAAACGTGAACTTCTGCTGGTAGCTGAACTCCCAGCCCTGCACGACGGCCGTGCCGGCGTTGGCGGAGGTGAGGATGGTCCAACCCGGGTATTCGCCGTTGTAGCCGTTGTCCGTGCCGGTGCCGATGGTGCCGGACTCCTGGCCGGTCACGATGTAGTCGCGGATTTCCTTGTGAAACCAGCCGACCGTGAGATTTCCGACGGGCTCGAAGTAATATTCGAGAGTGGCGTCCCAGTTTTTCGCTACCTGCGGCAGCAGCGAGGGATTGTTGATGGTGAGGGTGGGGCGGTTGCCGAAGTTGGCGTTGGCCTCGTTGGGTGTCTCGCCGGGGATGAGCTGGCCGAAACCGGGGCGGCCGAAGCTCGTGGACCAACTGAGACGGGCCTTCAGGTTGGTGGTGAGGTCGTGCCACGCGTGGATGCTCGGGAAGGCCTTGGTGTAGCCGCCTTCGACGGTGCGACGGTTGTCAGCGTAGTCGGTCTTGGCCGCGGCGATGGCCTGCGCCTCAGTGGCGGTGGCGGGTGTGCCGCTGAGACGGCGGGCGCGCACCCAACCGTCGGACTCATTCTCGGTCTTTTCCCAGCGCACGCCGCCAAGGAAACCGGAGCGGTTCAACCAGCCTTCGCGGCCGAGCTTACCCTGCGCCATCACGTAGGGCGCAGTGACGGTCTCCACGGCCTGACGGTAGCCCGTGAATTTCGTGGTCTCGCGGAAATAGAAATCCTCGCGCCAGATCGTCGGGTCGATGACCTCGCGGGCGCGGATGAACCACGACGCCTCCCACTGCGGGATGCCGCGGCGGGTCTCGCGCAAATCCATGGTGAGGAGATTGGGGTCGTGCGGGAGCGGGCCCGTGCCGGTGTAGTTCCAGCGGCGCGAGGCGCTGCGGCCGCCCACCGTCTGCTCACGCCAGTGCACGCCGGCTTTGGCGAAGATCGGCGCGGAGATCGGCAGGTTGAAGCGCACGTCGAGGCGGCCCTCGTCGACCTCGTGGATTTCCTTGTTGTTGCCGTTGGTGAGGCCACTGGCGGTGGGGCGGTAGTTGGCGGGGTTCGTGAAATCGGGACCGCCGTTCGGAAGGAATTTGGGGAAGAGGTCGGACTGCGTGCGATCGAAAATCCAGCCCGAGCCGGTGATGCGGTTGACGAGGATACCGCCCTCACCGTTGCCGATGTTGATGTGCGTCTGGGTGCGGCGGAGGTTGGCCTCGATCTGCAACGGACCCTTCTGATGCTCGAGGCCGACATCGACGCGGCGGAGGCGGTTGAAGAAGTTGTTCGGGCCCGTCATCGTGACATCGATGATGGAATTCGGGACGGGGCGAACCGTGGTGATGCGCGAGGTGTAGCCCGGCGCGATGCCTGCGCCGGTGTTGGCGGCGGTGTTGAGCACGGGATTGAAGACGACCTGGTTGGTGGTGGCGTTGACGTTGTATTGGCGGCGGTAGACCTCGCTGTGGTCGATGTAGGTCGCGAGGAACGAGACTTTGGTCGAGGGGGTGAGGCGGTAGTCGGCCTTGGCGGTGACGTTTTTCTGCCGGCGGTGGTTGTAGAGATCGCTGGTGAGGTAGTTCCAAGCGAAGGCGGGTGTAGCGGTGGTGTTCTCGAAATCGCGGGTAGTGAAAAACGACCCGATGGCGGTCTCGCTGTTGAAGAGCGTGACGGAGACGCCGAGGTTGCGGCTGTCGCCAAAGGTGTCGAAGACCTCCTGGTAGCCGAGGTTAGCGAGGCCGTGGAGGCGACGCTGCTCGCGGATGGGAATCTGCTGGGTGAACGACGGCGCAATGCGGGCGCTGAGCGTGTAGGTGACGCGGCGCTTCTCGCGCATGGAGAGCGGCGAGCGGCTCTTGAAGTTGATCGTACCGCCGAGCGAATCGGCGCCCTTGTCGGGCGTGTGGCCCTTGATCAGCTCCACCTGGTCGAACATCGCGCCGGTGATGTTGTTGACGAAGATGGAGCGGTTCTGGCCGGCCTGACCGGTCATGAGGCCGCCGTCCATCGTGACGGAGTTGAGGCCGCTCGCCATACCGCGGACGTTGAAACCGCTGAGGTTGCCGCCGGGATCGAGCTCACCGTAGATGCCGGGCAGGCGGATGGCGACCTCGCCGGCGTTCATGTTAGGGAGGTTACCGAAGGAGTCGGTGGCGGCGATATTCTTGAGGTTCTCGGAATTCCGATACGCGGTGATGGCGGCGGCGTCGCCCTCGCGCTCGCCGGTGACCCTGAATGCGTCGAGCTTGTAGATGCCGCTTGTGAGATCGAAGTTGCGGGTGGCGGGTTGGCCGGTGGCGACGGCGACGACGGCGCGCTGCGGGTCAAGGCCGAGGTAGGTGACGACCAGCTCGTGCGTTCCGGCGGGCAGATCGGCGAGGACGTAGCGGCCGGTTTGGTCGGTGAGCGCCGCGCGGCTGAGCGCCGGAATCTCGACGCGGGCACCCTCGAGGAGATTGCCGGTGGCGAGATTCGAGACGTTGCCACCCAGGGTAGCGGAGAGAGCGGCGATGGGCGCGGCGGTGAGGGCGGCGACGATGAACAGCGGGCGGGCGGGACGGAAACGAAGAGACGGAGAGATGTCGCGAACAAAGGAGGGGGAAAGGTGGAACGGGGGTGTCGCAGTGGGCATAGGCGGGGTGGGTTGTGGGCTTGGGGAAAGTGGGTGGCTTGGCGGTGCGTTCAGAAGCGGCCGTTGAGGCCGACGGTGACGGTGGTCCCGGTGAGGCTGGTGCTCGGCAATTGGTGGGGGATCCCGCGGTCGCAGGCCTGAGACTCATTGAAAAGGTTGTCGACGTCGAGGGTGAAGGTGAGGGCGGGGCGGAGTTGGTAGCCGATGCCGACGTTGGTGGCTCTCTCCCCTAGGAAACAGCGACTGCTTGGATGGGTTGGAGAGCATAGCCGAGTTCTTCCGCAACGCCGCGCAAGGCCTTTTCCTAAGAGAGAACAGATCCTCGAGTAAACCCCTCCCGAATTCGATCCCCCTGAAAATCCAGTTTCCTTTCAGTTCATATCCCTAGCTGAATTCACGGGTGAATTCTGCGATTCAAGCCGCTACCACGCGGGGGGCGCCTTCAATTCGTGGCGCCGCTGATGTTGGTCTCTGGCTCCAGCTCCGTCGAAACGCCGGCGGCCTGCATGATCTGGCGCAGGGCCTCCGCGGTCTCGGGCGAACTCCGCAGGTTCATCGTGCGATGCACGCCGGTGGCAATGCGCAGGGGAGTCCAGCCGTTCGCGTTCTTGCGGTTCCAGACCTCGATGCGGGCGCCGGTGCCTAGGAGGTACGGGACGATCGGGGCGGCGTACTTGTAGGCGGCGCCGTGGAGGGCGGTCTCGCCGCGGCGATCGACGGCGTTGACGTCGTTGCCGAGCTCGACGGCGAGCCGGACCGCCTCGACGACCTCGGGGATCGTGCCGGGGTCCTCCTCGGGCGAGTGCACGCCGACGCCGGCGGCGGCCAGCAGGGGCGTCGTGCCGTCCTCGTTGGCCGCGCGCGGATCGGCGCCGAGTTCGACGAGGAGGCGCATCATCTCCACGTCGGCCGTCCGCGCGGCGAGAAGGAACGGCGTGCCGCCCTTCAGGTTAAGCTGGGTGCGGAGCCCGTTGGCGCGGCGGGACTCCATGCGGAGGTTGACGTCCGCGCCGTGGCGGACGAGTTCGCGGAGCAGGTCGAGCCGGTCGAGCCGGCCGGAGCCCTGCGGGGGAGGATCGTTGGTGCCGATGCCGGGGCGCATCACCCAGGTGAGGACGTGAATGGCGGCGTGGCCGCGCCAACGGCGGTTCGGGTTCGCGCCGGCGGAGAGGAGGGTGGCGGCCAGCTCGAAGTGGGCGTTGGTCACGGCGAGCCCGAGCGCGGTGGGACCGCCGCCGTCCTCGCCCGCCGGAGCGTCGACCTTCGCGGAGTGCGCCAGCAGCAACTTCGCCGCGGCGAGTTGCCCCTGGCGCGCGGCGAAATGCAGCGCGTTGAAACCGCCCCGGGACTTCGCGTCGACCTCGGCACCCGCGCGCAGGAGCACCTGCATCGCGTCGGCGTTCCCCTCAGCGGCGGCCCACATCAGCGCGGTCTGCCCTTGATCGGATTCGGTCGAAGCGACCGAGGCGCCGAGCTCGAGGAGCAGCCGCACGGCGTCGGCGCGGCCGGATTTGGCGGCGAGCAGCAGCGGCGGAACTCCGCTGGGCCCGGCGGCTTGCGGGTCGGCGCCCGCGGCAAGGAGGAGCCCGATGGTATCGGCGCCGCCGTGGACGCACGCCGACTGGAGATCCGTCTCGCCGTAGTGGTTGGCGCCGGGCCGGGCGCCGGCGGCGAGGAGGGCGCGGACGAGCGCGGCGTTGTCGTGATGCGCGGCCCATTGGAGGGCCGACTCGCCGGACGGCGCGCGCGCGCCCGGATTCGCGCCGGCGCGAAGGAGGCGGGTTGCCGCCGGCTCGTCGTTGCGACGCGCAGCGTCGACCAGATCGCCTGCGGCGGCCGGCAAGCCGGCGATCAGAACGCCCAGGCCGAGGCAGAGCCGGCGACTTCGCTCAAAGCACCTTTTCATTCAGTTCGCCGAGGACGCCCGTGCTGTCGGAGAATGAAACGAGGGGCACGCCGAGCTGGTGCATCATGGTGAGATGCAGGTTGGCGAGCGGGACGGGCTGGGCGTAGCGGATGTGCCGCCCGCCGCGGTGGGCGCCGCCACCGCCGGCGAGCAGGATGGGCAGATCGGTGTGGTTGTGGACGTCGGGGTTGCCCATGCCGCTGCCGCACAGGATCAACGTGTGGTCGAGAAGCGTGCCGTCGCCATCGGGCGTGGCGGCAAGGCGATCGAGGTAGTGGCTGAAGAGCGACACGTGAAATTTGTTGATGCGGGTGAGATTCGCGACCTTGACCGGGTTGTTGGCGTGGTGGGAGCTCGTGTGGTGGCCCTCGGCGACGCCGATTTCGGGGTAGCTGCGATTGCTCAGTTCCCGGGCGAGCTGGAAGGTCAACACGCGCGTGACATCGCCGCGCAGCGCGAGGACCTGGAGATCGAACATCAGCTTCGCGTGGTCGCCGAACGCGGCGGGCACGCCGTCGGGCCGGTCGGAGTCGGGCGCGGGGGAATCCGAGATCCGGCGCTCCGCATTCTGGACGCGCCGCTCGACCTCGCGGACAGACTCGAGGTAGTCCGACACGGTCGAACGGTCGGCCACGCCCAGGTCGCGTTCCAAGCGGTGGAGATCCTCGCGCACCCAGTCGAGGATGGAGGCGTCCTTGCGGAAATCGGCGCGGCGCGCGGCGGGGCTCTCGCCCGTGCCGAAGAGGCGCTCGAAGACGACGCGCGGGTGCGCCTCGGGCGGGAGCGGGGTGCGGGCGTTGGCCCAGGAGAGGTTGTTCTGGTACACGCAGGCGTAGCCGTTGTCGCAGTTGCCGG
>Ga0194124_10000896_pt1 | contig 42002 bp, 43 predicted proteins | sample TA2KigCas0mmetaG_FD_148605 | JGI IMG/M metagenome (GOLD analysis project Ga0194124, IMG submission 148605) | Freshwater microbial communities from Lake Tanganyika, Tanzania - TA2015031 Kigoma Deep Cast 0m | ecosystem: Environmental > Aquatic > Freshwater > Lake | place: Tanzania: Lake...
TGATGCTGACGTGGCTGGCCGAAGCCGGCTATGGCCTTGATGCTTCGTCCCTGCCGGCTGATGGCGATGCCCTGATCAGCACCCTGCTGACAGGACGAACCAATGACCCTGAGAGCAGCCATCGCCCGCCCCTTGCTCTGCTCTCGCTGGAGAGTTACCTGCGCTGGTACGCGTGCTTACCAGCAGCAGCGGTGGCACGGCTCGAGCAGCGCTGGGGACCACCCGATCAGGATCCGGCACTTGAGCGCGATGCCACGGGCACGCGCGGGTTTGCCATCCGCGGGTTGCGCTTTGGCAACGTCGTCGTGCTGGTGCAGCCCGAACGGGGCTATGACCGCGATCCAGCACTCAGCTACCACTGTCCCGACCTGCCTCCCACGCACGCCTATTTGGCGCAATACCTGTGGCTGCGCCAACAGTTTGCAGCCCATGCCGTGGTGCACGTGGGCAAGCACGGCAACCTGGAATGGCTGCCCGGCAAGGCCCTCGGGCTCTCTGAGAGCTGCTTTTCAGAGTTGGCGTTGGGGCCGATGCCCCACCTGTACCCCTTCATCGTCAACGATCCTGGAGAGGGATCGCAGGCCAAACGGCGCAGCCAGGCAGTGATCGTTGACCATCTGACACCGCCTCTGGGCAGGGCTGGGTTGCATGGGCCGTTGCTGCAGCTCGAAGCAACACTCGATGAATACTGGGAAGCCAGATCGCTGGGCAGCAGCCGCTGTGAGCTGTTGCGCTCCCAGTTGCAGGAGCAGCTGCAACAGCTCAGTCTCGAGGGGGTCCTGCCAGAGCCAACCGACGACCCCATGGGGAACTTGGACAGCCGGCTCGATGCTGCCGACGGTTACCTCTGTGAACTCAAGGAAGCGCAGATCAGGCTGGGTCTACACACCCTCGGTACGTTGCCAGTACGCAGCAAGGCCTGTGAGCTGCTGCTGGCCCTGGCCAGGGCTCCCCAGGCGGGTCTGCCGGGGCTCAGCCAAGCGTTGGCATTCGATCTTGGCCTGCAGTTCGATCCATGGGCTGACGATGATGCGGCGGCCCTGAGCCCAGAGGACCACCAGCGTCTGAGGCAGCTCAGCCCAGCCCAGACGCAGCCCCTGCGCCTGCAGGGTGATGCGGTGGCGCTGCTGGAAGGTTGGTCGCTGGTGCTCGTTGAGCAGCTCTGGGATGGGGCGCCACCCGCGAGCCTCACAGGGCCGGTGCCGCTGGGGTCGCAGACCCATGCGGTTCTGGCTCACGTGCACCGCGAGCTGTTGCCGCGGCTGGTCGCCAGTGGCCCTGCAGAACGGCAGGCGTTGCTGAACGGCCTGGCAGGACGGCGCATCAGTGCGGGCCCCTCGGGCGCCCCCACCCGCGGCCGCCCCGATCTGCTGCCGACGGGGCGCAATTTTTACAGTGTCGATCTGCGCGGGCTGCCGACCGAAAGCGCCTGGGATCTGGGCCGCCGCAGCGCCGAACTGTTGCTGGAGCTGCACCTGCAGGAGCAGGGAGAGAACCTGCGCGTGCTGGCCCTGTCGGTGTGGGGAACCGCAACGATGCGCAATGGCGGCGAGGACATCGCCCAGGCGCTGGCCCTGATGGGGATCAGGCCCCTCTGGGATGGCCCCTCCAGGCGTCTGGTGGATCTGGAGGTGATCCCGCTGGCGGCGCTTGAGCGCCCCAGGGTTGATGTGACCTTGCGCATCTCTGGGCTGTTCCGCGACGCCTTTCCCCAGCTGGTGTCTTGGTTCAACCAGGCCTGTCAGATGGTGGCGCGGCTCGATGAGCAGGAGCAGGACAACCCGCTGGCGGCAGCGTCGCGGCGTGAGGGCTCCTGCTCACGCGTCTACGGCAGTGCGCCAGGCAGTTATGGCGCTGGTCTGCAAGGGCTGATCGAGAGCGGCCACTGGCAGGAGCGCGGCGATCTCGGTGAGGCCTTTTTGACTTGGAGCAGCTGGCGCTATGACGCCCAGCCCTGCAGCAGCAATGATCGTGCGGGGCTTGAAGCCCATGCCGATCGCACCGGTCTGGAAACGCGACTCGCGGCGGTTGAGGTGATCCTGCACAACCAGGACAACCGCGAGCACGACCTGCTCGACTCCGATGACTACTACCAGTTTCAAGGTGGTCTGAGTGCCGCCACCGAGCTTGTGCAGGGGCGAAGAGTCGCCCTGTGGTTTGGCGATCATTCGCGCTCCCAGCGTCCACGCGTGCATCGCCTGGAGCGCGAGATCGACAAGGTCTTGCGCAGCCGCTTGCTCAATCCACGTTGGATCGAGGCGATGAGCGGCCATGGCTACAAGGGCGGCTTTGAGCTGGCCGCCAGCCTTGATTACCTGTTTGCCTATGACGCCAGCACTGGCCGCATGCCCGATTGGGCCTATGGAGCGATTCAGCAGGCATGGCTCGACAACAAGCAGGTGCGGCAATCGCTGGAGCGCAGCAACCCGTGGGCCCTGCGTGACATGGCAGAGCGCCTGCTGGAAGCCCACAACCGCGGCCTTTGGGACGGTGCTCGCGTGGAGCAGCTCGAGCGGCTCAAAGAGCTTGTGCTCGCCAGTGAATCCCTGACCGAACAGCACGACGGCCCAGGGCCGCGGTGCTGACGGTCCAGTGGTTGTCCGACCTCAGGAGCGCAGGTCCTTGGCCATGGCCTTGAACGGATTGATGTCGCCGGGTTTGCCGCCCTGCTGGGTGATGGCCGGCTGGGATTGATTGCCTGCCTGCTCATCTTGAGAGGCCTTGATGGCAGCAGGTCCACCGGGCACGTTGACACCAACGGCCGAGCCCTTCATGCGTTGATCGAGCTCGGCTTTGCTCAGGGGCTGGGCAAAGGTCTTTTTGACTGGCTTGGGAATGCCGCCTGTGAGGTTGACCGCCTTTTCGACGCTCTGGGTGCCACCGAGCCCCTCGCTCATGGTTTCCAGCTTGGCCTCCATCGACGCCACCTCGGCAACCATCTCCTTGTTGCCGGGGCTATCGAGGGTGCCGGGGAAGGTGTGGCGAATCGTGTTGGAGCGCTTCATGAAAGCCACGTCACCCAGGCTGCTGGAGGCTTCGGGCTCCAGATAGAAGGCGTTGTCGGGCTTTTTGGGTGCATTGGCTTCGGCAGCACTGGAGGCAGCCTTGGCGCCGAACAGTCGATCGAAGAGGCCCATCTGCGGTGGCGATCAAGCTCGCCAAACCCTAGCGGCCGCAGAGGTCATGGCCATGGGTATCGGTGCCACAACTCTGCAAAAGGCCACGTTTGGTGAGATCGCGGGAGATCGCATCACACACCACGGGCGTCGGACTCCAAAGCGGTTGCATGCTGTAGTCGTACCAGGTTTCGGCACCGTCAAAGCCAAGCTCAGCGGCGGCTGCGATCAGCCGCTGATGCGGCAGCCGGTAGCGGGCTGGATGGGCCAGCAGGGCCAGACCACCGCAGGCATGGATGGCTTGCACCACCGCCCCAGCCTGCAACGCTGGGCCCACTTGACTGACCCCCTCGAGGTAGGGGCTCAAACTGACGTGCTCAGCCCCAAATCCAAGGGCTAGGACATGCACCAGGCAACCATCGAGCAGGGCACTGATCTCGACCCCACGCCAGAACTGCGGAACGCGGTTGCCTTTGGCGGCCCTCGCGGCCAATTCTGTCGCGATGGGGGCGTGGGCGGCGGTGCTGTGGTGATCGGTGACGGCTAGATGCTCAAGCCCGATGGTGATGGCCTGATGGGCCAGGTCCTGAGGGCTCAGGCTGCCATCGCTGCAGTGGGTGTGGCAGTGCAGGTTGACCCGCGTTGGGCAGCACTGGGGCCCAACCGACTGCAGCACCTGGGCCAGGGGATGCTTGTGGCGCTCGTGGAGGGTGGCTGCAGCGCCCATCAGCTTGCGGTCGTTGTCGCCGCGGCGCTGGCGCGCTCCCGCTCCGACCTGAGCCGTCTGAAGCGTGCATAGAACTGGATCGAGGCCGCCATGAAGATCACCAAGGCCACCACGAACCATGTCGCGGCGCCCGTTGGGAACTGGTTTTTGAACACCACCAGCATCACCACCACCACCAGCAGGAGCGTTGGCAATTCATTCAGGGCTCTCAGCTGCCGCCCGCTCCAACCGCAGACACCCTGCTGCAACTGGCCCATCAGGCGATAGCAAAAGGCGTGATAGGCAAGCAGGGCCAGCACGAACGCGAGCTTGGCGTGCATCCAAGCCTGCTGAAGCCAGCTGGGGTTCACCAGCAGCAGTCCGGCTGCACAGACCACGGCGACCACCATGCCTGGGGTGGTGATGATGTTGGCCAAACGCCGTTCCATCAGGGCGTATTGCTGCTCAAAGGCCTGCTTGAGCGGTGGATCCAGTTCGCCGGCTTCCTGGTGATAGATGAACAGGCGCACCAGATAGAACAGACCGGCGAACCACACCACCACACCAACGATGTGGAGGGTTTTGAACCAGAGATAGGCCTCGGGCGGCAAGCTCAGAGCCAGGGGCATGTCAGGGCAGCGCTCGCGGCCAGGCTAGGGGCGAGCTCATCAGCCTGGCCGGTGCAGGGCTGCCGTGCTGCGAATCTCGGCCAACACCTCAGGCTCGAGCCGCTCGAGCTGTTTGATCACGAGCGCCATGCGTGGATTGCGGCGCAGCTGCTCGTGGTGGCGATCCAGAAAATCCCAGTACAAGCTGTTGAAGGGGCAGGCCTGATCACCACTGCGTTGCTTGACGTTGTAGCGGCAGCCCTTGCAGTAGTTGCTCATGCGGTTGATGTAGGCGCCACTGGCGGCGTAGGGCTTGCTGGCCAGGCGTCCGCCATCGGCAAAGACCCCCATGCCCAGCACGTTGGTCTGCATCACCCAATCGAAGCCATCGATGAACATGCGGTGAAACCAGGCCGTCAGGGCCTGTGGATCCAGGCCCGCGAGCAGGCCGTAGTTGGCCAGCACCATCAGCCGCTGAATGTGGTGGGCATATCCATTGCCGGCAAGGTCAGCCAGCACCGCATCCATGCAGGCCATGCCACTGCTGCCCAGCTGCTCAAGCCAGGCGGGCAGCGCTGCGGTCGCCTTGAAGTGGTTGCTTTGGCCGTACGCGTCGCCAAACCACCAGTACAGGCCGTGGGTGTACTCGCGCCAACCCAGAATCTGGCGGATCAGTCCCTCCAGGCTGGCCAGGGGCGTTCCCTGTTGGAGACCTGCCTGCTCCAGCCGGCGGATCACCTCCAGTGGATGCAGCAGGCCCAGGTTCAGATAGGGCGAGAGCAGGGCATGCCACAACGTCGGCTGCCCAACCACCATGGCGTCCTGATAGGGACCGAAGCCATCGAGCCGGGTCACGATGAACTGCTCCAGCACGCTCAGCGCCTGCGAGCGGTTCACGGCCCAACCGAACGGCTGCAACTGTCCTGGCAGTGGCTCTTCTCCTGAGGTCTGGCGCGCAGCGTCGAGCGCCTGCACCTTTGCGATCACGGCCTGGGTCGTGGCATCGGGCTCGAACCACAGCGGCGCCGGCCCTGTCAGGCCTTTTGGTGGTGCCTTGCGGTTGTCATGATCAAAATTCCACTGGCCCCCCCGTGGTTCGCCGCCGGCATCCAACAGCACCCCAAAGCGGCGGCGGCCCTCCCGGTAGAAGAGCTCCATGCGCAGCTGTCTGTAGGGACGGGCCCAAGCAGCAAAGTCCTCACGGCTCCAAACAAATGCATTGGAGCGATGCCAATGCAGCTGCGGCAGTTGCAACCGTTCAATCGCCTGCTGGAACGGTCGCTCAGCCGGCTCCATCACGTGCAGCTCGCTGATCGCATGGGCGCTCAGCCAGTGGTGCAGTGCCGCAGCGAAGGACTCTGCTTCGATGTAATCGACGCACCAACCACTGACCTGCAGGTCCTGGGCGAAGTGACGCATTGCACTCCACACCAGAACCAGCTTCTGACGGTGATAGGGGCGCGTGCGCAGGACGCCGCTCGATTCGATCAACAACACCCGGCAGCGTTGGCGGGCCTGCTCTGCACCGAGCCTCTGCTGCAGATCTGCCAGGGCTGACTGCTGCTGGGACAGCTGATCCCCCAGGATCCAGATGCCGATGCTCATGCGTTCTGTTCAGGCGTGAAGCGGCAGGCCCGTCGCGCCACAGCCGTCGCATAGCCCCGCTCCACTGGACCCTCCAGGGGACTGAGTAGGCCTGTACGGCAATCAATCAGCAATCGCTCATGGCGCCCCTGCTGGTCGCTGACCCGCAGACGCAGCTGCCACGGATAGGACGCGCTGCGGCTGAACTGATCACCGCACACTGGTCCTACACAGATGCCTGGGCTGGCGAGCACCTGGGCTGCGCAACCGAGCACAAGCCAGCTGCTGAGCGCCAACAGGCAGAGCCAACGGCGCCACATGGTGATCGGCCCAATCATCAAGACGCCAACTCGGCCACGGCTCCATCTTCCGTGTCGGCGGTAGCTTCAGGGTCCTGAGGGTGGAAGTACTCCCACACCGCCTGCGCCAGGGCCGGTCCCATGCCCGGGGCAGCGGCAATCTGGTCGGGGGAGGCCAGCTGAATGGCATCAATCGAGCGGAATTGGGCCAGCAGGTCGCGCACCCGACGAGGGCCCAGGCCTGGGATATCCGACAGGCGGGAACGCTTCATGCGCTCGCCGCGCTGCTGGCGATGAAAGCTCACGGCGAAGCGATGGGCTTCATCGCGCAGGCGGCGCAGCAGCTGGATCCCCAACTGATCGGCCTCGCTGTCGAGCGGGTCTTTGGCGCCGGGCACAAACACCTCTTCGCGTTGCTTGGCGAGCGAGCAGACCACCAGGTCTTCATGCAGATTGAGCTCGCGCAGGGCCTCCATCACCGCAGAGAGCTGGCCCTTACCGCCATCGATCATGACCACATCGGGCCAGTCACCCAAACCGCCGGTGTGCAGGGCGCTGTCCGTGCTGCGGCGCAGGGCGGACAGATCGGCCCCCTCGGCCTTGGCCTGCGCCCAACGCCGAAACCGTCGCCGCATGATCTCGGCCATGGCCATGAAGTCGTCGGAATGGCCTGAGCGAATCGAACTGCTCTGAATTTTGTATTTGCGGTAGTGCTGCTTGGCCGGCAAGCCGTCGATGAACACGACCTGCGAGGCCACGGCGTCGCTGCCCTGGATGTGGCTGATGTCGAAACCCTCGATGCGCCGGGGCGGGTCGGTGAGATCAAGCAGCTGGGCCAGGTCTTCGGTGGCGAGCAGGTTCTGCTCACTGGCGTGCTGGGCGCGCTGCAACTCATAACCGGCGTTGCGCACCACCAGCTCGATCAGGTCCGCCTTCTGCTGGCGCTGCGGTACCACCAGTCGCACCTTGCGGCCGCGTTGCTCACTGAGCCATTCGGCGATCAGCTCCTGCTGGGGCAAGGGATGCTGCAGCAGCAGCTCAGGCGGAATCTCAACACCCTCCACCTGGCTGTAATGCTCTTCGATCACCGTTTGCAGGATGCGGCCAGGCTCAGCTGAGCTTGCTGCATCGGCCATGTAGCCGAGTCTGCCGACGAGCTTGCCAGCCCGCATCTGAAACAGCTGCACCGCCGCCACCCGCTGATCGGCTGCCAGCGCGATCACATCGCGGCTGATCGAACCATCGCCGAGGCTCATTTTCTGATCGGCGGTGAGCGTGTCGAGCCCCTGGAGCTGGTCGCGCACCCGTGCCGCGCTCTCAAAGTCGAGACGCTCGGCATACCGCTCCATCTGGGCGCTCAGCAGATCGATCAGTTCGTCGTTGCGCCCCTGAAACACCATCGCCACCTGCCTGAGGGTCTGGTGGTAAGCCTCGGAACTGATCTTCTGCTGACAGACACCCGGACAGCGGCCGATGTCGTAGTTGAGGCAGGTGCGCTCTTTGTAGAGGGGCTGGGGCCGCTGCCGCAGCGGGAACACCCGCTTGACCAGCGCCAGGGTGCGGCGCAGCAGGCCCACGTCCACATAGGGCCCATAGAACCGGTCCAAAGGTGAACGAAACCGCCGGCGCCGGGTGATGAAGATGCGCGGGTAGGCCTCGCTCCAGGTGATGCAGAGATAGGGGTATTTCTTGTCGTCCTTGAGCAGCACGTTGAAGTGCGGTTGGTTCTGCTTGATCAGGTTCGACTCCAGGGCCAGGGCTTCGGCTTCGGAGTCGGTGACGATGAACTCGATCTCGCAGACCTGCCGCACCATGAGGCGGATGCGGGGACTGTGGCAGTGGCCGCTGCCGCTCTGGAAGTAGCTGCGCACGCGGTTGCGCAGCACCTTGGCCTTGCCGATGTAGAGGACCCGGTCCTCCCCATCGCGCATCAAGTAGCAGCCCGGCTCGCTGGGGATCTCAGCGAGCCGGGCCTTGAGCCGCTCTGCTTGCTGCAGCAGGGGAATGGCGCTCATGCCAGCCGCCGCAGGCAGGTGTCGATCAACCGCCGTACTGCCAACCGGTGCTGGCCAGCTCGAGGGCAGGACCGTCTGCCTGCAGGGTCGCGCTCTTGACCTCGCCCACAAACACGGTGTGGTCGCCGGCGGCGACCTGGCCCACCAGCTCGCATTCAACGGCACCGACGGCATCGTTGAGGATCGGCAGTCCCAGCTCGCCCAGACTGAAGGGGGCGGCGTCAAAGCGTCCTCCGATCGCCTTCTGGGGCTTGAAGAAGACGGCTGCCAGATCCTTCTGGTCGGCCTTGAGCACGTTCAGCGAAAAGCGACCGGTGCGCTGAATGATGCCGTTGCTGGTGCTGTCAGCTCGCACCGCCATGACCACAAGCGGGGGTTCGAAGCTGCCCTGGGTCACCCAGCTGGCAGTGAAGCCATTGACCTCATCGCCTTCGGCAACTCCACAAATGAACACCCCATGGGGAATCTTGCGCAGGAGTGTCTTCTTGGCGTCGGCGTTGAGGGCCATGGTGGTGTCAGAACTCATCGGACTCTAGAAAGCACGCCCACGGGCCATAGGCTCGAGGCATGCGCGCCCTCTACCCCGGCAGTTTTGACCCTCTGACCCTGGGCCATCTCGATCTGATCGAGCGGGCCAGCGGTCTGTTTGAGGCCGTTGTCGTTGCCGTGCTGCAAAACCCAAGCAAAACGCCCGCCTTCAGCCTTGAGCAACGTCTTGGGCAGATCGCTGCGGCGACCAGCCATCTACCGGCCGTCGAAGTCGGCAGCTTTGACGGTCTCACGGTTCAGTACGCCCGCCAGCGCGGCACCCAGGTGATCCTGCGCGGGTTGCGGGCCCTGAGCGACTTTGAGTTCGAGCTTCAGATCGCTCACACCAACAAGAGCCTCGCGCCCGACATCGAAACGGTGTTTCTGGCGACGGCCACCCAGCACAGCTTTCTGAGCAGCTCGGTGGTCAAGGAGGTGGCGCGCTTTGGTGGGGATGTCCGTCACATGGTGCCAACGGGAGTGGCAGATGACCTCGCCAGGCTCTTAAATCGGACATCCCCAGGACCCTGAGATGGCCGACTCGCAGATCACCGTGCTGGACCAGCTGGATCAGCTCGAGGAGGTCGTGCTCGATGGCAGCCGCATCCCGTTCAGCGGCGGCCGTCTGGTCAACGAAAATGACGCCCTCGAGGTGATCGACGCCCTGCGCGAGGCGATCCCGCCGCAGTTGGGCCTGGCCCGCGATCTGATCGCACAAAAAGATGATTTCATCGGCAAGGCGCGCAGTCAGGCCGACGAGATCTTGCAGGCTGCACGGCGTGAACGCGAGCAGCTGATCAACAGCTCTGGCATCCGCCAGGAGGCCGAGCGCCAGGTTCATGAACTGCGTGAACAAGCCAGGCAGCAATGCGATCAATTGCTGCTGCAGGCCCGCCAGCAGGTGGCCCAGGCCGAGCAGGAGCAGCAGGCCCGCCTGGCCCAGCTGGAGCAGCAATTTGCAGCCCGTCGTCAGCAGCTCGAGCAGGAAGCCGCTGAGCGCCAGCGGCTGCTGATCGATCAGCACGACCGCAACCGCCAACAGGCCATGGGTGAGCTGGAGCAGATCCGCCAGGAAGGATTGCGCGTTCAGCAGGCCGCTCAGGCTGAAGCCGAGCGGCTGCAGAACGATGCCTTGCAGTTCCGCCAACAGACCCAGCAGCAGTGCGACGCCCTGGTGGCCCGCAGCCGGCAGGAGGCCTCATCGGTGGTGGAAGGTGCCAACCGTTATGCCGAGCAGGTCCTGGGTGAACTGGAAGGCCGCCTGCGCGAGCTCTCACAGGTGGTCCTGGGCGGCCGCCGCGAGCTGGTGCGTCTGCAGAACCCGGATACCCCGACCTCTGCCCAGGATGAACGCAGCGGCGCCTCTCGGCGCGCACGCGTGGCCAGCAAACTGCGTCAGCTCGCGAGCTGAGCGGGGTTCTTCAGGGGCAGAGGCCGCCGGCCTGGCTGGCGCGCAACACTGAACCAATGGTGCTGTTGGGGTCGTAGGCGCCATTGCTGATTGCGCTGACATAACGCAGCCCATCAGGGCTTTCGAGCACTCCGCTGATCGAGCGCACCCCGCGGATCGTGCCGGTTTTGCCAAAGAAGCGGCCCTCGAGGCTGGAGCCCTTGTACAGGTTGCGCAGCGTGCCGCGACGGCCTGAAACGGCCATCGAGGCCAGGTAGTTGCGGCTGTAGGGGTGGTGGTCCATGCGCAGCAGCAGGGCTGCCAGCAGCCTGCTGGTCACGCGGTTGGCGCGATCGAGGCCGCTGCCGTCAGCGACGCGCACACCCTGCATGGGCAAGCCCTGCTCGCTGAGCCAGAGCATGGTGCGCTGGCGTACGACGCCCAGATCCCAGCTGTCTGCCGCCTGACGCATCAACACCTCGGCGGTGAAGTTGTGGCTTTCGGTGTTCGCCAGGCTGAGCAGGCTGTGCATCGAGGCCGACGGCTCCTCGTGCAACAGCACCGCATCGGCAGGCAAGGGCTGGCGGGCTGAGACCAGCGACACCTGGACCTTGCCGCCCTGCTGGGTCGCTGAGCGCTGCAACAGGGCCGACAGGCGCGATGGCGGATTCATCACCGCGTCATGGATCGCATTGCTGGTCACAGCCAGACGGGTCACCGGTGCGCCATAGGCGTAATAGCGATCGTCTGGATCCCAGCCGGCTGGCCACCAGGCCGCTTTGGGCTCTTCAGCAATCTGCAGGCGCACCACAGTCCCAGGGGTGCCGCTGCTGCCGCCTGAACCGAGGGCCAGCTTGGCAAAGCGCTGCAACTGGGGCAGGGCCAGATCGGGGTCGCCCTCGCCGGTGAGGCGGAAGCTGCCATCGCCCAGCCGCCACAACTGGGAGCGCAGGCGGTGATCGGGGCCCAGTTGATCGAGGGCATAAGCCGTGCTGATCAACTTTTGGTTGGACGCCGGGATGCGCGGCACCAGTCCGTTGACATCGGCCAGCAAGCGGCCGTCGGCATCAGCAACCGTGACGCTCCAGACCCTGAATTCAGAACCGATGACCGAGGCCAGTCGCTGCTGCAGGGCAGGACAGCTGACCTGCTGTTGCAGCTGGGGCAGTCCCAGCGGCGGCGGCGCCAGAGGCAAGGAAGCCAGCGGCACCTGGGCCAGCTGCACACCAGGAGCCGGCAGCGAAGGCTGTTGTGAATCAGGCTGGGCGGCGGCAACAGGCTGGGCAACCAGCAGCGACGCCAGCAGGACCGGTGCACGCAGCCAGGGACAGGGTGCGCCCATCAGCCCTTCACCTCAAGACCAGTGACGCTGCCGAGCACACGAAAAGTGTCGCCTTCAAGTTCAACGGGTGCACCAACCTTGAGCGTCTGGTTGCCGAACACAACACCACCGCTGGCCTTGCGGCCCTGGCCGCTGAGCACAAAGCGCGCATCCAGGGTCGGCAGCGTCTGCTGATTGGGGTCGGCAGCTGTCACCACGGTGCCATTGGGTTGCACGGCGGTGAGCCTGCGTTGCAGCGGAATCACCTGCTTGAGCGCGACACTGCCGTGGGGCTGGTTGCGGATCACGATCGAGACCTTGCCGGCCTGTTGTGCTGCGCTGATCAGAGCGGCGGGGTCTGCAGCAGCAATGCCGCGCACATCGACCAGCACGGTCACATCCTGCATGCCCCCGGTGGCTGTGGCGACGGTGGAGCTCAATTTCGGGCTCCAGATCACACCAGCAGCGGCCAGCAGCACGGCAGCCGCCGCTCCCAGGTCCACAAGGCTCCAGGTGCGGGGGCTGTTGGCCTGCGGAGCGTCGGACATGGGCACGGTCAAGCTGAGCGGCAGTGTACGGAGATCGGGCGTCTCAGACCAGGGTGCTCAGCCGCGCAGGCCCTCGATCAGGGCGTCGACGGCGCGCAACGTGCCGGCGACACCGCTGCCACCGTCGCCGCTGAGTGCTGCGGCCATCGCTTCGGTATCGGGCTTCTGCTCAAAGCTGCAGACAGCGCGATAGCCATCGGCATCGAGCCGGTACAGCTCCCAGTCGCCTGGGTAGGCATGCCGCAAGGCTCCACCATCGAGGGGGATCAGGCTGTAGGCACTGCTCCAGGTTGAGACAAAGCCCTTGCGCCGCTGGCGCGCCACGCTGCCGATCCCGACAGCAGCATCTTCGAGGCGCCCGTTGACCATCACCACGGGCCCACGATGGGCATTGCAGAGGGGCTCAAAGCTCTCGTAATCGGCGGCAGCGGGTGCGAGCACCAACAACACCGCCTCGCTGGCCTGTTGCAGTTGCTGCTCCTGTTGCTGTTGCAACTGGCGAAAATCAACAACCTGATCCGCCAGATCGGGTGCATCGCGGCGGGCCAATGCGGCCGCCCCGGCGTCACTGCAAACAAGCAGCACCACGCGATTGAGCCCCAGCAAGGCGCGCTGCAAGCGCAGCACCGGCGCCAGCAGGCGCAGCCCTTCGAACCGCCACTCGACGCTCCAACGCAGGCTCCCCTGGGCCTGCAGGGCCTGCTGCAGAGCGGCCAGGGTTTCAGCTTCGGCAGCGGCCAGATCGGCAGGCAGCATCAACGGTGGCGGCAAGGTCCGCAGACACTAGGCCGCGTTTAACAGCAGGCAGCCATGGCGGCTTGCAGCGCTGCCGGCAGCAGGCGAAGCTGTTGAGCATCGGTGTCCGGCAGCAGACTGAACCGCAGCCCCGCTGCCGCCTGCGCTGGCTCGTAACCCATGGCCAGCAAGACCGGGCTGGCGGCCGAATCGCCCGCGCCACTGCTGCAGGCCGAACCACTGCTGGCCGCGACACCCTGATGCCAGAGGGCACGCACCAGCCTTCGCCCCGATAGGGCCTGGCCCGTAGCGCTCTGCGCCGTCAGGCTGATGTGATGCGGCAGCCGTTCCTGATGGGCAGGATCAGGCCCGCTCAACTGCAGCCCAGGTATGGCGAGCAAGGCGGCAAGCAACACGTCGCGCCGTTGACGCAGCGCATTGGCCTGATCCGAGGCGAGCCACTGAACCCGCTGCTGCAGGGCTGCTGCAAAGCCAGCGGCAAGCACCACAGCTTCAGTACCGGAGCGCAGACCCTGCTCCTGGGAACCACCACCCAGCACAGGCTTGAGCAACGGCAGACAGGCAGGCCGCACCAACAGGGCACCGATGCCCCGTGGACCGCCCAATTTGTGGGCTGTGAGCGTCAGTAGATCGATGCCCGAAGCATCGAACAGCAACGGCTGTTGCGGCACCAGCTGCACAGCGTCGCTGTGCAACAACACGCCAGCAGCGCGGCACAGGCTGGCAATGGCAGCCATGGGCTGCACCGTACCCACCTCACTCTGGGCGCCAATGACAGAGACCAGCCGTGTCGGGGGCTGAAGCAACTCCTGCAACGGTTCGAGCAGCACGCGGCCGGTTGCATCGACCGGCAGGGTGGACACCTGCCAACCCCTGCGGCGCAGCTGGTCTGCTGCCGCGTTGAGTGCCGGATGCTCAACCGCTGAGATCACCAGCCGTGCTGGTCGCGCAAACGCCTCAGCCAGCCCCAGCAGGGCCAGGTGCACCGATTCGGTGGCACCCGAGCAGAAATGAACAGCCTCTGGCGTGGTTCCAAGCAGCTCTGCTGCGAGCCATCGCGAGCGCTCAAGCGATTCGAGCGCCGCCAGGCCAAAGCCATGCAGGCTCGATGGATTGCCCCAGGCCAGATCCTGCGCCTGATCCATGGCCAGGCGGGCGGCCTGCGTCAGCGGTGTGGTGGCGCAGGCATCGAGATAGAGAGGTGGCTCAAAGACCACGCTCGAAGCGGGCACGCGTGCGTGATTCGAGCGAATCAGCCGCCAGATTCACCAGATCGTCGAGAGAACTGCGCTCGAGCAGGGCCATGGCGCGGGCACGCGCTTCGGCGCTGGGGCAAGCATCAGGCCGCACACAGCCTTTGACACAGGCCGTGGCGCAATCCACAGAGCCCTGCAAGGAGCCAGGGTTGAGCTCCACAGGGCTCGGCACTGGTTGCTGCCGAGCTGGTTCGGGCGTCTCGCCCCAGAGCTCCGGTGTGACCATGCCATCAAAGACCGCCTCGGCTGGGCCGCTCATCCACACCGATGCAGCAGGGTCTCCGCTCCAGGCGATGCTGAGCGGACCACCGGGCAGGTCAAGGCGCGCCTCGGTGCCGCACAGCCCCAGGCGCTGGCAGGCCACCAGGGTGGCGCAAGCGCCGGTGCCGCAGGCCAGGGTGGGCCCGGCGCCCCGCTCCCAGACACGCATCACCAGGTGCTCGGGGCTCAGCACCTGCACAAAGTGCACATTCACCTTGGCTGGGAAGGCAGGGTGAACCTCAAGCGCTGCTCCGAACCGCTCCAGATCAACGGCAGCCACATCGGCCACGGGAATCACCACATGGGGATTGCCCATACCGACAGCGGCCACCTCGAAGCTGTGCCCTTCGACCGCGAGGGTGCCCTGGGCGAGGCCCGAAACGCCGATCTCGAGCGTTGTCGGAATGGCCTGGGGCTCGATGAATGGTGCGCCCATGTCGACGCGAATCATGCCGCTCTCGAGCAGCTCGGGCACGATGCGGCCGGCGAGGGTCTCGACCTGCCATTGGTGCCCTGGCAGATCACCATCGCTGTCAGCCAGAAAGCGCGCCAGGCAGCGAATGCCGTTGCCGCACATCTCAGGCTCGCTGCCGTCGGCATTGAAGATGCGCATGCGCACGTCACCACCGGCTTGCGGTGGCAGCGCCGCAATCACGCCATCGGCGCCAATACCGAAGCGTCGATCGCAGAGCCGCTGAACGCGCACGCTGTCGAGCTCCGCAAAGGCAACAGCGGCCGGGGAGTTCTGGCGGGCATCAACCAGAAGGAAATCATTGCCCAGACCTTGATATTTGCTGAAATGGAGCACGTTGCTGGGCTGCCTTCCTGAGGACCTGATCCTATGAACAGCGCCTTCGACCGTCGCGCGCCCAATCTCGACACCACCCAGCCGGGGATTCGTCAGATTCAGGATTGGATCCGCCACAGCACAGCAGTGCGCGTCCTGCTCAACAACGGCCACGAGCTCGAAGGCCTGCTGCGCTGGCAGGACCTTCGCTATTTCGCCCTGGCCAGCGGCGAAGAGCAACCGTTGACGCTGATCAATCGCGACTCGGTGGCGCTGATCAGACCCTTGCTGTGAGCTTCCCTGTGGCACGATCTGGGATCCAGCCCCAGGCAGATCCAAGCTGCCCTAACCACGTTGCCTGAGCCGCAGCCGACCAGCGAGCGTTACCAGCCCCAGGAGCTCGAGTTGCGCTGGCAACAACGTTGGCACGACGCAGGCGCTGCACGCACCAGCGCGAACTGCGACACACGTGCCAAACCGTTCTATGCCCTGTCGATGTTCCCCTACCCCTCGGGGAACCTGCACATGGGGCATGTGCGCAACTATGTGATCACCGACGTGATCGCCCGCGCTGCCCGCATGCGCGGCCACAAGGTGCTGCAGCCCATGGGCTGGGACGCCTTTGGCCTGCCGGCCGAAAACGCGGCCATCGAGCGCGGCGTCGAACCGGGCCCCTGGACCGACCAGAACATCGCCAGCATGCGCGAGCAGCTCAAGCGCCTGGGGCTATCAATCGACTGGGATCGGGAGGTCACCACCTGCCATAGCGACTACTACCGCTGGACCCAGTGGCTGTTTCTGCAGTTTCTTGAGGCCGGCTTGGCCTATCAGAAGGACGCCACGGTCAATTGGGATCCGATCGATCAGACCGTGCTCGCCAACGAGCAGGTCGACGCCGACGGCCGCAGCTGGCGCTCGGGTGCCCTGGTCGAAAAGCGCCAGTTGAGGCAGTGGTTTCTCAAGATCACGGCCTACGCCGATCAGCTGCTCGATGACCTCGACACGCTCAGCGGCTGGCCGGAGCGGGTGCGCACGATGCAGGCCAACTGGATCGGCCGCAGCAGCGGAGCCGAGCTGAGTTTTGCGGTGGTGGATGCCGGCGGCAGCTCAACCAGCGAGGTGATCACTGTGTTCACCACCCGGCCCGACACCATCTTTGGAGCCAGTTATGTGGTGTTAGCCCCTGAGCATCCGCTCGTGGCGCGGCTCACCAGTCCTGAGCACCAGCTTGAAGTCGAGGCTTTTGTCGATCTGGTCAGCCGCCAGAGCGAACAGGAGCGCACCGCCGACGACAAACCCAAGCGCGGTGTGGCCATCGGCGCCAACGTGCGCAACCCTGCCAATGGCGAGCTGATCCCGATCTGGATCGCCGACTACGTGCTGGCCGAGTACGGCACCGGCGCCGTCATGGGCGTGCCGGCCCACGATCAGCGCGATTTTGTCTTTGCCCGTCAGTACGAGCTGCCGGTCAAGCAGGTGATCGTGCCCGAAGGCAGTGATGAACACGCCTTCGAAGGCGGTGCCTTCACCGGCTCAGGCGTCCTGATTCATTCAGGCCGCTTTGATGGGCTGACCAGCAGCGATGCCAAAGCGGCGATCGTTGCGGCGGCTGAGGCCGATGGCTGGGGCCAGGGGCGGGTGCAGTTCCGTCTGCGCGACTGGTTGATCTCCAGGCAGCGCTACTGGGGCTGTCCGATCCCGGTGATCCATTGCGAGAGCTGCGGTGTTGTGCCCGTACCGGCTGAGCAGCTACCGGTTGAGCTACCGCGCGATGTGGCCTTCAGCGGCAAGGGCGGCTCTCCGCTGGCCCAACTGGAGCGCTGGGTCAACGTGGCCTGTCCCTGCTGCGGCCAGCCGGCCCGGCGCGAGACCGACACCATGGACACGTTCATGTGCTCCAGCTGGTATTTCCTGCGCTACGCCGATCCCCAAAACAACGAGCTGCCCTTCAGCAAGGAGGCAGCCGACCACTGGCTGCCGGTTGATCAGTACGTCGGTGGCATCGAACACGCGATCCTGCATCTGCTCTATTCGCGCTTTTTCACCAAGGTGTTGCGCGATCGCGGGCTGCTGAGCTTCAGCGAACCCTTCGCCAGGCTGCTCACCCAGGGCATGGTGCAGGGCATCACCTACAAGAACCCGCACACGGGCCAATACATTGCACCGGCCGATGTGGCCGATGCCAGCGACCCGCGCGATCCGGTCAGCGGCGAGGTGCTCGAGACGTTCTTCGAAAAGATGTCGAAATCGAAGTACAACGGCGTCGATCCAGCCCAGGTGATCGAGCGCTACGGCGCCGACACCGCGCGCATGTTCATCTTGTTCAAGGCTCCGCCTGAAAAGGATCTGGAGTGGGATGACGCCGATGTCGAAGGTCAGTTCCGCTTTCTGCAGCGGATCTGGCGCCAGGCCCAGGCTGCAGTGGAGCGGAACCTGAGCCTGGCGGCAGGTGTACCGGCTGGGGTCTCAGCCGGCAATGACGCCGAAACCGAACTGCGCCGCGCTGTGCACAGCGCGATCGCGGCGATCAGCGAGGACCTGCAGGATCCCTACCAGTTCAATACGGCGATTGCCGAGCTGATGAAGCTCAGCAACGCCATGGCCAGCCATCTCGAGGGCTGCAGTGATGCCGTGGCAACTGAGGCAGCAGGAACACTGCTGGTGCTGCTGGCGCCGTTTGCCCCGCACCTAGCGGCCGAGCTCTGGCAGCACCTGGGCGGTAACGGTTCGGTGCACGAGCAGCCCTGGCCGAGCTGCGATGCTTCAGCGCTGGTGCGCGACACCATCCCCCTGGTGATTCAGATCAAAGGCAAGGTGCGCGGCAATCTCGAGGTGCCGGCTGATGCCGACAAGGCCACCCTCGAGCAGCTGGCCCTGGCCAGCGAGATCGCCACCAAGTGGCTGGAGGGCAAGGCTCCCAGCCGGGTGATCGTGGTGCCGGGGAAACTGGTCAATCTGGTGCCGTGATCAGGCCGGCTGCCGGATCTGCCGAAACGTCAGATTGATCCTGCTCTGCTGCACCCGTTTGCGGCGCGGCAGTTCGTGCAACCAATGCTGCTGGGTCGGCGGGTCCATGAGCAACAGGTCGCCATGGCCCAGCTCAAGGGCGACAGGGCAGGACTCCTGAGCCAGGCCAGAGCGAGGTTTGGGTTTGAAGCGCAGGGTGCGCGTCGCCCCCAGGCTCAGCGACACGATCGAAGCAGCGGGTTCAAGTTCGGGTTCATCGTCGGCATGGCAGCCCATGGCATCGCCTCCACTGCGGTAGAGATTCAGCAGCAGGGAATTAAGTCCATGACCGCAGAGCTGCTCGAGCTGCTCGCGCAGCAGCAGTAGCGCAGGCAGCCAGGGTTCGCTCACCTGCTCCAGCCCGCTGTAGCGGTAGGTGCAGCCTGGATCTGCCATCCAGCAGGTCAGCCTGGGCAGGGGATGGCGCTTGCCGAACAGGAGGATGTGTTCCTGCTTCCAGGGAACCGAAGCCAGAAGCTCCTGCTGCAGGGCATCGGCAGCCGCCAGCCAGCGTGGCAGGTGACGCAGGCGCAGCCCCGGAGCCGATAAAAAACCCCCGGGGTCGCCGGGGGTCTGCTCATGAACCATGATGCGTGGTTGGCCAGAACGCCCTGGCCGCTGGCATCAGCCCAGACCGACCTGGCTGAGGATGCCTTGACCGGTGAGCAGCTCGGTGGCCAGACCAATCACGAAACCCATCATTGCCAGACGGCCATTCCAGGTTTCAGCAAAGGCCACAAAACCGAAGCGGGAGGTTGAATCAGCCATGGATGTGTTCGTTGATGACGAAACTTGAAGCAAGTGTAACGGCTTGTGAACCCCTCAAGGTGTGTCGGTGCTCACCAATTCGGTTCGGTTCTCCGCCGGCACAATCGGTGCACAACTGCAAGCGCCCCATGCCAGGCCTGTCAGCGTGGCTGCTTCCCTTGGTGCTGATCGGTTGCAGTGCCTGCAGCCAACAGGGCACCCTGGCACAAAAAAGCGCTACAGAGACCCAGGCAGCGCTCGAACAACAGCGGCGCTACCCAACGGTTCCGCAGCGCGCCGCTGATCTGGCGGCGCTGCTCGAGCAGCTCGAACTGGCGTTGCGCGAACCCAAGACAGCCAACCAAGCGTTAGCCGAACGCGGTCACCAGCAACAGGTGATCTACCGCCAGCTGGGGCGGCAACCGACGCTGGCCCAGCAGGTGCGGCGGCTGTTGTCGCCGCGATGGCGCGTGGTGTTTGACCACCACATCGCAGCTCGGCAGGCGCTGCAAGCCATGAACCCCAGGGGCATCAGACCCACCAGCCTGCCGGCCTGGCGCATTCGCAGGCCTGAGCCCGCCGAACAGCTGCTGGGCCATTACCGCAAGGCAGAACAGGCCACCGGCATTGCCTGGGAGGTGCTGGCAGCGGTGAATCTGGTCGAAACAGGCCTCGGGCGCATTGACGGCGTGTCTTCGGCCAATGCTCAGGGACCCATGCAGTTCCTGCCAACCACCTGGGCCGAGCGAGGCATCGGCAGCGGTGACATTCGTGATCCGCACGACGCGATCCAGGCAGCGGCTCGCTATCTGGTGCGTCGTGGCGGGTTACGCGACATTCGCAAAGGGCTCTGGGGCTACAACAACAGCGCCTACTACGGCACGGCGGTGCTGCACTACGCCGCCCTGCTCAAGGCTGATCCTGATGCCTTTCGCGGTCTCTACCACTGGCAGATCCACTTGCTGACCAGCGCCGGCGATCTGTGGCTGCCCGAGGGCACGGCCTACAGCAGCCGGGTCCCCGTTACCCAACACCTGAGCCGCTACCCCTGGAGCGTGCCATGACTCAGAGTTTGCGAAACGCCAACTGCTCGGGGCAGCCCCAATCGCCGTCGGCGCTGTAGCCGCGTTGGTTGGTGCACAGGTGGCGCAGGATCCAGAACAGCGCTTCAGGCGATTGGTCGCCCAGTGACTGGTGCAACGCAGCGAGCGTGCGCGGTTGTCCATCGGCCAGGGCCGCTTCGAGCCGCTCCTGCAACGCCAGGATCTGGGCGGCCGCCTTTTTGCCAGCTTCGACGCCGGGTTGGTGATACGCATTGATGTTCACCAGCTCGCCGTAGAGACCGACCGCCCGTTCAAATAGGGCGATCAGGGCACCCAGGGAGCGTTCGTTGAAGCTCTCCATGGTGATGGTGAGACTCTGACGACCAGCCTCAAGCAAGGCTGTGCGGGTGCCCTGCAGGAAGCCGGAGAGAAAATCAGCCGGATGCTCTCCATCGACCGCCGCAATGTCAGTGGGATCACGCAGCACCTCGATGAAGGTGACAAAGAAGTTGTCGATCCCATCGCGCAGCTGCTGCACATAGGCGTGCTGGTCAGTCGAGCCCTTGTTGCCGTAGACCGCAATGCCCTGGTGAACCACCTGGCCACCGCGGTCCAACTTCTTACCCAGGCTCTCCATCACCAGCTGCTGCAGGTAGCGGCTGAACACCTCAAGCTGATCGCGGTAGGGCAGCACGACCATGTCGCGCTGACCCCGCCCATGGCCTGCCACGAACCAACTGGCAGCCAACAGCGCTGCTGGATTGGACTCGAGGGTGGTGCTGCGCGTCAGGCCGTCCATGGCGGCCGCACCAGCAACAAAGGACCGCAGATCAGCCCCGATCAGGGCTGCAGGCAGCAGTCCGACGGCTCCCATGATGCTGGTGCGGCCGCCAACCCAGTCAGGCAGGTCGAAGCGCGACAGCCAGGCTTGCGAGGCAGCCAGTTGATCGAGATGGCTGCCTGCCATCGTGACTGCGACAGCTTGCGATGGCCAGTCACAGCCATGGGCCTCGAGCCGCGCGCGGGCCTGCTCCATACCGATGCGTGGCTCGGGTGTGCCGCCTGATTTGCTGACGACAATCACCAAGGTGGTAGCCAGCCGTTCACCCAGAGCCGCCAACGTGCGGCTCATGCCATCGGGATCAACGTTGTCAAAGAAGTGAAAGGGGAGCCCCTTGCCCTGGGCCTGCAGGGCCCTGATCATCAGCAACGGTCCAAGGCCTGAGCCGCCGATCCCGATCCACAGCACATCACTGAAGCGCCCCCCCCCCGGAGCGCTGATGCGGCCATCAAGAACCTGAGCACCGAACGCTTCGATGCGATCCATTTCACTGCTGATGTGCTCGGCAATCGAGGGCTCAGGAGCCAGTTGCGGTGCCCGCAACCAGTAGTGGCCGACCATGCGCTGCTCGTCAGCGTTGGCCATGGCACCGGCTTCCAAGCGGGCCATGGCCTCAAAAGCAGCGGCAAAGCGCGGGCGCAACTGCTCGAGATCGGCTCTCCCCAGGGCCATGCGGCTGACATCGAGCCAGAAGCCAAGACCTGCGTCGTACCAGAGCAGTTCAGCGAAGCGCTCCCACTGCTGCTGGGGAGTCGCCACAAAAGGATCAGCAGCCAGCGGCATGGCGCCCAGGGGCAGAACATCCCAGAAGTTATCGGTGTTCGCGCTGATGCGCAGCCCGGCGTGTCATGCCGTGACGCTTGCTCAGCAGACAGCAGCAAAAGCGCCTGGGTCCTGCCGTGATCGAGCAGATGTGTTTTAACTTGAGTTGTGAATTTGAATGCCAGGTACGTGTCGTCGCGGCCCCTGCACACACGACCCGTGTTCTGGTTGGTCTGCCTGGCCCTGCTTGGCGCCTCCCAGCTGCTGCCGCGCACCCAGTCGCCAGCCCCCCTGGCCGGGCTGAGCGCGGCGGGAGCTGCAGGCACCCAGACCGCTGAAACATCAGCTGACCCCCTTGAGTTCTCGGCTGCCGAACTCAAGGAGCTGCACCGACGTTTCGGGGTTCATGGACCACAACCCCGGTTGAGCCAATTGTTTACCGCGGGGCTTGATCAGCTCGAGCCGCTGCGGACGGTCACGTACACCCGACTGGTTGATCTCAGACCGGTCGTCCTGCGGGAAAGCCGCCGCCAGCAGATCAATCCGATGCTGGTCATGGCCGTGCTGTTTGACGAGCTGCAGCACGCCAAACCCGGCGAAAGCACACCGCTGGCTGCCCACTCAGGGTTGTTCAGCACGCTGGGGCCCGCGCAGCTTGGCCTCGGTGAAATGGTGCATCAAGGCCTGCTGGCCCGCGATGCCAGTCCTGCAGAGATCAAGGCAGCCCGCGAGCAGCTGCTTGATCCCGAGCGCAATGTGGCCTTGCTGGTGGGCAAATTTGCCCGTCTCAGTCGTGACTTGGGCTACGGGCAGGGCAGGACACTCGTTGCCAGTGGGAACCCCGTCGATGCCAAGGCCTTGGCCGTGCTCGCCTACCTGCACAACGGCAAGCTCGATTACCCCAGGCGCATCCTGCGCTACATGCAGGACCCCGAGCTGCATGCCCTGATCTACGGCCAGCGCAAACTGGCCACCACGCCACTGATCTGACACCACTGATCTGACGCCACGGGCGCGAGTCGCTGCTGGAGCTGATGTCCAGCTCAGCGGCAGAGCAGGCCCAGGGCCTCGAGCCGCAGCTGCAGGGCGGGCCAATCAAAACTGCGGGGGTCAGAGCGCTCACCGCCCAGATCAACGTGGGCGTGAGTCGTGATGCGCTCTGGCGCGATGCGGAACCGCCGCATCCAGTCGCTGAGCAGGGCGGCCAGGGCGTCGTACTGCGCTGCGGTGTAGCCGCTGTGCCAAGAGGCATCGTTCTCACCATCGAGGGGGGTTTCCAGACTCACGTGCAGCGCAAAATTGTTGACCGAGCCCTTGAACGCCGCATTGGTGATCACCCACTCACCGTCAAAGGCCGAATTGCCAGCACCAAAGGCGCGCCGCAGCGGATCGAGCACCTGCACGACGGCGCCGTCAAGGCCAATCAGGGCGTGGTAGCTGACCTGATCGATGTCGTTGGGATGGGGCGTGACAAAGGTGTTGATCGCAGAGCCGATGCCGTAGACCGTTTCGTGAAGGACCACCAGCCGCGGCGTCGGATTGATCCGGTTGCCGAAGGCATCGCGCTCGAAACGCTCGCCATAGTTCGACGGATCGATGGCCACGGTGGCCTTCGAGCGTTGCAGCTGCTGCAGCCGCTGGGTCAATCGGTCCCTGAGGGCTGCATCGGCTGACAGGGCGCAACTGCGTTGCAGCGGCGAGCGCCAGCGCGGGTGCGGGGGCGGCAGGGGCGCTGCAGAACCCTGCACCTGGGCTCGGCGCACGGTGCTTTGAAGATCCTGGGCAAACAGCTGGCCCAGGACATCAACCGAGCTCTGACCAGCCTGCTGCCGCGTGGCCAGCAGCAGGCCGGCGCCGCCGAGGGTCAGCGCTGCAGCTGCAATCCAGAGGCTGCGTTGCAGCAGTTTTGGTGCGCTCATGGCTGCAACATCAACCAGGCCTGGCGCCTGCCGCTGGCTTCGACTGGGGCATCAGGGTCGATGTCGAGCGTCCAGCGCTCGATCGCTGGCGGCTGCGGCTGCAGGCGCAGCGTCTGCAGCAAGCCGTCGCGGCAGATCAGCAACTCGCGTGGCTGACCCTGGCAGTTGGCTGAGCAGTGGCCCGCAAGCAGGTTCCAGTCCTCGGGGCAGCGCAAACGCTCGCCATCGAGTGCCAGCAGCTCATCGCCGACCTGCAATCCCGCCTGCTGGGCAGGGCCATCACGCTCAACCCGTGCGATCCAAAGATCAGCTGCAGGCCTGTGCTCAAGCGTCCAACCGAGCGATGGCCCATTGGCACGGACCGGCACGAGCTTGAGCCCCACATCAGCCAACAGGGCCTCAAGCGGCGGATCGTCCGTGCTGTTGAGCCAGCGCGGCAACAGGTCGGCAAGATCGGCTGCATGGAGAGCAAACGCCGCCAGCAGATCGGCCTGCTGGTAGCCGCGTGTGGTGCGTCCATGGCTGCGCCACAGCTGCTGCAGCACAGCGCCGATCCAGCTGCCATGGCGCCTGAGGTGCAGATCGAGCACCAAGGCCAGCACCGCCCCCTTGAGGTAGTAGCTGACCTGTTGGTTGGCTGCGTGTGGGTGGGGACGGTAGAGCTTGACCCAGGCCTCTTCACTGCTGGCCTGAAGGCTCTGCACAAACCGCCCCTGGCTCAGCAGGTAACGGCTCAGGTCCCGTTCCAGATCAGCCAGCACGTCGCTGGCCTGGCAGCACCCTGCGGCATGGGGCAGCAGTTGATCGACGTAACTGGTCACCCCTTCGGCAAACCAAAGGGTGGGCACAACGACAGCCTGCTGATAGTCGATGGGAGCCAGCTCAGCGGGCCGCAGCCTGCGCACATTCCACTGATGCAGGTACTCGTGGGCAACCAGCTGCAGCAAGCGGCGACGGCCATCCGGCTGTTTGAGGGTGCGGCGTCCGAACTGCAGCACCGTGCTGGCGTCATGCTCGAGCCCCCCATAGCCCTGTTCATTCAGATGCAAGACGAAGAGGTAGCTGGTGGCAGCTGGCGCGTCGACCCCCATGAGCCGGCAGCAGGCTTGGCAGACCTGCGTCACATCGGCCAGCCAGTCAGAATCCTCTGCTGGCAGATCACCCCCCCAGCTGACCCAGCGATGGGGCACCCCGGCCACCGCAAAGCTGTGGCTGGGGTGGGGGCCCGCTTCGAGGGGACTATCAATGAGTTGATCAAAATCTGCGGCCAGCCAGCTGCCGTCATCCCGCTGGGGCAAGGGCACAAAACCCTGCCAGGTTGGCGGCAGCTGCACATGCAGGCGGTGCGGCGACCAGCGCTCACCCTCGAGCTCGAGCACCACGGCCGCCAGGGCCAGAAAACCATGCTCAGCGCTCAGGTGGCAAGTGCGCACCGTCAGTTCGGTGGCCTGCAGGGCATAGCTGATCTCGAGTGGCTCGCCGGGCTCTAGCCCCTCGAGCTGCCAATGAAACGGAGAGAGACGCTCCAGCTTGAGGCTGTGCTCGGCCTGGCTGGCTGAGAGCCCCTCGAGATGGGCGACGTACTCGCGCAGCAGGTAGGACCCTGGCGTCCATCGCGGCAGGGCCAGCCGCATCGTGCGCTGGCGTGGCAGGCAGACAAGACGGACCCTGAGCCGCTGGCTCTGGGGTCGGCTCAGATCGAGATGAAGCTCAACCACGAGCGGATCAGGCGTGCAGCAGCACCTCGGCAGAGCTCAGTGCCGTGTCCTGAGCGGCCTGCCGCAGCGCGGCATGGGCTGCATAGCTGCGGGTCACCCGCTCAAGCAGGCGCTGCAACGCCGTGCTGCGTGCGATGCGCTGAAGATCAGCCACCAGGGCCAAAGCACCATCGCGCTGCCGCTGCCAGCCGAGCCTGTGGCCGTCAGCGAGCTGGACGCTGACCTCGACCGCTTGCTGCTCGCCACCAAACCCGGCCACGACACCACCTCGGCAGGGCTGCAGGCCCAAAGCGCGCAAGGAGGCGATCAGGGACTCGGCATCATCCAGCACTGTTGGCAGGATGGAGAGGTGGGACATGAACCGCGATCGGTTTGACAAACCCTAGCCACGACGCGCTGCAATTCCAGTGGCCATTGCCACCGAAACCACGTGCCCATCGGCGGCTGCGCCTCGCCGTCATGGCCTCAGGAGCAGGCAGCAATTTTGAGGCCCTGGTGCTCGCTGGCCGCACGGGCTCGCTGCAGGCCGAGGTGGTGCAGCTGATCGTCAACAACCCCGGCTGCGGGGCCCAACAACGCGCTCAGCGGCTGGCGATCAACTGCAGCCTGCTCGATCATCGTCAGCACCCGAGCCGCGAAGCACTGGATGCGGCGATCGTGGCGCAGCTGGAAGGCCAGGACATCGATCTGGTGGTGATGGCGGGTTGGATGCGAATCGTGACGCCTGTGCTGATCGATGCCTACGCCGGGCGATTGATCAACATTCACCCGTCCTTGCTGCCGAGCTTCAAAGGCCTCGATGCGGTGGTTCAGGCGCTGCGTGCCGGGGTGACACTCGCCGGCTGCAGCGTGCATCTGGTCAGCGAAGCGGTCGACGCTGGCGAGATTTTGATGCAGGCCGCCGTGCCCGTGCTGCCAGGCGATGACCCCACCAGCCTGAGTGCTCGCATTCAACGGCAGGAGCACCAGTTGCTGCCTGCGGCGGTCGCACTGATGGGCGAACGGCTGGCGCTTCAGGGGTAGAAGGGCAACAACGGCAAGCCGGTGTTGGCCTCCAGACCGGCCAGCAGATTGAGGCACTGCACGCCCTGGCCGGCCTGACCCTTGATCAGGTTGTCGATGGCACTCATCACGATCAGCTGCCCGCTGCGGTTGTCGACCTGCACAGAGAGCAGGGCCCGGTTGGTCTGCCGCACCCATTTGGTTGAGGGGTAGGTCCCCACGGGCAGAACCGCCACGGTCTCGCTCTGGCGATAGAGGGAACGCAGCACCGTGTTGCAGTCGGCTGCCGTCAGGCCGGGATCGCGCAGCCGGCAGTAGACCGTCGCCAGCAGGCCGCGCACCATTGGCATCAGGTGGGGGGTGAATTGCAGGGTGATGGCGCTCCCGGCCACCTGGGAGGCCAGCTGTTCGATTTCACTGGTGTGACGGTGTCCCACGACGCCATAGGGACTGACCGCTTCAGCGGCTTCAGCCAACAGCAGGTGCTCCTTGGCAGCGCGGCCACCGCCTGAGGTGCCTGTTTTGGCGTCGATGATGATTCCAGTTGGATCGATCAACCCCTGGCGCAAAAAGGGCAACAGGGCGAGCAGGCTGGCTGTCGGGAAACAGCCCGGTGCCGCCACTAGACGCGCGCCGGCGATCTGCTCGGCATGCCACTCGACTAGTCCGTAGACGGCTTCGGCGCAGAGGTCGCCATCGCTGCGCGGCAGCTGCCTGGCTTCAGCGGCATAGACCTCCTGCCACTGGGCCAGGGAGCGGTAGCGGTAATCGGCCGACAGATCGACCACCTTGAGCCCGCGCGCCAGCAGCGGCGGCACCAATTGAGCTGCCAGCCCATTGGGCAGGCTCAGCACCACCAGATCGGCCTGGGCCGCAATCGTCTCGGGATCGGGTGATTGCACCACCGGATCACCCGGCAGAGGCAGAAACGGGTTGAGCTCACTCCAGCGCTTGCCACTGCTGCGCTCACCGCCAAGAAAGGTGACCTTGAACTGGGGATGCTGCTGAAGCAGCCGCAGGGTCTGCAGGCCGCCATAGCCGCTGGCACCGATCACGGCAACGCGCTCAAGAGCCACGGGCAGGGATGAACGTTTCGGGTTTTATAAAGGATGATTGCTAGCAGGGCCCGCGCTCTGTCCTTGCGCCGTTGCCACAAGCCCCTTTGAACGACCTCGACCGCATTGCGTTCGATGCGATCGCCGATGCCCTGGCTGCCATCCGCAACGGCGAGTCGATCGTCGTGGTGGACGACGAAAACCGCGAAAACGAAGGTGATCTGATCTGTGCGGCGCAGTTCGCCACCCCAGAGCAGATCAATTTCATGGCCACCGAGGCCCGCGGCCTGATCTGCCTGGCGATGGAAGGTGAGCGGCTCGATCAGCTCGACCTGCCGCTGATGGTCGACCGCAACACTGACAGCAACCAGACCGCGTTCACCGTGAGCGTGGATGCCGGCCCTGAAAACGGCGTCAGCACGGGCATCTCCGCCGAGGATCGGGCCCGCACCATTCAGGTGGCGATTCATCCGCAGAGCAGGCCTGCGGACCTGCGGCGCCCCGGGCACATTTTCCCGCTGCGGGCCCGCACTGGTGGGGTACTCAAGCGTGCCGGCCACACCGAGGCGGCTGTCGATCTGGCCCGCCTGGCCGGGCTGTACCCAGCCGGGGTGATCTGCGAGATCCAGAACCCTGATGGATCGATGGCCCGGCTGCCGCAGCTGGCCGCCTACGCCCGCCGCCATGGCCTGCGGCTGATCTCCATCGCCGATCTGATCCGTTACCGGCTCGACACCGAGCGCTTTGTTAGGCGTCAGGCCGAAGCCCGACTGCCCAGTGCATTCGGCACGTTTCGAGCCATCGGGTACCGCAACGCGCACGATGGCAGCGAACATGTGGCCCTGGTCAAAGGAACGCCCGAACGCGCCAACGCCCCCGTGCTGGTGCGTGTGCACAGCGAATGCCTGACCGGCGATGCCTTTGGCTCACTGCGCTGCGATTGCCGCCCGCAGCTCGAGGCGGCCCTGCGCATGATCGACGCCGCTGGCGAAGGTGTGGTCGTCTATCTGCGCCAGGAGGGCCGCGGCATCGGGCTGATCAACAAGCTCAGGGCCTATTCGCTGCAGGACACCGGCCTGGACACCGTCGAGGCCAACGAACGCCTCGGTTTTCCTGCCGATTTACGCAATTACGGGGTCGGCGCCCAGATCCTCAGCGACCTGGGCATCAACCGCCTGCGGCTGATCACCAACAACCCCCGCAAGATTGCCGGTCTGGGCGGCTACGGCCTGCAGATTGAAGACCGGGTGCCGCTGGTCATGGATCCCGGCGACCACAACGCCGCCTACCTGGCCGCCAAGCGCACCAAACTCGGACACCTGATGGGCGCGGGGCCGAGCTGCCCGGTGGGTGGGGCAACAGCCGTGCTGGCCTGGCATGGCCAGCTGCAGGCTGCTGGCGCAGCAGCGCTGCAGCAACAGCTGGGCGAACTGGCTGAGTGCGCCGGCCTGCGGGTCGAGAACGAAGACGACCCGCGCATCTTGGCCCTGCTCAACAAGCCCCAGGTGGCCGTGGTGCTCAGCACCGCGAGCGCCACTGACGGGGCCGGGCAGTTCGCCACAGCCCCTCTGCAGGACTGCCTGGCGGCGCTGGCTGCCCCTGAAGGGACCCGTTGCGTCAGCCTGCTGCTGAGTCCTGACCCCCAGCGCCTGGCCCACCCGTCAGCGCTGCTAGAGGCAGAACGGCGCCCATTGGTCGAAATCAGGGGTTCAGGGTTCCAACTGCCACAACCACAGCCTGGAACCCTGATCCAGTGGCAACGTTGACTCAGGCCTGAATGGTCACCTTGGTGATGCGGGTGCCCTTGGCGATCGCCATCACCACATCCATGTCGGCGGTCTTGCCGAAGACGGTGTGCACCCCATCGAGATGGGGTTGTGCCCCATGGCAAATGAAGAACTGCGAGCCACCGGTGTTCTTGCCGGCATGGGCCATCGACAGGGAGCCGGCTTCGTGCTTGTTGGCATTGATCTCGCAGTTGATCGTGTAGCCGGGGCCACCGGTGCCCGCCATGCCGCGTGAGCCCTCACGGCTGTTGGGACAACCGCCCTGGGCCATGAAACCATCGATCACCCGGTGAAAGGCCAGGCCGTCGTAGTAACCGGATTCAGCCAGCTTCACGAAGTTGGCCACGGTGTTGGGAGCATCACCCTCGAACAGCTCGAGCACCAGGGTGCCGGCGTCGGTCTCCATCACTGCCTTGGTCACGAGCGTCGCCGCAAAAACGCGACTGTATGCGCCGGTGCCAGGGAGAATGCGGAAAACGGCGATGGCCATGAGCGAATCCAGCCTGAATCTGAGCGCGGCGCGGCTGGGGGTGATCGGAGGCAGCGGCCTCTACGCCATGGAGGGCCTCAGCGATGTGCGCAAGATCAAGGTCAAGACCCCCTACGGCAAGCCGTCTGACAGCTTGATGATCGGCCGCATCAACGATCTGGAGGTGGTGTTTCTGGCGCGCCATGGGCGCCATCACAGCTTCACCCCGACTGAAGTGCCCTATCGCGCCAACCTCTGGGCGCTGCGCAGCCTGGGCGTGCGCTGGGTGCTGTCGATCTCGGCGGTGGGATCGCTGCAGGAGCACATCCGCCCCCTCGACATGGTGGTGCCCGATCAACTGATTGACCGCACCCACCAGCGGCCGATCACCATGTTCGGCGACGGGCTGGTGGCCCATGTGGGCTTTGGCGATCCCTTTTGTCCCGTGCTCAGCCGCCTGCTGGCCGATGTGGGCGAGAGCCTGATGCCCGAAGGACGCCAGCTGCACCGCGGCGGCACCTATCTGTGCATGGAAGGCCCTGCGTTTTCAACACGGGCTGAGTCGGAGCTGTACCGCAGCTGGGGCTGCGCGGTGATCGGCATGACCAATCACACCGAAGCGCGGTTGGCGCGTGAATGCGAACTGGCCTACAGCACCCTGGCGATGGCCACCGACTATGACTGCTGGCACCTGGAGCATGCCTCGGTGACCGTCGAGATGGTGATCGACAACCTCAAGGCCAATGCGGCCCTGGCCCAGCAGATCGTGCGTGTGGCGGCCGAACGCATTGCCGTGCAGCGTCCGCCCAGCAGCGCACACCACGCGCTGCGCCACGCCTTGATGACACCGAAGGCCAAGGTGCCGGCTGCAACCCGCCGCCGGCTCGATCTGCTGACGGCCCCCTACTGGGGCGCGCTGGAGGGCTGAGCCGCACGCGCCGCAGCCAGGGCTGAACGCAGGCCAGGTCCGTGGCTGCCGAGCCAGGCGCGGGCGGCGTCCGCATCCACTGCGGCCAGCTGCATCAGCAGGGCCACTTTGACCGAGCCGCCGGCACGTTGCAGCAGCTGCAACGCGTCGGGCCTGGCGACATCGGCCAGATCACGCAGGATGCGCAGGGCGCGATCTTCGAGCTTGGTGTTGGTGACGGCCACATCGACCATGCGGTTGCTGAACACCTTGCCCAGGCGCACCATCACGCCGGTCGAGAGCATGTTGAGAGCCATCTTGGTGGCGGTTCCGGCCTTGAGGCGGGTGGAGCCGGTCAGCAGCTCGGGGCCGCTCAGCAGGCGAATGTCGATGTCACAGGGCATCGGCGCCTGCTCGGCCGGTACACAGGCCATGGCAATCGCCAGGGCGCCAAGGCCCTGGGCGTGGGCCAGGGCGCCCAGCACGTAGGGGGTGGTGCCGCCAGCAGCAATGCCCACGAGGGCATCGCTGCTGGCAAAGCCCCGTGCCTCAAGATCGCGCACACCACCAGCCACATCGTCTTCCAGGCCTTCAGAGCTACGCAGCAGGGCCGGGGCACCGCCGGCGAGCACACCCTGCACCAGCTCAGGGTCGCTGCAGAAGGTCGGCGGGCACTCGGCCGCATCAAGCACCCCCAGCCGGCCCGAGGTGCCTGCCCCCAGGTAGAACAAGCGCCCGCCCGAGCGCAGGCGCTCGGCAATGGCATCGATGGCCTGGCTCAGCTGGGGTGCTGCCGTGGCAATGGCCTGCTGGGGACGCCGCTCCTCATCACAGAAGAGCGCAACCAGCTGGGCCGTGCTCAGCAGATCAAGGTCGGCACTGGCGTCATGGGCCTGCTCGGTGAGCAGGTGCCCGCGGTCAGCGGCGCTGCTCACAGCAACCCCTCAAGGCGCCGGCGAAAGGCCTCCAGTTCGGCATCGCCGCTGCTGATCGTGGGTTCGGCCTGAAGCTCGTCAGCCTCCTGCTCGCGCCACAGGCTGGTGTCCATGTTGCGCTCTGGTGGTGCGATCAGCAGGCGCTCCTCGGCGGTCTGGGGCAAAAACCCCTGTGGCACAAAGCGGGCTTCGTAGCCGGCCTGCTCGCAAAAGCGCTCCATCTCATCGCGCTCCAGGGCCTCGACGGTGGGTGTGGGAAAGTCCTGGGCCTCCAGCAGGCCTGCGTAGCGCTCGGCATCGTCGCGCTGGGCGAACAGCAGCACGACGGTGCGGCCGGCCAGCTCAAGGGAATGGATGCCTTCTTGATCACTGCCGGCGTCAAAGAGCAGCACGTGCACCAATTCGGGAGCCACCACAGAGCCATGAGGTCAGGCACCAGTGTGTCATCGGTTCTGGCGATCAGAAACCGCCCTGCTGATTGTCTTCAGCCAACTCCTGCAGGCGCCGGTACAGCGCCTCCTCGGCCGCCTCAAGCTCTTCTGGCACCACGATCCGTAGTTCAACGAGCTGATCCCCCTTGTGCTCGCCGCGCTCCAGGCCGCGACCACGCAAGCGCAGCAGCCGCCCACTGGAGCTGCCTGCTGGAACCCGCAGCTGCACATCGCCGCTGAGGGTGGGCACCAGCACGACCGCACCCAGGGCGGCTTCAGCTGGTGACAGATCGAGCTGATAGGTGACGCGCAGCCCATCGATGCGCAGCCCCTGGGGGGTACGCACGCGCAGTTGCAGAAAATGATCGGCCCCGCCTGGCGCAACACCCGCCAGGCGCAGGCGCCAGCCATCACCGGCCAATGGTGGTGTCCACACCTCGACGGCGGAGCCGTCGGGGAGCTCAAGCTCGATGCGCTCGCCGCTGAGTGCCTGCTCTGGGGTGAGCTCGACCAGCGATTCGACCGCCGAGGACGCCTGCACCGGTGGCGGTGGCGGCGGTGCAGCTGTGACTTCGCCACCGGGGTCAGGGCCTGATTCCGCCATGGTCTCCTCGTGGAACTCCCGCTCTGCAGCAGGGCGCTTGCCGAAGAGGGCGGCGAGATAGTCGTCAAACTGGGGAAAGTCGCTGGCAAAGGGGTCCTCTGCCAGCTCGTCCTGGTGGGGTGCGCCCGCCTCCCAGAGCTCCCGCCGTTTGGGGTCGGAGAGCACCGCATAGGCCTCATTGACGAGCTTGAAGCGCTCCTCGGCCACCGGATCGTTGCCGTTGAGATCGGGATGCCAGCGGCGGGCCTGGCTGCGAAAGGCGCGCTTGAGGCTGCTGGCATCAGCCCCGGGCTGAAGGCCGAGAACGCCCCAGTAGTCGGGCCTGGTGGTCTGCGGGGCTGGGCTCAACGCTCGCCCCAGGGATCGTCGTCATCCCAGCGCGACGTCGGTGCGGCCACACGATTGCGGTCGCGGCGGGAACGCTCCTCGAACGAGCGCGGGTCTTCGCCACGCTCGTCATTGAATCGTGGCTGGTCGTAGCGCTGGTCGTCGTAGCGCTGGTCGTCGTAGCGCCGCTGGTCGTCATAGAAGCGCCGGCGCGGGGGCGGCATCGACCAGGGATCGCTGCCCGGGCGGTCCCAGTCGTCCCACTCTTCGTCAGAGAACAGCTCATCTTTGAGCGAACCAAGCGTGTTCTTGAGGCCCTGCAAGGGGCCCTGCTCGGCTTTGCGTTCGCTCAGCAGACGGCGGTTGAGGCCATAGAGGGCCTCCTGCAGCTGGCTGACGGCGATCTCCAGTTCTGCCAGATCGGCGCGGCCGGCGGCCTCCTCGGCCAACAGGTCCTGCACCTCGCGCAGGGCCAGCTCGAGCGAGCGCTGTTGCCGCTCGGCACCGTAGGGACCGAGCTCAAGGGCGGCATCGCGCAGACGTCGCTCGGCCTGGGCCACCAACGTGAGCGCCCTGTTGCGGCGGTCGATGTCAGCCCGCTTGCGGCGATCTTCGGCTGCCTTCTGCTCGGCCTCGGCGATCAGCTTCTGGATCTCCTCTTCGCTGAGGTTGGTGCCCCCCTGAATGGTGACGCTTTGCTGGCGGCCCGTGGTGCGATCGCTGGCTGAAACCTGCAACAGACCATTGGCGTCGATGTCAAACGACACCTGGATCTGCGGGACTCCCCGCGGCGCCGGTGGAATGCCGGAGAGCCGGAAGCGCCCCAGCGACTTGTTGTCTTCGGACATCTGGCGCTCGCCCTGAAGCACGTGAACCTCAACGGCGTTCTGGTTGGCTTCTGAGGTGCTGAACAGATCGCTCTTGCGCACCGGAATCGAGGTGTTGCGGGGAATCAGCACCTTCATGACCCCGCCGATGGTCTCCAGCCCGAGCGACAGAGGCGTCACATCATTGAGCATCAGATCGCGCAGCTCACCGGTGAGGATCCCGGCCTGCACGGCGGCGCCCACAGCCACCACCTCATCGGGGTTGACCGATTGGCAGGGATCGCGCGGCACCAGGGTGCGCACCATCTGCTGCACCATCGGCATGCGGGTGGAGCCTCCAACCAGCACGACATCATCGATGTCGTCGGCGGCCAGACCCGAGTCGCGCAGCGCACGCTGCACAGGCCGCAGCAGCCGATCAAGCAGGTCGGGACACAGCCCCTCAAAGGTGCTGCGCTCGAGTGTTGTCTCGATGTGCAGGGGGCCTTCAGCGCCCGTGGCAATGAAGGGCAGCGAAATCGGGGTGCTCTGCACGCCGCTCAATTCGATCTTGGCTTTCTCAGCGGCTTCGGTCAGGCGCTGCAGAGCCTGGCGGTCGCGGCGCAGGTCGATGCCGTTCTGTTGTTCAAAGGCACCGGCCAGCCAATCGACGATGCGACGGTCCCAGTCGTTGCCACCGAGCTGGGTGTCACCGCTGGTGGCCTTGACATCAAACACGCCATTGGCAATGCGCAGCACCGACACGTCAAAGGTGCCCCCGCCCAGGTCAAAGACCAACACCCGCCGCACCGAGCTGCGGTCAAAGCCATAGGCCAGGGCGGCCGCCGTCGGTTCATTGAGGATGCGCTCCACCACAAGACCCGCCAGCCGGCCGGCATCGCGTGTGGCCTGGCGCTGGGCGTCGTTGAAATAGGCCGGCACGGTGATCACAGCCGCCTCAACCGGCTCGCCCAGGTAGGTGGCCGCGTCATCGACCAGCTTGCGCAGGATGCTGGCGACCAGCTCCTCTGAGGCGTACTCGCGTTCGGTCGCAGGACAGACCACGCGCACCAGACCAGCGTCGTTGGCACGCACGGTGTAGGGCACCGAGAGGCTGCCGTCGTCGAGCTCCTCCCAGGCGCGGCCAACAAAGCGCTTGAGGTTCGCAAAGGTGTTGCGCGGGTTCAGCACCAGCTGCCGGCGTGCCAACTGCCCGACCAGCAGCTCCTGATCGCGGCTGAAGCCCACGACCGAGGGAGTGGTGCGCCCACCTTCAGCGTTGGCGATCACCACGGGCCGGCCGCCTTCGAGCACCGCCACCACCGAATTGGTTGTGCCCAGATCGATGCCGACGATTCGGCCCATGCCGCTCCTGTCCCCCGTGCGTCGTGTACCAGGGTCCTACGACCCAGCCATGGCGTGGTTAATCATGGCTTAAACGGGTGTTGTGGGCGAGTTTTTAAAGTCAAGGCATCGGATTAGCTCCCTGACCAGGGGGTGCAGCTCTCCTGCATGACTTCAGCACCCCCGACTTCGACTGCGGCAGCTGAGTTCACGCTGCGGCGCAGGCCTGCTTCTGAACAGTTGATGGACCGCGGCTTCCAGCTGCTGTCGATGGCCCTGGCGGCCTTCGTGGCGATCCTGCTGCTGGCCATTGTGTTGACGGTGTTCCAGGGGGCCCGCGAAGCGATGGCCACCTTTGGCACGCGCTTCATCACCACCTCGTCCTGGGACCCGGTCAGCAATCAATACGGGGCCTTTGTGGCCATCTACGGCACGCTGGTGACCTCGCTGCTGTCGCTGTTGATTGCGGTGCCCCTGGGCGTGGGCACGGCGATTTTCATCACTGAGGACCTGATTCCAGCCTCCATGCGCAATGCCATCGGCCTGATGGTTGAGCTGTTGGCAGCGATACCGTCGGTGGTGCTGGGGCTGTGGGCCATCTTTGTGATGGAGCCTGCCATTCGCCCCGCCCTGCAGCTGTTGCATCGCCTGCTGGGCTGGAGTCCCCTGTTCGCCAGTGAGCCCCAGGGCCCCGGCATGGCTCCGGCGATCCTGATCCTGGTGGTGATGATCCTGCCGATCATCACGGCCATCAGCCGCGATGCGCTCAACCAAGTGCCGCTTGAGCTGCGTCAAGGGGCCTACGGCATTGGCACCACACGCTGGGGAGCTTTGTTCAACATCATTTTGCCGGCAGCGATCTCCTCGATCACAGGCGGGGTGATGCTGGCGCTTGGGCGAGCCATGGGCGAGACCATGGCCGTCACCATGATCATTGGTAATTCCCTGAATTTTGATATCTCGCTTTTGGCTCCCGGCAACACAATCGCCTCGATGCTGGCCAACCAGTTCGGCGAGGCCGACGGCATTCAGGTCTCAGCCCTGATGTACGCGGCACTGATCCTGATGCTGCTCACCCTTGTGGTGAATGTGGCGGCTCAGTGGATCGTGCGTCGTCTCAGCTTGAAGTACTGAGCCATGAGCTACACCCCCGTCACCTACGACAACACGCCTCTGTTTGAGCGGCGTCCGCTGACCTTCAACCCGGCGCTGACCCGCAATCGCTTCAACGCGTTCTGCACCGCGCTGGCAGCCGTGTTTTCAACCGTGGCTGTGCTCCCGCTGTTTCTGGTCATCTTCTATGTGCTCATCCAGGGCGGTCGCCTGCTGAGCCTGAAGCTGTTTGCTGAACTGCCCCCGCCACCTGGGCTCGATGGCGGCGGCATTGGCAACGCGATCGTCGGCACGATCGTGGTCACCCTGGTTGCTGCGTTGATCTCAATTCCAATCGGAGTCGGTGGAGGCATCTTCCTGAGTGAGTACTCACGCAACGGCTGGTTCGCCCAGGCAGTGCGCTTTGCCAATGACGTGCTGTCGGGTGTTCCCTCGATCATCAGTGGCGTCTTTGTCTACGGGATGATCGTCGCAACACGCGTCATAGCCGGACAGAGCTACAGCGCCATGGCAGGCGGCATCGCCCTTTCGGTGCTGATGCTCCCCACGGTGGTCAAAACCACCGACGAAGGTCTCAAGCTGGTTCCGCAGGAGCTGCGCTGGGGGGCCTATGGGGTTGGCGCCTCGAAGGTCGTCACGATTCTGCGGATCACGCTCCCAGCCGCCTTCACACCGATTGCGACCGGGGTAGTCCTGGCGATTGCCCGGGCAGCGGGGGAAACTGCACCCTTGATCTTTACGGCACTGTTTTCACCCTTCTGGCCTGAAGGAATCTTCAGCCCGATCGCGACCATGTCGGTGCTGATCTTTAACTTTGCGATCATGCCCTATGAAGCTCAGAACGAGTTGGCCTGGGCCGCTTCATTTGTGCTTGTCATCATGATTCTTGGCGCCAATCTTCTGGCACGCTGGATCAGCAAGCTTGCCCGTCCATGAGATACCTCTTCATCACCTTCTCTTCACATAACACAAGCGTCAAACGTCTAGGTTTAATTCAATGAAAAGCTCCCTGATGAATCCCCAGACAACAGCCAGAGACGTTTGCATGTCCCTGCAGAACGTCACCATTTCCTATGGCAGGTTTGAGGCAGTCCGCAATGTCTTCATGGACATTCCACGCGGTAGAGTCACGGCCTTCATTGGTCCATCGGGTTGCGGCAAGTCAACGGTCCTGCGCGCTCTCAACCGCATGAACGATCTGGTGCCTGGTTGCACGCTGAAGGGTCGGGTGCTGTTTGATAACAATGACCTCTACGACTCACGCATTGATCCTGTCGAAGTGCGCCGCCGCATTGGCATGGTCTTTCAAAAGCCGAATCCATTTCCCAAAACCATTTACGAAAACATTGCCTTTGGCGCCAGGGTCAATGGTTTCAAAGGGGACATGGATGAACTGGTTGAGCGTTCATTGCGTAAGGCCGCCGTCTGGGACGAATGCAAGGACAAACTGAACGAGAGCGGCCTGGCACTCTCGGGCGGTCAACAGCAGCGTCTGTGCATCGCCCGTGCCATCGCGACAGAACCAGAAGTCATCTTGATGGATGAACCCTGTTCAGCACTCGATCCGATTTCAACCTTGAAGATTGAAGAGACGATGCATGAACTCAAGCGCAGTTACACCATCGTCATCGTCACCCACAACATGCAGCAGGCCGTACGGGTTGCTGACATGACAGCCTTTTTCAATGCCGAGGCCGTTGAAGGTGGGAGTGGCAAGGTTGGCTACCTGGTCGAGTTCAATGACACCGAGCGCATCTTCAATGCGCCCTCGCAGCAGGCGACGCAGGACTATGTCAGTGGTCGCTTTGGCTAAGCGATCCGTAACCTGAAGACCTGAACCGATAAAAAAAGCCGACTCAATTGAGCCGGCTGGTTCATCACGGAGAGGGAGGGATTCGAACCCTCGATAGAGTTGCCCCTATACAGCATTTCCAGTGCTGCGCCTTCGACCACTCGGCCACCTCTCCAGCGGCACAATGGGGCAGATGGCAATCTAGCAGCATGAGCACCAGCCATCCGATCACCGTTCACTGGCGACAAGAAGGGCGCGTCATCACCCATGACGTGCGCGAAGGCGACACCATCCTGCGCAGTTTTGAGCTGCAGGGTGATCCTCTGCCATTCAGCTGCCGCAACGGTTGCTGTACGGCCTGCGCGGTGCGCGTGCTTGAGGGCACGATCGATCAGCGCGAGGCTCTCGGCCTCTCCAAGGACTTGCGCGCCAAGGGTTATGGGTTGTTGTGCGTGGCACGCGCCACTGGCCCTCTGGTCGTGGAGACCCAGGACGAGGACGAGGTCTACGAGCTTCAGTTCGGCCGCCACTTTGGTCGCGGCAGGGTGCGGCAGGGTCTGCCGCTTGATGAGGAATGACACAACCCCCCACCCCCAGTGGCGCTGGCCAAGCCCTCTCGAGCGATGCTGCACGGGCCAGCGGCCTCAGCGACGCTGAGCTCGCCGAGTTGGTCGCCATTGCCCGCCGTGCCGCCCTGGCAGGCGGAGGTCAACTGAAGGAGCACTTCGGCAGGCTGCAATCGATCAGCGAAAAAGGCCGAGCCGGTGATCTGGTGACCAACGCCGACACCGCGGCTGAAGCGGCGGTGCTGGCACTGCTGACTCTGGAGTCTCCTGGTGTTGCCGTGCTCGCAGAGGAAACGGGCCACACACCCGGCAGTGGCATGCAGCAGGACCTGCAGTGGTGTGTCGATCCGCTCGATGGGACCACCAATTACGCCCACGGCTTCCCGCTGTTCGGTACCTCGGTGGGGCTGCTGTGGCGGGGCACGCCTTTGCTGGGCGCCATCGCTGTGCCCAGGCTCGATGAGCTGTTCTGGGCTGCACCTGGACAGGGTGCCTGGTGCAACGAGCAACCCCTGCACGTCAGCAGCTGCTCGCAACTTGGAGATGCCCTTCTGGTTACTGGTTTTGCCTATGACCGCACCACCCGCCTCGACAACAACTATGCCGAATTCGCCTGGTTCACCCACCGCACCCATGGCGTCAGACGTGGCGGGGCGGCGGCGGTTGATCTGGCCTACGTGGCCGCTGGCCGGCTCGATGGCTATTGGGAGCGAGGCCTCAGCCCCTGGGATCTGGCCGCCGGGGTGGTGCTGGTCGAACAGGCTGGCGGTGTGGTTTGCGCCTACGACGGCAGCCGCTTTGAGCTGGGCAGTGGGCGGCTCATTGCCGCCACGCCTGAGCTGCAGCACCAGCTCATCGATGGGCTAGCCGCATGCCAGCCACTCATTGGCAGCAGTTATGGAGCCCCAGAGCTCGATAGCCCCAGTCCATAGGATCGGTTGACCCCCCTGTTGTTGCTCTGGCATGGCCCTGCAACCCGCTGCCGGTGCGCGTGATCTCAACCCCAGGCAGGTTGAAGCCAACAGGCAGGTCCGGCAGCAACTGGCCGAGGTGTATCGGCTCTGGGGCTACAGCGAGGTTGACCCACCCAGCATCGAAACCCTCAAGACCCTGGCAGCGGGCGGTGGCATCGCCAGTGAGGAACTGGTGCGTCTGGTGGCCGATGAGCCACTGGGTCTGCGGCCAGAACTGACGGCATCGATTGCGCGGGCCGCCTGTACACGCATGGCCGATCAGCCCATGCCACTGCGGCTCTGGGCCGACGGCAACACGTTTCGCAGTTCACTGGGCGAGGGTGGACGCCAGCGCATCACCCAGCAGATCCAGAGCGGTGTGGAACTGCTGGGCGACCCCTCACTGAGCGCCGATGTCGAGCTCATGCAACTGCTGCTGGCTGCAGCCGGCGCCCTGGGGCTCGGGCCCCGTCACAAGCCGACGTTGCTGATCGGCCATCACGGTGTGCTGCAGGTTTTGCTCGAGCAGCTGGGCGCTGCGCAGCGTGAGGCTGCGCGTTCAGCCCTGACGGCCTACGACCAACTGGCCCTGGCCGCGTTGCCGCTTGAGGTCGAGCAGCAACGCTGGTTGAGCAGGTTGCTGCAGCTGCGCGGCACACCCGAGGTCGTGTTGGGCCAACTGCAGCAATGGCTGGGTCCACTGCCCCTGCTGCAGTCGCTGCGCGAGGTGCTGGAGCTGGTGGCGCCAACGGCCGAGCAACAGGGTGTGAGCTTGCAACTCGACCCCAGTTTTCAACCCCATTTCAATCTCTATGACGGCCTAGTGCTCAAGCTGGTCTGCCAGGGAGACGGTGTCCCCGTGGCTGTTGCCAGTGGCGGGCGCTATGACGGCCTGGTGGGCCGCTTCAGCACGCCGCAGAGCCTGGCCACCATGCCGGCCGCCGGGGTGGGCTTTGGCTTTGATGTCGAGCAACTGCGCGAGCTGCTGTGGCTCGCTCCCTGAGCTCACCCTGCTTACGATGCAATCGCCATCTTGAGCAGCGTCTTGGCTCACACGATCGTCACCGACATCTGCGAAGGGGTCGCCGACTGCGTCGACGCCTGCCCGGTGGCCTGCATCCATCCCGGCGAGGGGGCTAACAGCAAGGGAACAGCCTTCTACTGGATCGACTTCGACACCTGCATCGACTGCGGCATCTGTCTGCAGGTGTGCCCTGTCGCCGGTGCAATTGTTCCGGAGGAGAGGGCCGAGCTCCAGCGGCGCAGCTAAGTCTTCGCCATCAGCCGCAGCCAGCCACCATGGAGAGCCCCCGCTTCGCCCTGGAATCGCGTGCCTTTGGCGATGGCGAGCGGATTCCAGCTGTGCACACGCTGGAGGGCCTGAATCTCTCGCCGCCGCTGCAGTGGAGCGGGGAACCACCGGGGACCCGCAGCCTGGCTCTGGTGATGGATGACCCCGATGCCCCGGCTGGCCTGTGGCAGCACTGGCTTCTGTTCAACATCCCGGCGTCGCTGCATGCCCTCCCCGCAGGCCTGGAGCGCAGCCCCGAGCTGGCCAACGGCTGCCGCCAGGGGCAGTGCTGGGGTGTGGAGCGGTTTGAGCGGCTCGGCTATCAGGGCCCCCAGCCACCGCCCGGGCGCGTGCACCACTACCGCTTCAGCCTGCATGCCCTCGACCGGCCCCTACAGCTGGCGGCAGGGTGTTCGGTGTTTGATCTGGAGCGGGCGATCGCAGGGCATGCGCTGGCCACAGCCACCCTGATCGGGGTCTATGCCGCCAGTGAGCCTCCGCACTGAGCCTGTTTGGAACGCAGCACCTCTGCACGGGCGTCAACGGCAGCAAGGCGCTCAAGCACCAGATGCAGATCGCTGGCCGTGAGCTCACCATCGCTGGTCCATTTGAGGCAGGTGCGGGTGAGGCAGCTGGCGTCGTGATCGGTTGTGGTGCCAGCCATGGACACCTCCTGCGGCGATGCTGCAAGCCTCAGCCCACGCAGCGGCACGCCACAATCCCCCGATGGGGACAGTTGAACCATCGTCTGCAGCGGTTATGCCCAGCGGCGCCGAGCTGCTGCAGCTGGAAGCTCAGGCGCGGCGGGCGGGCACCGATCTGGCGGCCGCTGAACTGGTTGGCTGCTGGCGACTGCGCATGATCTGGCCGAAGGGCAGCCTGCATGCGGCCCGGCTCAGCGGCCTGCTGCTTCAGGCGCTGCAGGCCACCCTGCTGATCGGGATCTGCGCCACAGGCCTGACGCTGTGCAACAGCGTGCAGCTGGGCCCACTGCAGTTGCGCTTTCTGGGGCCAGGTGCGCTGGTCGGCCGCAGGCCGCTGCTGCAATTCAGGTTTGAGCGGCTGGAGCTGCGCTGGCAGCAGCGGGTGCTGCTGGGGCGTGTGCTGGCTGCACCTGAACCGAAGCGGATGCCCTTCTTTGCCCTGATTGGGCGCGATCCCAGTGGCTGGCTGGCGGCGCGGGGCCGCGGTGGGGGCCTGGCGCTGTGGGAGCTGGGGCCTGCAGTTGATGCAAACTGAGCCCCCCTGACGCCCATCCATGGCCGACGCCCCCTATCTGATTGCGATCGCCCTGCTGCAGCAAGACGGCAGCCGGGCGATGCCGCTTCAGGGCAAGTCGCTGCGCAGCGCCATCGCCGCCGATGCCGATCCAGCTGAGGTGGGACGCGAGCAATTGCTCGCGCTGCTGC
>Ga0194124_10000908_pt1 | contig 41436 bp, 46 predicted proteins | sample TA2KigCas0mmetaG_FD_148605 | JGI IMG/M metagenome (GOLD analysis project Ga0194124, IMG submission 148605) | Freshwater microbial communities from Lake Tanganyika, Tanzania - TA2015031 Kigoma Deep Cast 0m | ecosystem: Environmental > Aquatic > Freshwater > Lake | place: Tanzania: Lake...
TTTTAATGAATAGTGTTCATTTCACTAGGTTTATTAGCGCGGTCGAAATTACTTGTTTGTGAAAAATAATGTACTAGAAATCAGAAGGTTAACGGGAATGATTAATTCGTGTCTGACGGTGGCATCTATCCGAGCTGGACGTGCTTGCTTACTCAGCCAAGGCATGAGCAGTACGCCTTCGACTCATTAATTGAAGCGGGTATCGAGGCCTACCTTCCACGCTACACAAAAATCATAAAACACGCGCGTAAATGCCGAACGGAGGTTAGACCTCTTTTCACGCGATATATTTTTGCACGCGCGGTTGATGACCCTATCAGAATCCAAAGTGCATATAGATTACGAGGGATTAGCGGGTTTGTCGGTAAGACATTTTACAACTCAGTTGTTAGGGAAGATGTCATTAATCTCATTCGTTCTCGTGAGACGGATGAAGGCCTTGTTGAACTGAACATTGCAAAATTTACAGCCGGACAGAAACTGAAATTAATCAATGGCCCCCTTGCGGAATTTGAGGCGATATTTCAGGAGCCCAATGATAAAAAACGCTCATGGGTGCTAGTTGAACTGCTCGGAAAAATTCATAGGCTAAAGATAGATAACCATAACCTCATGGCTATCCATTAAGCCTTAGTTACTCGCATCTCTTGCGGGGGCCTTGTTGGGATAATGATCTTGGGTTTTTCACCCAAAGTGCGGAGCAGTCTTCATCCCTGAATATTTGAACCATATTAGGTATTTTTGAGAACGGCTATGACCAAAGCGGTGCTTGGAATTATTGGCGGTTCGGGCGTTTATGATTTGCCCGGATTGGAAGATTTGCACGAGTTGCCGATTGAAAGCCCTTGGGGCGAGACGTCCGATGTGTTGCGTGCAGGGCGTATTGGCGAGACGGAGATTGTCTTTTTGCCACGACACGGACGCGGGCATCGTTTCTCACCCTCAGACATCAATTACCGTGCGAATATCGATGCGATGAAGCGGGCAGGGGTGACAGATCTCATTTCCCTCTCGGCTTGCGGATCTTTTCGTGAAGATCTGCCACCAGCGTCTTTCGTTCTTGTCGATCAATATGTTGATCGCACGCATAAACGTGAGTCGAGTTTCTTCGGCAAAGGCTGCGTTGCGCATGTATCGATGGCTCATCCTGTCGGTCCGCGCCTATGTGATCATATCGCTGCGGCGGCTGACAAAGAAAATGTTCCGCTTATTCGTGGTGGTACCTATGTCACGATGGAGGGACCGCAATTCTCAAGTCTTGCTGAAAGTCTTTTTTACAAAGCGGCGGACTATTCGGTGATCGGTATGACCGCGATGCCGGAAGCGAAACTCGCGCGCGAAGCCGAGATCACTTATGCGACACTTGCGATGGTCACCGATTTTGATTGCTGGCATCCGGACCATGATGTTGTCGATGTCGCTTCCGTCATCGAGGTCATGCATCAGAATATCGAGAAGGCGAAGCGCGTCATTGCACGATTGGCTCAAAATTTTCCACGCGAGCGCGAAGACTGTCCCGCAGGATCACACAAGGCGCTTGAGCATGCGATCATGACGGCGCCTTCCGCGCGTGATCCTGTGCTCTTAGTGAAACTCGACGCGGTCGCGGGCCGGGTTTTGAAAGCGGCCAAGAGTTTAGTTAAAGAGAAAGCGGCGCACTCGCCGCTTAAGGATAAAAGGCCCATGAACTCATCAATCTCTGATATTTTGCGCGACGCGATCCGCACGATTCCCGATTATCCGAAGCCGGGAATTTTATTCCGCGATATCACGACGCTGCTTGGCAATGCGCGCGCGTTCCGCCGTGCGGTTGATGAGCTTGTGCAGCCTTTTGCCGGCGGCAAAGTCGATCAGGTTGCAGGCATTGAAGCGCGCGGATTTATTTTGGGTGGCGCGGTCGCGCATCAACTCTCGGCAGGCTTTGTGCCGATCCGCAAAAAGGGAAAGCTCCCGCATGCCAAAGTGTCGATCGCCTATTCGCTTGAATATGGTGTCGATGAAATGGAAGTGCATAAGGATGCGATCACGCCGGGCCAATCTGTTATCCTCATTGATGATTTGATTGCCACCGGCGGAACGGCGGTCGCTGCCGCCAAGCTCTTGCAAGGACTAGGTGCGCATGTGGAAGCCGCATGTTTCGTGATCGATCTTCCTGATCTCGGGGGCCGCGCAAAACTTGAAGCACTCGGCGTACCCGTGCGCACGCTTCTTGCGTTTGAGGGGCATTGAGGTGAGAGTTTAGGCAGTAGGCACTTACATTATGCCTAAACTCTATGGTCTCACATTATCAATTCGCGAACCTAAAATGCAACACATCGCCGTCGGCGACGATATACTCTTTGCCTTCAAGACGAAACTTTCCGGCTTCGCGTGCGCCCGCTTCACCCTTGTTGGTGACATAATCTAAATAGGCAATCGTTTCTGCGCGAATGAAGCCTTTCTCGAAATCCGTATGAATGACGCCAGCTGCTTGTGGCGCGCGTGTGCCTTTGGTCATTGTCCAGGCGCGTGCTTCTTTTGGTCCCACCGTGAAATACGTCAGAAGCTCAAGCAATTCATAGCCAGCACGGATCACGCGGTTGAGGCCCGGTTCATCAAGGCCAACTGCTTCAAGATAATCTTTTTGATCTGCCGCATCCATAACGGCGATCTCGCTTTCGATTTGCGCGGAAACAACAACCGCGCGCGCGCCTTCAGATTTTGCCCGCTCAAAAACTTTTGTCGAAAACCCATTACCTTCATGTGCAGCCGCTTCTTCGACATTGCAGACATAGAGAACAGGTTTTGCCGTCAAAAGATTAAGCATCTGGAATGTGCGCTCTTCTTCATGTGAACGCTCGGCAAGACGCGCGGGCTTTCCCTCATGCAATAAAGTGAGGCAACGCTCCATCACGCTCACTTGTTCTTTGGCTTCCTTGTCGCCGGACTTCGCTTTTTTCTCGAGCGGCACAATGCGCTTTTCAAGACTGTCCAAATCGGCCAGCATCAATTCGGTTTCGATGGTTTCGATGTCGGCGATCGGATCAATGCGGCCTTCGACATGTGTGATGTCGCCATTTTCAAAGCACCGAACAACATGGGCGATGGCATCCACTTCGCGGATATTGGCGAGGAACTGATTGCCCAATCCTTCGCCTTTTGACGCACCGCGTACGATGCCAGCAATATCAACGAATGTGATCCGTGTCGGGATGATTTCTTTCGAGCCGGCAATAGCGGCAAGCGTGTCAAGGCGTGGATCGGGAACCGCCACATCGCCGACATTGGGTTCAATCGTGCAGAAGGGATAATTGGCTGCTTGCGCTGCCGCTGTTTGCGTCAACGCATTGAAGAGGGTCGATTTGCCGACATTGGGCAAGCCGACGATACCGCATTTGAAACCCATGATGTGCCTATATTCTTTCAGTCGATTTGAACGATCATTATAAAAGGAGATATGAGAAAAATCATTTTAAGATTTCTCAGCCTTTTCGTCTTTTGCGTCTTTCCATCCTTTTGCTTCCATCGCGAGATGGATTTTGGATTGGAAATTTGAATCCTGATGTTTGGCCAGAAGATCCGCGTGGTCAGCCATCGCCTCACATAAATCACCGACCCATTCGCGTTCCTCTTTCGAGAAATCATTCAAAACCCACGGATGTACCGCGTCTTTGTGACCGGGATGGCCGATGCCGATGCGCACGCGTCGATAGGCATTGCCGCAATGCTGCGTGATTGAGCGCAGACCATTATGCCCCGCATTGCCGCCATCAAGTTTCACGCGCACTTTGCCTGGCGCCAAATCAAGTTCGTCATGAAACACGATGATGTCGTCCAAGGTAATTTTATAAAATTGCGCCGCTTCTTGCACCGCTTGACCGGAATTATTCATAAAGGTTTCTGGCTTCAGCAATAACGCCTTCTCCGTTCCGATTACGCTTTCGGTGCTTTCGCCTTGAAAGCGCTTGCGCCATGTCGCGGTTTTGAAACGATAAGCAATGGCATCAATCGCCATGAAGCCGACATTGTGACGGTTTCCGGCGTAGCGTGATCCAGGATTGCCAAGACCTACGAAGAGCAGCATCACCTCATCTCTGCGGTTGCGGCGTTGAAAGTGATCTTATGAAAAAGCGCGCCGCGATGATTTCGCGACGCGCCTTGAAAGAGTGAGACCCGAAAAAAGATCACTTCTTCGCGGGTTCGGCAGCTTTCTTGGCTGCATCGCCAGCGGGGGCTGTCGCGGCTGCAGGAGCAGCTGCGGGCTCTTCATCCTTCTGGCCCTTACCGACGATGGTGACGAGCGTGAAGTCCGTCTTGTCGACAGGTGTGCAGTTTGGCGGAAGCTTAACATGCGAGATGTGGATCGATTTACCGATCTCGACGCCCGTCAAATCAACAGTGACGCCATCCGGAATTGAATCCGGCGGAACCATCATTTCAACCGAGTGCAACACGATGTTGACCGCGCCACCACGCTTCACGCCCGGGGACGCGGCTTGGTTGATGACGTGAACAGGAACATCGACACGGATTTTCTGACCCGCAGTGATGCGGAGAAAATCGACATGGAGCGGTTGGTCGCGCACAGGATCAAGCTGATAGTCGCGCGGAATTACGCGCGTCTTCTTGCCATCAACCGACAATTCGAAAATCGTGGTCAGGAAGTGGCCTGCGAAAATCAGCTTCTTCGTGGCGTTGAAATCTAGTGAAATGGCTTCAGGCTGAGCGCCTCCACCATAGATGACCGCAGGAACGCGGCCAGCACGACGCACTGCACGAGCGGCCCCCTTGCCGCTATTCGCACGGACCGTCGCCTCAATCTGCTTTGCAGCTTGTGACATGATCAATTTCCTTCAAAAAACGAAGGCCGCCGGAGACCGACGGCCGGATGAATGCACGCCTGCCTCCAAGGGTGTCTGGGACATGCGGGAGGGTCTGTAGCGGAAATTGCCGCCCATGACAATTGGCTCAGAGGTTTATCTCAAGAAAAAGGCCCCGGCGGAGCGCCGGGGCCTTTCTCAATCTCAGCGTTGATCCTCAGCCCTTGGCGCGCTGGCGGATCATGAAATTGTCATAGGTATAGTCGCCGATCTGGAACCAGAGATATTCTTCGTTGCGGAATGCCATATAGGCATCGTGCATTTTTTTGAAATTCTCGTTGGTGCTCGCGATTTCGGCATAGGTATCCAAGGCCGCCTTGTAGCAAGCTTCCATGATTTCCGGTGTGAATGGACGCAATTGGGCGCCGCCTTGCTGCACGAGGCGCTTAATGGCCGCCGGGTTACGGGCGTCATATTTCGCCTGCATGTCAACATTGGCTTGTGCCGCCGCAGCAGTCAGCAAGGACTGGTAGGATTTCGGCAATTCGGCCCATTTCGCATTATTGATGAAGAAGTGGAGCGATGCGCCACCTTCCCACCAACCCGGATAGTAATAGAACGGCGCGACCTTATTGAAGCCAAGTTTCTCGTCATCATAGGGGCCGACCCATTCCGCCGCGTCGATCGTGCCTTTTTCGAGCGCCGGATAGATATCGCCGCCTGCGATTTGTTGCGGCACGGCGCCGAGCTTGGTGAGCACTTTACCGGCCAAGCCGCCAATACGAATCTTCAAGCCTTTGAAATCTTCGATCGTTTTGATTTCTTTGCGGAACCAGCCGCCCATCTGTGTTCCAGTGTTGCCACCGGGTAAGGCCAAGAAATTATAGGTTTTGAAGAATTGATTGAGCAAATCGACCCCACCGCCATGATAGAACCACGCATTCTGCTGGCGCGAATTCATGCCGAAGGGCACAGCTGTGCCGAACGCAAAGGTCGGATCTTTGCCGAAATAGTAATAAGACGCCGTGTGGCATATTTCGACCGTGCCATTGCTAACGGCGTCAGCGGCCTGAAGACCCGGAACAATTTCGCCGCCCGCGAAAACCTGGATCTGAAATTTGTTGTCGGAGGCCTCGGCAACTGATTTCGCCAGCGTTTCGGCGGCACCGTAAATCGTATCCAAGGATTTCGGGAAGCTTGAGGTCAGGCGCCATTTGATTTCCGGTGCCGATTGCGCAAGGGCCGGTTTGGCCAATGCCGCGCCAGCAAGACCGAGTCCTGCCGCCTTTACAAAATCACGTCTTTTCATTGAACGATCCCCCTTTTGTAGTAATTTGACTCATTATTTAGCTGCAACTTAAGAACAACATGTCATTGATACGGAGAAATCTCAACTTGGACCATTGTAGAGGGTGGGTTGGAGGATCTTGTGGCGCTGATCTCCTATCTGACGACGGTCCGGCTTGATGCAGGGGCCCGACAACACCTTTCAGAGGACTTGAAAGCGGCTGGAATTACGCGACCACTGCTCGTAACGGACCGGGGCATTCGCGCGGCTGGACTGCTCGATCAGGTACTGAAAGAGGGGGGCATTGATCCCTCCCTACCAGTTTTTGATGAAACGCCCGCCAATCCGACAGAAGAGGCCGCCGAAAAGGCGCTCGAAATATACCGCGCTGGGACATGCGACGGAGTGATCGCGCTTGGTGGTGGCTCGGCTATGGATCTCGCGAAAGCGGTGGCCGTGCTTGCAACGCATGAGGGGCCGCTTGCGTCTTTCGTGGTTGTGAATGGCGGGATGCAAAAGATTACGGCAAAGACAGCGCCGACACTTGCCATTCCGACAACAGCAGGAACAGGCAGTGAAGTGGGGCGCGGCGCGATCATTAGTTTCAAAGATGGTCGCAAACTTGGGTTGCTTTCACCTTTTCTCATTCCCAAACGCGCCATTTGCGATCCCGAGCTGACCATTGGTCTGCCTGCTATGCTGACTGCAGCAACGGGTATGGATGCGATCAGCCACTGCATTGAAACCTTTATTTCGCCTGTCGATAATCCGGTCGCGGCCGCGATTGCGATTGATGGATTGGAACGCGCGATTGTTGCTCTGCCGCGTGCAGTGTCTTATCCTGATGACCTTCATGCACGGCGCGAGATGATGATTGCGGCGATGGAAGGGGCGCTCGCTTTTCAAAAAGGTTTAGGCGCGGTGCATTCGCTCTCTCATCCGCTTGGCGGCTATCGTGATCTGAAGCTTCATCATGGCACGTTGAATGCGATTCTTTTGCCGCCTGTGTTGCGGTTTAATGAAAGCGTTTCTGCAGAAACCTATCCGCGTTTGAAGCGCGCCGTTGGCCTCGAAGCACAAAGTGATTTTGCAGTCTTCATGCATCGATTTGCCGCTTCGCTCGGTATCCCCATGCGTTTGCGCGATCTTCATGTTCCCCATGAAATTTTATCGGATGTCGCGAGGCTTGCTTGCCTTGATCACACGCACGCGACCAATCCGCGCCGGGCCACGGAGGCGGATTATCTCGTCATGCTTGAAGAGGCGTACTGAAACCGGTTCCTTGTAAGCAGTAAAAGAGGGGCCAGAGAGGCCCCTTTTTGATTTCTCATAGAAAAGCGTGACGATTACTTCTTCGCGGCTTCATACATTTCGAGCACATAGTCCCAATTGACCAGATGATCGACGAAAGCCTTGAGATAATCAGGGCGACGATTGCGGTAGTCGATATAGTAGGAATGTTCCCACACATCGACGCCGAGAATGGGTGACGCACCATGAATGAGCGGGCTTTCACCATTTGGCGTTTTTGAAATTTCGAGCTTGCCATTCTTAACCGAAAGCCACGCCCAGCCTGAACCAAACTGCGTGGTGCCAGCGGCAACGAAATCTTCCTTGAATTTATCAACCGAGCCGATGTCGGAGACGATCGCCTTTTCAATCTTGCCCGGAATCGCTCCGCCGCCATTCGGCTTCATCCATTTCCAGAAATAGATGTGATTGTAATGTTGACCAGCATTGTTGAAGAGGCCGGCATGTTTGCCATAAGAACCGCGCACCACATCTTCGAGCGACTTGCCCTCGAATTCCGTGCCCTTCACGAGATTATTGCCATTATTCACATAAGCGAGATGGTGCTTGTCGTGATGATATTCGAGCGTCTCCTTCGACATATAGGGCTGGAGCGCATCGTGAGCGTAGGGAAGATCGGGAAGCGAGAACATCGGTGTTTATCTCCTTTTGTGACGTTTCATGGGTTGAAAATTCGGAGTTGACGGTGCGCGCCCCAGAAACGGGCCGCTTCTCTCAGCGTCAGGTCATATTTAGGCAGGAATCCGCTTCGCCGCAATGCGGCATTTCAACGGGGGTGAACGGCTAACATGCCTCGACAAAAGAAGCCTTAACCGAGAAATTCCTCGATAATTCCGCCGCAAAAGAGGGGTTCCCTATCGATAGACCGCTAAGAGCCTTCGTGACCTCATTGTGAGCTGAACAGCCCCCTGATAAAAGCGGTTACAGCGGGTTGGCGAAAAAGAGAGAATGGACCATGAGCGACAGAAAAAAGGTTCAAAAATTTATCTTGAGCGAAGCGGAGTGGCGGCAGCGTTTGACGCCGGAGCAATATCGCATCGCGCGTGAACATGGCACCGAGCGAGCTTGCACGGGCCCGGGTTGGGACGAGAAGCGTAAAGGCGTTTATCGTTGCGTGTGCTGCAAAACGGATCTTTTTGAATCGCGCACGAAATTTGAATCAGGCTCCGGATGGCCGAGTTTCTTCCAACCGATTGCGCCTGAATTGATCGAAGAACACGAGGATCTTTCACTCGGCATGCGCCGCATCGAAGTTCTTTGCGCTGTGTGTGACGCGCATTTGGGTCATGTCTTCCCCGACGGGCCGCGCCCCACAGGTTTGCGCTATTGCATCAATGCGACGGTGTTGCATTTCATTCCGGATGAAGCGTGAGTGATGGGCAATCATTCGCTTCTGTTGCGTCGGGATCAATCGCAGCTTCTTGTTGTTGATATTCAAGATAAGTTGATCAACACGATCTATAAGGTCGAAGCGATGATGGATCGCGCGCGTTTGGTGATCGCGGCGGCACGTCAATTTGAATTGCCGATTACGATTTCAGAACAATATCCGAAAGGTCTCGGATCAACGGACGCTGCAATTCGTGAAGCGTGCGGCAATGTAACGTCTGTTTTCGCGAAGACGGCTTTCTCTTGTTTGCGGGATGATGCGATTGCTGAACATCTTGCTGCTTATCACCACCGCAAGCACCTTGTGATTGTCGGCATGGAAGCACATGTGTGCGTTTTGCAAACCGCGCTTGATGCCGTGGCAGAGGGTTATTCGGTTTTTGTTGTTGGAGATGCGATCTCAAGCCGTAGCGCGTCAGATGGTGAAGCGGCGAAGCACCGGATGGAAAAATCGAACGTGACTGTAATTTCAGCGGAAATGGCTTTTTTTGAATGGCTGGAGCGCGCGGGTACGCCTGATTTTAAAGCGCTTGCACCCTTGTTGCGTTGAGTTACCTTTGGCGCTTATTGAGCAAGCACAATAAATCCAGCCTTCTCAAAAATCGCTTTTGCTGCGGATGAAGCGAGATAGTTAAAAAAGCGTTCGGCTTCCGGATTTTTGCTTTGAGCCGTCACGGCAAAGGGATAGATGATTGGAGCGTGACTATCGGCGGGAAAGCGCGCGATGATTTTCACTTGCGGTTCAACCCGCGCGTCTGTTTCATAAACTATGCCAAGTGGTGCTTCATTCCGCGCAACAAAGGCGAGAGCTCCGCGCACATTATCAGCTTGCGCGAGTTTTGGTTCCACGAGTTTCCAGAGACTTAAATTTTGTAAAGCGCTCTTGGCATAGATTCCGGCCGGAACAGAATTGACTTCGCCAGTGGCAAGCTTTCCATCGCCCAACGTTTTTGCAAAGGCGTTTTCGGTCAGATCGAGAGATTTTAACGCTGACGTTTGCGGCGCTATAATCACGAGGCGATTGCCGATGAGATTTTTACGCGTCTCTGCGCGTATTTGTTTCTTCTCTTCAAGATAATCCATCCATTTGAGATCGGCCGAGGCAAAAAGATCGGCGGGAGCGCCCGCTTTAATTTGTTTGGTGAGTGCTGAAGAGGCGGCGAAAGAAAACTTAACTTCGGTACCCGTATCCGTCGTGAAAGATTTACCTGCCTCCTCAAGGGTCTCTTTGAGCGAGGCGGCTGCGAAAACGAGAATGGGTTCTGCCTGAGCGGAGATGGTGCTTAACGGAAGAATACTGTTAACAAACGCAACGAAACCCAACGCAACAAAAATCACGCGGTTGTTTCGTGTAAAATTCATGGATACGGTCCTCGGGTGTGAATGATTTATCGTCTTTGGATTTTTCCGCATTCAACTCGGAAGCGCACGACCGGTTGAGAAGAGGCAGAGCGCGCCGCGCGCCTCTCTTTGCGGGAGGGTAGAGAGCCTTAAAATCACGGGATTTGTCAAGTTGAAGCGAAGCGCCTAAATCGGATTTCATGACATCGAGACCGCCACAATCGCCCGAGTCACAGGATCAGTCCGCCGACCTGCCCGAAGATTTTGACTTCGAGGCAGAGGATGAAGCGTTGCCCGACGCTGAGGCGGAGCTCGATCTCGGACTTGAAAGTGATGCGACGCCGCAGCGTTTAAAGGCGGGTGTCGAGGTCATTCAGACTGCGCTGAAAACTTTACCGAATGCGCCGGGCGTCTATCGGATGATCGATGGCGAAGGAACGGTGCTTTATGTTGGCAAAGCCAAGAGCCTCAAAAAACGTGTTTCAAATTATGCACGCGGGGTGGGGCATACGAGTCGCATCGCGCGAATGATCGCTGAAACCGCAGCGATGGAATTTGTCACAACGGAGACCGAAACCGAAGCACTGCTTTTGGAAGCTAATTACATCAAGCAACTAAAGCCGCGTTTCAATGTGCTGTTGCGTGACGACAAAAGCTTTCCCTATATTCTGGTTACATCCGATCATGTTTCGCCGCAGCTTACAAAACATCGCGGCGCGCGCACAAAGCAGGGTCATTATTTCGGACCCTTCGCAAGTGTGTGGGCGGTTAATCGGACAATCGCTGCGCTACAACGCGCATTTCTTCTGCGCACCTGCACCGATCCCTATTATGAAAATCGCTCGCGACCTTGTCTCCTCTATCAGATCAAGCGTTGCGCGGGCCCGTGCACGGGCGAGATAGATGCGCCTGGCTATCAAAGGCTTGTGACCGAAGCGCGCGATTTTCTCTCGGGTAAAAGTCAAGCGGTGAAAACACGCCTTGCTGAAACCATGCAAGCGGCATCGGACACTCTTGATTTTGAAACGGCAACGCGCATTCGTGATCGCTTGGCTGCATTGTCCGCCATTGTTTCAACGCAAGATATCAATCCGCAAACAGTCGATGAAGCGGATGTTTTCGCGCTTCATGAGGAAGCCGGGCAATTCTGTATCGAAGTCTTTTTCTTCCGCAATTATCAGAATTGGGGTAATCGCGCTTATTACCCGCGTGCGGATAAATCTATTGCTGCAGAGGAAATTCTTGTGCAATTTGTCGCGCAGTTTTACGATGATAAACCCGCGCCGCGTTTGGTGCTTTTATCGCATGATCTTGAAGACGCGGCTCTTCTCGCTGAAGCTCTGTCCCTGCGCGTGGGGCATAAAATCGAAGTCAGCACACCGAAGCGCGGCGAGAAACGTGATCTTGTGGATCATGCGGCAACAAATGCGTGCGAAGCGCTTTCGCGCCGACTGTCTGATACCGCTTCGCAAAAACAATTGCTCGCGTCGCTCGCTCCGGTTTTTGGACTGGAGCAGCCGCCGCGTCGCGTTGAGATCTATGATAACTCACACATTATGGGCACGAATGCCGTCGGCGCGATGGTCGTTGCCGGCGTCATGGGCTTTTCAAAACCGCATTATCGAACGTTTAATATCAAATCCGAAGAGCTCACGCCCGGTGATGATTTTGGGATGATGCGCGAAGTTCTCACTCGCCGATTTGCGCGCCTTCAAAAAGAATCACCACGTGAAGCGGAACCTCAAGAGGGCGCCGATGATGCCATGCCTGATTGGCCGGATCTTGTTTTGATCGACGGTGGCAAAGGGCAACTTGATGCCGCGCTGAGCGTGCTTGCCGAACTTGGTCTTGAGCATGTGCCGATGATGGGTGTTGCGAAAGGCGTTGATCGCGATGCGGGGCGCGAACAATTTTTTATTCCGGGACGTGAGCCTTTCCGCTTGCCGCCGCGCGATCCCGCGCTTTATTTTATTCAGCGTTTACGCGATGAAGCGCATCGCTTTGCGATTGGTACACATCGGGCCAAACGCAAGAAAGCGTTTACGGCTAATCCGCTCGATGAAATTCCGGGGATTGGACCGCGTCGTAAACGCGCGCTGCTTCTGCATTTCGGAACTGCAAAAGCGATTGCGCAGGCTTCCTTTGAAGATCTCACCAAAGCGCCCGGGGTAAATGAAGCAACCGCAAAAGCGGTTTATGATTTCTTTCATGATGGGGGACGGTGAATTTAGGTGTTTGAGCGCAGGGCCGTCGCCGATTCGCGTCTCATCCGTTTAGAGCCGCAGTCGCTTGGAGCGAATTTCGCCGTGTGAAATAGGGGTTTTACGTCAAACAGTTGACGTGGGCCCTGCTAGACTGTTTTCTGCCGCCATGACGATGTTACAGCAGACGAACCCTCAAAAAAAGCGGCGCCTTGGTCCGTTCACACTGCCCAACATTCTGACTTATGGTCGGGTTGTGGCGGTGCCGGTTGTCGTGGGCTGCCTTTTCTGGCCGGAAGAAAATGTGATGCGTTGGATTGCGCTCGGGATTTTCTCCGCCGCGGCGATTACCGATTTTTTTGACGGTTATCTCGCGCGCGCTTGGGCTCAGCAGTCTTCGCTCGGGCGTATGCTTGATCCGATCGCTGATAAATTGATTGTCGCCGCGTCTCTGATGATGCTGGTCACCGATCGCACGATTTCTGGTTTTTCCATCTGGGCCGCGATTGTGATTTTGAGCCGTGAGATTCTTGTTTCGGGTTTGCGGGAATTTTTAGCTGAACTTCGCGTGAGTGTGCCTGTGTCAACGATTGCGAAATGGAAGACTACACTTCAGCTTGTGGCTGTTGGATTTTTGATTGCGGGTCCTGCGGGTGAGCGTGTGTTGCCTGGTACCACATCAATTGGCATTGTGCTTTTATGGATCGCTGCACTTTTGACGCTCTATACCGGCTATGATTATTTCCGCGCCGGTATTCGTCACGTGGTCGAAGCTGATGACTGAAATAAAAATCGTGTATTTCGCCTGGGTGCGTGAGCGTGTCGGCGTAGCGGAAGAAATCATCGACGTGCCTCAAAATGATTTGACGGTTGAAGCGCTTGCGGAATTGCTCTCTCAGCGCGATGAAGGCTATGCGTTAGCGTTTGAAAATCCGAAACTTGTGCGCGCGGCGATTGATCGTGTTCATGCAAAGCCGAGTGATATGATTGCTGGCGCTCGTGAGATTGCATTTTTCCCGCCGATGACAGGTGGCTAAAAGATGACGACGCGCATCACGGTCCGTATTCAGGCAGATGCTTTTGATGTTGCGGACGAAACAGATGCGTTGAATTCGCCCAATGAGGATGTCGGCGCGGTGTCAACGTTCATCGGGTATTGCCGCAGTGAAGGCGGACGGCTCAATGCGCTTGAGCTCGAACATTATCCCGGAATGGCGGAGGACGAAATCAAACGCGTGGTTGATGAAGCCTGCACGCGATGGCCATTATCGTCTGCGAGTGTGATCCATCGTTATGGTGTGATGAAACCGGGCGACGGCATTGTCTTTGTTGGTACAGCGAGCACGCATCGGGCGGAAGCTTTCGCCGCATGTGAATTTTTGATGGACTATCTCAAAACGCGCGCGCCCTTTTGGAAAAAGGAATATCGCGCGGATGGCAACATCGGCGATTGGGTTGAGGCCAAATCGGATGATGATGCCGCCGCCGCGCGGTGGACGAGCAAAACCTGACCCCCTTTTCGTTTGGCTGAAGCGTAACCATATATTTGGTCGGTTTTCGAGGAAAATGCTGATGTCGCGCTTTTTCTTGGTCGGTCTTGGCCTTCTGGTCTCAGTCTTCTTTTTCACCATAGCGGCGAATTCGCCTGCGGATGCGCGGGCCGGATCAGGTTTTTCGAGCGGCAGCCGGGGGTCTTTCACTTTTTCGCGCCCGCCTTCAACGTCAACCGCGCCGAAACCGGCGGCACCGATTGAACGATCCTACACCCAGCCGACCGCGCCGAGTTACTCCCCGTCTTATGCACCGGCGAGCGGATTTGGCGGCGGGCTTTTTAGCGGTTTCGGCGGCGGGTTGCTCGGCGGACTTTTGGGCGCCGGTCTATTCGGCATGCTTTTTGGCAATGGCTTCTTCGGTGGCGTGGGCGGTGGCATGTCCTTTTTTGGACTGCTTCTTCAATTCGGTCTCATTTATTTCGTAGTGAAATTTTTGTTTGGCCTTTTTGCCCGCCGCGTGGCGCCGATGGGTGTGGGCTTTGGACCGATCCCGCAACCTTCGCCAAATGTTTTTGGCGGCGTTTTGGGTTTTCAATCATCCGCGCCTTCGGTGCGGCAGGTGACAATCGATCAGGCTGATTACGTGGCGTTCGAAGAAAAGCTCCACGCTGTGCAAGAGGCTTATTCGCGAGAAGATCTTGACGGGTTGCAAAATGTCGCGACACCGGAAATGGTCGCTTATTTCGCCGAAGACCTCGCGCGCAACGCGGGGCAGGGACTTATCAATCGTGTGAGCGATTTGCGGCTTCTCCAAGGCGATCTTGCCGAAGCGTGGGGCGAGGGCGCAACCGACTATGCGACGGTGGCGATGAAATTCTCGCTGATTGACACGATGATTGACCGGTCCTCGGGCTCTGTTGTTTCAGGAGGTCAGCCTGAACAAGTAACTGAGCTTTGGACCTTCCGCCGCGACGGTCCGGGACCCTGGATGCTTTCCGCCATCCAACAGACGCGGTGAAAAAGTCAACGCTTTAACCTCGCAATAACCATGGGCGTCTATCTTCAGGCTCATGAAATTTTTCACGCCCGCGCGCCTCATTTCCGTGGCGCTTCTTCTTGCGCTTGCTGGGTGCGGCATGCGTTTCGACACGCGCGCGCCTTGGCGCGATGAACTTGAAGCGAAATGCCTCTCATCAGGGGCTGTGCAAACCTCTGCCTATATCGAACCGGCAACGCGTATCGACGGCCCCGGGGCATGCGGCATGCAACAACCATTCAAAGTCGCCGCATTTGCGAATGGCACTGTGGGGCTGACCAACCGTGCCACAATGTCATGCTCGGCCATCTCAAGTGTTGATCGATGGGTCAAAGAAATCGTTGAGCCGGCAGCGCAGCTTTACTATGGCCAACGCGTTAAGGCGATGACAGTCGGATCTTACTCCTGTCGCAATCAGGATTCGAAATGGTTTGCGCGGATTTCAGAACATTCATTTGGTAATGCCGTTGATATTATGGGTTTCCGCTTTGCCAATGGTCGTAAGATCAGCGTGCGGGAAGCTTGGCGGGGATCAGCAACCGATCAGGCATTCTTGCGCGAGATCACCGTCAATGCTTGCGATTATTTCACAACGGTTCTCGCACCGGGATCTGATTCCTATCACGCTGATCATTTGCATCTCGATTTGATGCGCCATGATGCAGGTTATCAAAAACGCATCTGTCAACCGAAATTGAATTTTGCGCGTCGTATCAAAGCGCCAGCAACCGCCAATCAAATTGCAGGTCTCAATTATCGTACAACCCCAAGCGATCAAAACGCAACTGCGGTTGCGGAAATGAATGCGCCCTTAGGCATGCCTGTCACTGTGCCGGTTCCCGCCGCCCGTCCAATCGATCCGAAGGTCATTGCGCTTTTGCCGCCGGAACCTGAGAGCGATGACGACGGCGACTTCAAAGGCGTCTATTGAGCTCAGCTTACATGCCGCGCTTTGACGGTAAACCATAACCACCACCTGTTGGTGTGATGATTGTGATTTTATCGCCGGGCTCGACAAGCGTCTGATCAGCGCCTTTTAACTCTTCGATCTCGCCATTTTTTCGCGTGACAAAATTGCGACCGATTTCACCGGCTTCACCGCCATCAAGTCCGAAGGGATGAATGCGGCGATGACCTGAGAGTATGGCGCAATCCATCGTCTCAAGAAAACGAATAGTACGGCTCGTACCATCACCAGAATTCCATTGTCCCTTACCGCCTGACCCCTCGCGAATATGAAAATCTTCAAGCAAGACGGGATAACGATTTTCAAGAACCTCTGGATCGGTAAGTCGTGAATTCGTCATGTGGACATGCACACCGGCAGCGCCATCAAAGCCTGGGCCTGCGGATGAGCCTGAACAGATTGTTTCATAATATTGGTAACGCACGTTGCCGAAAGTGAGATTGTTCATTGTACCTTGCGCGGCGGCCATTGCATGCAATGCTCCAAAAAGACAATTCGTGACCGCTTGGCTCACTTCCACATTGCCAGCAACGACGGCCGCCGGATAGCGCGGCGAGAGCATCGAGCCTTCCGGCAGGATCACTTTGATGGGACGCAAGCACCCCGCATTCATCGGGATCATATCATCGACCATGATGCGGAAGACATAAAGTACGGCCGCGCGTGTCACAGGTTCTGGCGCGTTGAAATTATCGCCGCGTTGCGGTGATGTGCCGGTAAAATCAACAGTCGCTTCGCGCGCTCTATAATCAAGCGTGATCTTCACTTTGATCACCGAACCATTATCCATTTCATAGGAAAAAGATGATTCGCGTAGATGCTCGATCGCACGGCGCACATGTTCGGCCGCATTATCTTGCACATGGCCCATATAGGCCTTGACGACATCAAGGCTGAATTCTTGAATGGCTTTTTTAAGCTCGGCAGCGCCTTTTTCATTTGCGGCCACTTGCGCTTTTAAATCATTGATATTCTGCGTGACATTGCGCGCGGGATAGAGCGCGCTTTCGAAAAGCGCACGTGTTTCCGCTTCGCGGAAGCGGCCTTGATCGACGAGATGGAAATTGTCGATGTAGACGCCTTCTTCGTCGATCGTCGTTGCGCGCGGTGACATGGAGCCCGGCGCCACGCCACCGACATCGGCGTGATGACCGCGTGACGCGACCCAGAAGAGAAGCGTTTTGTTATCCTGACCAAAAATCGGTGTGCAGACCGTGATGTCTGGCAAATGCGTACCGCCATTATAGGGCGCGTTCAACATAAAGACGTCACCCGGTTTAATTTTCCCTTGATTCATCCGAACGATGGTTTCAACCGAGCAATCCATCGAGCCTAAATGAACCGGAATGTGAGGCGCATTAGCCACCAAACGTCCTTCATGATCAAAGATCGCGCATGAGAAATCTAGTCGTTCTTTGATGTTCACAGATGAGGCCGTGTTTTGCAGCGTCACACCCATCTGTTCGGCAATTGACATGAAGAGATTGTTGAAAATCTCGAGCATAACCGGATCGGCATCTGTTCCCGCTGCCACGCGTTTTTCGCGGCGTTCAACACGTTTCAAAATCAAATGATCGCGCGCATTTAACGTGGCCGCCCATCCGGCTTCCACCATGATGGTTTGATGCGCTTCAATCAAGAGAGCGGGACCTTTGATTTCATGGCCCGCTTTGATTTGCCGCCTCAAAAAGATTGGCGCATCGTGATCACGCCCTTCGCTGAAAATACGCTTTCTCGCATAAGGCGGCGGTAATTCTTGATCCGTTGAAATCCCTTCGTGCAGCGCAATCGGTTGCCCGCCTCCAATCGCTTCAATCGCAATAGCCTCAAGCACAAGCGGCTTTGTCGGATCAGAGAAACCAAATCTTTGATGGTGCAGTTGTTCAAAAGTCGCTCGTAATGTCGCTTGTCGCTCCGTTAATGATGAAGAGGGATCGGAGGCGACACTCACAGCAATGGCTGAATCGGTCCCTGCATAGCGCAGCAACGCATGTACATGAATTGTAATCTCGGGTGCAGCAACACCTTGGCTTCCAACTTCAGCGATACAGAGAGATCCCAAGCGTTGGGCTTCCTGATCAAAGAGAGCAAGGGCTTCATCGGAGAAGAGTTTTTCAATTGCTTGTTCACGTGTCGCGCGAATCGAGGCGAGGCCCATGCCATAGGCAGAAAGCAAGGATGAGAAAGGATGAATAAGGATGGTATCCATCGAAAGGGCATCGGCAACCAGACAAGCATGCTGACCGCTCGCGCCGCCAAAGGCGTTTAACGCATAGCGGGTGACATCATGACCGCGCGCGACAGAGATTTTCTTGATCGCCTCGGCCATATTTGCAACTGCAATCCGTATGAACCCATCCGTAATTTCTTCGGCAGAGCGACCATCACCAATTTGTGAGGCGAGCTCTTTAAATTTTTCGCGCACCACGTCTCGATCGAGTTTCTGATTTTGTTCGGGCCCAAAAATGGAAGGGAAAAAATCAGGATCAAGTTTGCCAAGCATCACATTAGCATCGGTAATTGTGAGCGGTCCGCCACGGCGATAACAAGCAGGACCTGGATCTGCACCGGCGGAATCTAGTCCCACACGATAGCGCGTACCATCATAATGAAGGATTGAGCCACCACCCGCCGCAACTGTGTGGATCATCATCATTGGCGCGCGCATTCTTACGCCCGCTACTTCCGTTTCAAAAGCACGTTCATAATGACCGTCAAAATGCGCAACATCGGTTGACGTGCCGCCCATATCAAAGCCAATGACGCGATCAAAACCCGCTTCGCGACCTGTCTCCGCAAGCGCGACAACGCCACCTGCAGGTCCCGACAACACAGCATCTTTGCCTTTGAAGAGATCGGCCGCGGTTAATCCACCTGATGACATCATGAACATGAGCCGCGCGCCTGAGCGTTTCACATCAAGTTCTTCCGCAACCATAGCCACATAGCGCGCGAGAATGGGAGAGAGATAGGCATCAACAACGGTTGTATCTCCGCGACCAACAAATTTGATGAGCGGGCTGACCTCGTGGCTCACGGAAACTTGTGAAAAGCCGATCTCGCGCGCTATTTTTGCGGCTAATTTTTCGTGAGCCGGAAATTTCCACGCATGCATGAAGACGATGGCAACAGCGTTAAAGTCTTTATCACGAAGCGATTGAAATGCGAAGCGCATCACTTCTTCATCGGGCGCTTGTTCAACTGTTCCATCCGCGCGAACGCGTTCATCAATTTCAATCGTCTCGGCATAAAGCGCATCAGGTTTTTTGACCGCGCGCGCAAAAATGTCGTTCCGCGCTTGATAGCCGATTTTTAAAGTATCGCGAAAGCCGCGTGTGACGATCAGGGCCATCCGCTCGCCTTTGCGTTCAAGGAGCGCATTGGTCGCCACCGTTGTACCCATACGCACATCACCGATAGCGCCGGTAGGAATCGCATCTCCGGGTTTGAGGCCAAGCAGAAGGCGGATGCCGTGAACGGCCGCATCGCGATAGGCGCCGGGATTTTCAGAAAGTACTTTGCGCGCAGTGAGCTCACCCGAGGGCGCACGGCCGATGATGTCGGTAAAGGTACCGCCCCGGTCGATCCAAAAATCCCAAGTCCGCTTTGTCATGTCCTACGTCCATACTTTGCCATGATCACAAATATACTTTTGTCACCCTGTCAGATGTGACAGGAGCAAGCAATGGTTAGACCTGATAGGTTTATTGTAGATCCATTTACAATCTGTCCATGCGGCTCTGTGGAGGGCGCAAATTCCGAAATTGGGATGCGAGGATGAAAGTGATGAGACGTCTTCAGGTGATGCTTTTTGTGATTTTGGATTTAGCCGGCTTAGCGCTGACGCCAAGCTCAGCGCTAACAAAATCGGTAAAAACGGGTGCTGAGCCGGGCCAATTTGATTTCTATGTTTTGGCGCTTTCATGGTCGCCCGCCTATTGCGCGAATGGTGGCGATAAACGCAGCCCCGAAGAATGTCAGCTCGGTGCGCAGAAGGGCTTTGTCGTTCATGGGCTTTGGCCGCAATATGAGAAAGGTTATCCCATTTCTTGTCCAACGGATCGAAAAGATTTGCCGAAATCGAGCTTTGAAAAGGCCGCTTCCATTTTTCCCGATTTGAAGCTCGCAACAAATGAATGGCGGCGCCACGGCTCATGCTCAGGGCTTGATCCGGAACTCTATCTTGATGCGGTTGCGACCGCACGCGACCGCATTAAAGTGCCTGCGAGTCTTGACCCTTCAAAAGCTGCGCCCGTAAGTGACGCTAAGCCATCACCGAGCGAGATCGAAAAAAATTTCAGCGAGGCAAATCCGGGGCTTCAACCCTCAATGATCAGTGTGTCCTGCCGCAAAGCGGTGTTGCGCGAAGTCCGGATCTGCTTCACAAAGGATTTGAAAGAGTTTCGCACATGTCCGGAAGTGGATCGCTCAGGCTGTCGGTCAGATCAGGTTTCGATTGTTCTGCCGCAATAAGAGGGTAGGGAGTCCCGAACAGGCGGTACGACATTATTTTAGTTGATGTTTTGCTGCCAATCGGGTTTAGTTGATGAATTATCGCCATGCGTTTCATGCCGGCAATTTTGCAGATGTTTTAAAACATATTGCACTCACGCGGTGTCTTATTCATCTGAAAGAGAAATCCGCTCCGTTCCGGGTGATTGATACGCATGCAGGCTCAGGCTTTTATCATCTCACATCAAAAGAAGCCGCGCGAACTGGTGAATGGCAAAGCGGTATTGGTCGCCTTCTCGCTACCGAATTGCCGATTGAGATCGCAGATCTTCTTTCGTCCTATCGGGAAGCGGTTGATCGTGTAAGATCTTTTCACGGCGATGATGTCTATCCCGGCTCTCCGGAAATCGCGCGCGGGTTGCTGCGTGGTGAAGATCGGTTGATCCTTGTTGAAAAGCATCCTGAAGATGCGCGCCAAGCGAAAGAGAATTTTGCGTTTGATGGACGCGTGAAACTGCTTGAGCGTGACGCCTATGAGGCTCTCAATGCATTGTTGCCGCCGAAAGAAAGGCGCGGTCTCATTTTAATTGATCCGCCCTATGAAGAGCGCGATGAATTCACACGTGTCATTGATGCGCTCAGTCATGCTTGTCGGAAATTTTCAACCGGCATCTATGCGATCTGGTATCCGTTGAAAGCGGGATTACCTGTTGATGCCTTCTACAAGGATGTCGTCAATTCTGAGTTTCCGAAAATTCTTCGCATTGAACAATGGGTGCGCGATGAGCGGGCGGGCGATGGTTTGGCCGGATCAGGCCTCTTGATCATCAATCCGCCGTGGAAGCTTAAAGATGAAATGACAAGTATTTTGGCTTTTCTCGACAAAGTTCTGAGCCTGGGAGCCGGACACAAAGTCAGATGCGACTGGTTGGTGCCCGAAATATCGAAGTGAGCTTTGCGGACAAGCTGGAGCATAGCGCTGGCCGAACGCGCGCGGGCCTGCTAGGATTTGCTATTCAATACATAAAGATTTGTAATTAGGGTTGAGGAGACTGAGTTATGATTTTGCGTTCAGCGCCCGCGTCCCCTTTTGGACGCAAAGTGAAAATGGCAGCCCATATTGTCGGTGTCATTGATCGGATCAAGGTTGTGAATGCCGACACGTTGAGTGCCGAAGATGATTTGCGTCAACAAAATCCGCTTGGCAAAATTCCCACTCTTATTCTTGATGATGGACGCGTGATTTATGATTCTCGCGTCATTGTTGAATATATCGATCATCTTGGTGGCGGAGGACGCGTCATTCCGGTGAAAAGCCCGGATCGGTTTGATGTACTTGTCATGCAATCCTTGGCTGACGGCATTATGGATGCTGCGATTTTACAGATTTATGAATTGCGTTTCCGTACCGAGGATCGTCGCGAACAAAAATGGGTTTCGCATCAAGCGGGAAAAGTTGAGCGTGCACTTGCGGCGCTTGAAGCTAATCCGCCGCATCTGTCACCCGTTCCGCACATTGGAACCGTCGCGGTCGCATGCGCTCTCGGTTATCTTGATTTCCGTTTCGAAGGCGCTTGGAGAAAGCAACATCCACGCCTCGTGGCATGGCTCGACGATTTTGCTGCGCGTGTCCCCTCATTTGCAACAACCGCGCCACACTAATTTGCGACCACAAAAAACATACAAAAACTTGCTTCGCCAAGAAGCACGTTTTCCGTATTCAAAGACATGTTTCAGTTCAGAATTTGTAATTCAGACCGACACGAACAAGGCCCCAATCCGCACCTGATGAACCACCGCCTGACGGAATGTCTTTTTCTTCAATATGAATATAAAGCGCTTCGGCTTTTGCGGTCCAAGGTCCCGTGATCACAGTTTCAACACCACCGCCAAGCGCGTAACCATTATGGTAATTATCGACTGTTGATCCACCGTTGGAATCGTGTGTTGTCGCGCCGGTATAACCAGCCGTGAAATAAGGCATCGTCTCGTTCATCGCATACCCAACGCGGCCACGAAATGTATTGAGATAACGTGCTTCGCTTGAACCGGTACTACTGCCTTTGATGTTGCCGAGTGAAAGATCAGCTTCGAGCCCGTAAACCCAATTATTTTGTGCTTGGTAATTCACGCCACCCGTGACGCCCAAAGTGCCGCCGGTGGGATTGCCATACACATCCTTGCCTTCTTTGGTGAAATTGCCAAAGCCTAAACCCGTATGGAGCCCGCCATAGACATCCGTCCAATTCGACATTTTTCGGACGAGAGTCGGAATGGTTTGGGGAGCTGCCTTTTTGCTCGGAAGATCCGCCACATAGGCTGTGGTGCCAACAACAAGAAGCATGGCCGTTGCCGAAGAAAGACGTGAAAGCAAAGACATGGTATGAACTCCTCGAATTTCATGAACCCGATGAGCGATGCGCTCACGAGTTTAAGGTTACGCTGACGCTGACACGTCAACGTGCATGAGCCCGTTTCATCTCAGAAGCGGGCTTAATTTTGGAAAAGTGATGATCGAAAGAGGAAATGCCGGGGCAGAAATTTGGTTCCCGGATTTATCGTTAATGAATGATAAAAGGACTACGGTTGACGAGACTTCGTAACCGTCAAGCCTCAGAATTTATAAGAGATTCCGAATCGAAATAAGTTTGTTTTCGTATCGAGAGAAACGGTTGATCCATTTGCAAGATAATTTGAGGCGGCAAGATCATAATGCAAGAATTCGCCACGCAAGACGAAATTCTGCATTGCGAAGGTTTCGACGCCCGCGCCATAAACAACGCCATATTTTATCGCGTCGGTAGAATTCACATTGGTGTAATTGGTTCCACTGATCGCCACACCCAAAGTGCCGTAAGCGAGATTGTTGCTGAAGGCATAACCACCGCGGCCGCGACCTGAAGCGGTCCAAGATTGAGTAAAGCTTTCGCTTGTTGAACTGTTTTTGACTTGTGACGAGTCGAAGTCGCCCTCAAGCCCGCCAACAAATTGTCCACTTTGGACGTTCATTCCGCCATGGGCCCCATAAACCGTGCCGCCTGTTGTCAGCGACCCTGCGGTGCCAAGACCCGCGCCCCCATGAATGCCGATATAGCCGCCTTGCCAATTCGAAACGCCATCGGTCGAGAACAAACCACCCGCGAAAGAGGGGCTTGAGAGGCTCGCGGCCAAAATTATTCCAAGGCCATATCGATTAAGTGGGCGGGTCATCGTGATCACTCTGGACCGGACAGGTTACAAGGCTTACGTCCGACTCCGAGAATTTTATCAATCTCGGGATCCACCCCTAAGCGATGCCTCAAAATATGGTCAACAGAAGGTAAACCGATTGCCTGTTTCATCCGTGAGAGGTTCATGCGATAAGCAGATCCGTATGTTTTCGGATCGACCCTTTACCAAGGTAATTTATGACCGAGTTAACTCCTTCACCCAGCGCGCGTAAGACCGCCCTTGTAACCGGCGCTTTGCGTCGAGTGGGTGCCACGATCGCCAAGAGGCTCGCGGTTTCGGGCTATCAGGTGATTTGTCATGTGCGAAATGGTTCGGTCGAAGCGGATCAACTCGTCGCTCAAATTACCTCTTCAGGAGGTGCAGCTCATATTGTTGAAGCGGATCTTGTGGACGTTGACGCGCGTTCAAAAATGATGGCAGGGATTGGCGAACGCTTTGGGGCGCTTGATCTTCTCGTCAATAATGCGGCGGCTTTTTCATCGGATCGATTTGAAGACTATTCAGAATCGTCTCTTGATATGCATCTCGCCATCAATCTGAAAGCGCCGATTGATCTTGCGCGGATATTCGCGCGCCTGGCGTCGAGCAATAATCCGTCGATTGTGAATATTGTCGATCATCGCGTGTTGAAACTCACGCCGCAACATTTCACTTATACATTATCAAAAGCTGCACTCCATGCCGCGACGCAAACCATGGCGCAAGCCTTGGCGCCAAAAATCCGCGTCAATGCGATTGGTCCGGGTCCCACTTTGCCTAATCCTCATGACGGCCAGGCCGGCTTTCGCCATGAAATTGCGGGTGTGCCGTTAAATCACGCGGTCGATCCAAGCGATATTGCCGATGCAGTTGTTTATCTTGCTTCCACTCGAAGTGTTACCGGCATTTTGTTGCCTGTTGATGCGGGACAAGCCATCGGTTGGAAAACGCCCGACATTATTGAATGAAGCCGTTCAGTCAGTAAGAGCAATCGCCGCAATCAAACGTCCGTAATCCGCTTCTTTGCGATGTGTAGTGCGACGGAAACTGAAAAATCTTTCTTCATCCGTATAGGTACAAAGCGCGAGATTTTCGATGTTTCCGACGCGTGCTTTTTCCAAGCGATCGATGATATAAGCGGGTAAATCGAAATGATATTTTCCGTTTTTTGTTTGCGTGGTGAAAAAGCAGTTCGAATTTTTATCGGTTGAAAGAAATGTCTCGCGGAATTCAGGCCCGACCTCGTAAGCGCTTTGACTGATTGTAGGTCCAAGCGTCACATGAATGCGAGAACGTTCCGCACCCAACTCTTCCATCGCGAGAAGGGTCGAGTCGATCACGCCATAAAGCGCACCCTTCCATCCGGCATGAGCCGCTCCTATCACGCGTGCGTGAGGATCTGCAAAGAGAAGCGGGCCACAATCAGCGGTGCCGATGCCAAGCGCTAAGCCCGTCAGATTGGTGACCATCGCATCAGCGCGGGGGCGCTGATCGAGCGACCAAGGCTCATTCACTTTCACGCATGTCGCGGAATGAATTTGATAAAGGCTCAAGAGATGATGATCATTCACGCCAAGTGTTCTGGCCATACGAGCGCGATTTTCAATGACTGATTGCGGACCATCGGATGAACCGATGCCGCCATTCAAACTCCGATATAATCCTTGCGATACACCACCTTCGCGCGTGAAGAAACCATGCACAAGGCCTTTATGCTGCAGAGTGGACGTCATAAGAGGACGAGGCATCGCGTCAGTCATGGGATCAAAATCCAGCCGGTGTTGGCCATTCTTTACCCGAAATGGCGAGTGCTTTGAAGAGATGACCCATGCCGGTGCTTGTGGGTTCCATCAATCTCTCCCGAGCTTTCCGAATATCATTCGCCTGTTGGGGTGAGGCTTTTCGAATGAGAGTCTCGACGCGTGTGTCGATACCCAAACGATCTAGCAATTCCGCTTGCGAGATCGGGCCGTGGGTGCGCGCGCCACTCTCACGCGTGGCAAGTTCAAGAGATTCAAAATTCACATGAACTGTGAGATCCGCTTCTCCCGGCGTTTCAAGCGGATTGACAAATTCATGCGCTTTCAATGCTTGCAACGTGTCACCGAAACCGGATTGCGTATAACCATAATCAATGATGAGTCCGGCACCACCAAACTGAGCAAGATGGCGCGCGAGATCACGCATGATTGTTTCGCTGATCGGTGCATATTCGAGAATATCACCTTCACTGCCACCGGGCCCCGACATGCGCATCGATTCTTGCGCCAGACCAAATATCAATGAGTCGTTCTCGGTGCCGATCAAACATTCATGCCACGCCTGATTGCGTTTCTGAAACTGCCTAATCGGTAATGCATCAAAAAATTCATTAGCGAGAATGATGGTGGGCTTTTCCGGAAGCGTTGCGATGGTCGTGGCCCATTCAATGCGCGGATGGGCGTCGGCAAGTGTTTGTTTTTGAATGGCGCCCAGCACCGGGCTCATTTCAACAAGTGTCACCTGAAGCGCGTCGTGAAATCCTGTAACGGCTTTGGTTGCGCGCAAAACATCACTCATCAAAGTGCCACGACCGGGCCCGAGTTCAACAAGTGAGATGGAAGGTTGACTGGCGCGTAGCCACAGATCAGCGCTCCAGAGGCCGATGAGCTCACCAAACATTTGCGAAATTTCGGGCGAGGTTGTGAAATCACCAGACGCGCCCAAAGGATCGCGCGTCATATAATAACCATGCTGCGGGTCACCCAGAGCGAGCGCCATATACCGCTCGACGTTGATAGGCCCCTCTTGCCTGATGATCTCGATGATGCGTTGGCGCAAAGCGCTCATGGATTTTTTGCCTCTGCGCGGAAACTTCTGATCACCAGCCACAGGCCGACCAACGCCATTGGTAATGAAAGCACCATGCCCATCGTGAAGCTGCAGGGCAAGGCTTCGGTAAGCGGATCGGGATCACGATAAAGTTCAGCGAAACTCCGCGCGAGCGCGTAAAGAATTCCGAAAAGTCCGGCGAGCAACCCTGATCGTTTCAATCCGCCTTTCATCGCAATGAAACCAATAATCACGAAGATGAGTAAACCTTCTAAGCCGGCTTCATAAAGTTGGCTTGGATGACGCGGCAGATCATCGGCACGTGGAAAAATCATCGCCCAAGGAACATCGGTTGGACGTCCCCATAATTCGCCATTGATGAAATTCGCGATGCGACCAAAAAATATTCCAATGGGTGCAACAATGGCAGCGATGTCGAAGAGATACAGAAGCGGCACTTTTCGATGCCACGAGAGAAAACTCATCGCGAGTAATGCACCAATGAAGCCGCCATGAAAGGCCATGCCGCCATGCCACACGGCAAAAATTTCTGCGGGGTGATTGCTGAAATATTCAAGATCATAAAAGACGACTTGGCCAAGCCGACCACCAATCACAATGCCGAAAGCCATATAAACCAAGAGGTCATCAATCGCTAATCGATCAGGATGTTCACGTGTGCCCCAAAGATGATCTCTGGAAACAAGTGCGATGGCCAAGCGCCATCCGAGCAAGAGGCCCGTAATATAGGCAAGCGCATACCAGCGAATGGCGAAGGGGCCGAATTCAACAAGAACCGGATCAATCTGCGGGAAGGGAATTACGAAAAAAGGCATGGGATCCTAAAAGAGTGACTGAGTCCGGGCGAGGCTTGCGCCTTTCATTTTCGCCCGTCAAGCCGAGACACAAGCGGCGACTATGGGGTGGCATCGTCATATCATCATGGTAAAAGAAGACTATATGGTGACGTCGGTTCCGGCGGCTCACTCTTTGAGGGCATGAAGATGACAGCAACGAATAACCCCTTCCTTGATAATCTCTCCCGTTTGATGACGGACGCAGCGGGCATGGCGACCGGCATGAAGCGTGAGGCGGAAACCGTGATGCGGGCGCAATTCGAACGTTTGATTCGTGATATGGATGTCGTCTCGCGCGAAGAGTTCGAAGCGGTGCGTGCGATGGCGATTGCGGCTCGTGAAGAGAATGAGCGATTGGCAGAGCGAATTGCTGAACTCGAATCAAAACAGGGCAAATAATTTGATTCGAATGTCGATTTACTCCTGATTCGACGGCAAAGGTCTGTGGACAGGGGATTACGGCGATTGTGCGATTCAGCCGAATGCGTGAGCGTCCAACCTGCCTGATGGTTTTAAGTCGCCCTTGTCGGGGCGGGCCATTAAGGCAACTGGATGCATGATGTCGATCACTTATTCACATGAAACCGAGCGGGGCGAACATCCGCTCGATATGGTCGAGCGGCTCGCTCAACTCAAAGATTTGACCTTCGAGCGCTCGGGCGATGATGAGATCGCCATCTCCGTGCAGGGCCGTTGGACGTCTTATGATGTCGCCTTCACTTGGCTTGAAGGCATTGAAGCACTGCATGTGGCATGCGCCTTTGATCTTAAAATTCCCGAACGCCGTCGCATTGAGATCGCCGATTTGATGACTCGCATCAATGAGCAATTGTGGATTGGTCATTTTGATATGTGGTCGGAAACAGATGTAGTGATGTTTCGTCATTCACTGATGTTGTCGGGCGGTGCTGAGCCTTCGGGCGCACAATGCGAAGCTTTGATGAATCTTGCTGTGGATACGTGTGATCGCCATTACCAAGCATTTCAATTAGTGATGTGGTCCGGAAAATCGCCCGTTGATGCGTTAGCCGTCACGATGTTTGAAACGGTCGGCGAAGCGTAAGTTTTTTTGATCCTTAATTTTGGGAGATCAAATCATCATGAGTGCTGATTTTCCCTCGTCTCTCATTCTCGTTGGTGCCGGCAAAATGGGCGGCGCGATGCTTGAGGGATGGCTTCATGCCGGTCTTTATGGCCCATCGGTCACGGTGATTGATCCTTTGCCCTCAGACGCAATGAGCGCTTTGTGCGCGCGGGTGGGTGCAAAGCTTAACCCGAAAGAGACACCTTCAATTCCAGAGGCGCTTGTGCTCGGCATCAAACCGCAAATGTTTGATGCGGCCGCGCCAACACTTGCACCGCTCGCAGGCCCCGACACTTTGGTTGTTTCGATTTTGGCCGGCAAAACCATCGACAATCTCAAAACGCGGTTACCTAATGTGCGCGCGATCGTTCGCTCGATGCCGAATCTTCCGGCTTCAGTGGGGCGGGGTATTTCCGGCGCGGCAGCGAGTCCTGAAGTTACTGAACGCCAGAAATTGATGGCTGATCGTCTCCTCAAGGGTGTCGGGCAGGTCGAATGGGTCGATCATGAAGATTTGATCGACGCTATAACGGGGCTTTCGGGTTCAGGCCCCGCCTATGTGTTTCACCTCGTCGAATGTCTTGCGAAAGCGGGTGAAGCCGAGGGGTTGCCACCGGATCTTTCGATGCGGCTTGCCCGCGCAACCGTTGAAGGGGCGGGCGAATTGCTGCACCGGTCCGATTTGTCTGCCGAGATGCTCCGCCAAAACGTCACTTCACCGGGCGGGACGACGGCAGCGGGCCTCACAGTGCTCATGGGAAATAAGGCGCTTGAAAAGCTGATTGCGGGCACGGTGCATGCGGCGCGGCGTCGCGCTCATGAACTCTCGGGCTGATCCGGGCTAGACATTCGGGGCAAGCCCCTCCATCTCTAATCAATCAAAAGATGGGGCCGAAAATGAGCACTCATGGACAATCAAGCCGCGACCGGATCGTCGACGCGTTGATGGAGCTCGCTGCGGAACAGGATTGGGATCGGATCGAGATCACCGAGATTGCCGAGCGCGCGGGCGTATCTCTTCTGGAATTTCGTGAAGCCTTCCCGTCAAAAGGCGCAATTCTTGGAAGTTTCAATCGACGTATTGATCAAAAGGTTTTGAGCGATGACGATAAAAGTCTCGCGGACGAATCAACACGTGATCGGATTTTCGATGTGCTCATGCGCCGCTTTGATGCGCTTGCACCCTATAAACAAGCGTTGAAGCGCATGGCGCCTTCATTGGCGCGTGATCCGCTCACGCTTGCCGCTCTCAATCAGGCGGCATTGAACTCGATGCGCTTTATGCTTGCGGCTGCGGGTGTTAAAACAGAAGGGCCGATGGGCGCAATCAAACTTCAAGGCGCTGTTCTCGCTTATGCCAAAGTCATGGATGTATGGTTTCGGGATGAAGATGCAGGTCTTTCTCGCGCCATGGCCGCACTTGATGAAGAATTGAAATGCGGCGGCATGGTCATCAATCGCCTTGAAGATCTTGAACGTATGACGGCACCTTTGTCAGGCTCTCTCCATCGCATGGTTGAGCGCGGTATGGCGATGGCCAAGAAAGAACGCGGTGCTCGTCGGGCTGATGCGGATCTTGATCCGTCGATCTAATATTTTTCTCCAAGGATCCTAACGATGTCTGATGCGTCTGTTGTTGCGCCAGTAATTGCTTTTGACGATTTTTTGAAAGTCGATATTCGCGTCGGCACCATTATCGAGGCGGAGCCTTTTCCTGAAGCGCGTAAGCCTGCGATCAAATTGAAGATTGATTTCGGCGCGCCAATTGGCATCAAAAAATCTTCGGCACAGATTACTGAAAATCATAACCCTTCGGCGCTTGTCGGCACACAGGTTCTTGCGGTTGTGAATTTTCTACCGCGTAAAATAGGCCCCTTCATATCGGAAGTGTTGACGCTTGGTGTGCCGGATCAAAACGGCAAAGTGATGTTGATCCGTCCAGATAGTGATGTGCCGAAGGGTGGACGGCTCTATTGAACGCGCTTTGATTGACTAGCGCGTTTTTATGCATTTGCCGCGATGGCGTCGCGCCGGATGCGTTCGACCATTGAGCGCACACCATTCGAGCGTTGTGGGGTCAGATGTTCTGCGAGTCCCAAGCGACGAAAAAGATCGAGCGCATCAATGCTTAAGATTTCTCGCGCGGATTTGTCTGAATAAAGCGCGAGCGTGAGTGCGACGAGTCCTTTGACAATATACGCGTCGCTTTGGCCTTTAAAAGAAAGAACGGTCTCCGAGCCTGATCGATCAACAGAAGTCACGACCCATACCTGACTGGCGCAGCCTTTGACGCGATTATCTTCGGTGCGTTCGCTTTCGGGGAGTTCGGGCAGGTCTTTCCCCAGTTCGATTAAATAGCGGTAGCGGTCTTCCCAATCTTCCAGGGAGCCAAAATTCTCGATTATCTCATTGATGCGTGACGCCATGACCGACTCCGAACTGGCTCGTCTTTAGAGCTGAAACGCGTCGGGGTCGAGATTAAATCTTTCTCTGAGGGACCGGCTCGCGACGAGGAGGCAAAGGAATTGTCGTTGTCGGCGCCGCATCTGCCACTTGATTATGCGTGTTCGGCGTGGCTTGCGCCGCTTGAGCGGTTTCGGGGCCGATCAAAGCCGCAAGGGGGTCAGCATCCGCAGTGACTTTTACGGCGCGCATTGCCATATCGACGCAGGATTTTTCATGACCGGCACAGACCGTTGCGACCGCATGTCCTGCTGTTTCCATCGTCGCTTTCAAAGCGGCAATGCTGATTGTTTCCGGACCTTTTGACGACGAGTTTGAAACCGACGCGTGTGGTGGCGTGTTGTCTTGCGATTTTAATGTCGCGCTTGTGCTTGTCGAGGTCGCCATGGACGTGGGACGCGCAAGCCATTCTGGCATCGGCGGCCGTAAGGGCGATGACAAATAGATAAGGCCAATTACGGTGGCGGATCTGATTAAGAATCCCATCGGCTACGAATCGAATCCCGGCTTCTGCAAGTTTTCTAATGATCGACAGGAGCCCAAAACGGGATTGTCACAACATCACACTCCGACAATGCGTCATGCTGATTGAGGAGACACGCATAGATTGTAAAGATGGTTAAAGCTTGGTGAATAAATCTCCCGTTTTTAGGCGCTTTGTTAACGCTTCGCCGCGCGTTGTTAACAATTGAAGTTATGTCGTTCAAAATTGATGAAAGCGTTTAGGGAAGGCTTAAGCACGTTGATGCACTTTTAGGATCGAAGCGGGACGTGAAGTAGTTCTGGCTTTTTACTTCGAGGGGTGTCATGATCAAAAAGGCTGAACAGATCTTGGGCGACGCTTTTGGCGCTTTGGTTCATCCCTCAATCATCGAAGGTACACCGGCCTTTACTGCGCACCGTTATTTTATTGGTACGCGCCTTGCAATGGCGGTTCTCGGGGTCATCGCTCTTTCACTCTTCACGATCATGCCGCAGGTTATGACCTCGACTCTGCATTATCTCGGTGTGATTTTTTTATTCCAAGCTGTTGTGGCGTTAGGCGTGTCACGCCTTGGTGGCTTCCGAGCAGGCATTTTTATTTCGCTTCTTTCACTATCTTTGATCCCGGTGCTTGCCGGTGGTCCGGCCTCTTTGGCTTTGCTCATGCCACTCATTCTTGAAGGCGCCTTATTGCAAGGTCCGCGCGGTGCTGTCGTCTATGTCATCAGCCTTACGACGAGCGCGTTTGTATCCTTCTTCACGGGCCCCATCGTGTCGCAATTTGCAATGATGTTGTTTTCGGCGTGTGGACTCGGTGGTCTGGCATTTGGTGTTTTCTTTGCGCTTGATTTGATCGTGGGTGCGGATCGTCGCGCAACGCGTGAAGAAGATCGGTGGCGTGGGGCAACCGCATTGATTGATGGTAGTTTGGCGCGTCACGATGTTTCGGGCAAGATAAAAGGTGCAAATGAAAAATTTTGCCGGTTCCTTGGCATTGAAGCGGATGCGCTTTCAGATCGTAGTGTGATTGAGAGATTGCATCTTTCAAGCGCGCCGTTATTTTTGAAAGCACTTTCGGATGCGAGCCATGGCGCGCAATCGATTGATGTCCATATTCGCATTCGTGCGGAAGCGGGAGCCGACGGACATGATGCGTCTGATCCTTATCGCGATGCCATCGTGCGTTTTCAGCGTGTAACACCTGGCGGCAAGGGTGATGATGGCGAAATTTTTGCACTTTATCGAGCCGCTCCTGCTCCGCTTGTCCAACGCAAAGCGGAAAAAGTTGAAACCACCACTTTCGCCTTGCAACGTTTCGGGCATGAATTGCGTACCCCATTATCTGCCATTGTAGGTTTTACGGATTGTCTTGCGGATCCGAATTTGATGGCTGATCAAGGGTCCCGTCGGCAGGATTATGTGCATTTGATTTCGGTTTCCGCACATCACATGCTTGATCTTGTTGATGGGCTTTCGCAGGGCAAAGTTCCGCAAGCAGCGGAAGATCGTTTTGATCTTGCCGCAATTCTAAATGAAACTTTGGCCATGATTGAGCCGGATGCGGCTCAAAAGGGCACGGAAATTCGCGCGCATATCGCCCCACATTTGCCGCGAATGATCGGACATCGGAGTGGCATTCGCCAAGTGGCACTCAATCTGTTGAGCAATGCGATAAAATTTGCACCGCAAGGCAAAGTGACTGTCACGCTTCGCCAAGAAGGTCCGATGCTTGCCCTCACCATCGCTGATGACGGCGCGGGTGTTGAGATTGATGAATTGCCGCGTTTGACCGAACCGCGTTTCCGCGGTCGTTCAAGCCGCAGCACGCAGATCGAAGGGCAGGGACTTGGACTTTCGATTGTCCGTGAAATCGTGACGCATCATGATGGAAAACTCGTCCTTGATAGTCGTCCGGGTGAAGGACTTTCAGCAACGGTGCATTTTCCGCTCGAGCCTCAAGCACAGGAAGTCTATCACACAACGCGCCGTGTGATGGCGGGAGGTCGTCGTTATGCGTGATCGCATGGCGCGGCGCGAGCCTATCCTCGAAGACTCTTACGGCTATCATGATCAAGACGATCATGATTTGGGGGGCAACGAAGATGCATCGCGTTTGCGGCGTTATCTATCGCCCGCACGCAGCTTGCCGACGACGATTCTGATTTTGGTGATGATCGCTTTTGTAACCAATGCGCTTTATTTCCAGCAAGGCAATCGCGCTACACTCATTCCGAATCTTTTGATGTCGATGAGAAGTGTTTTCATCGGCGCGACGCCGGGTGATCCGAATGCCGTTCCCGCGCCTCCTCGTCGTCCTGATCCTGCCTTGGGCGATGTTTCTGTAGCGTTAGCCGAACGAGCGCTTATTCGTGTGGGTTATTTTTCAGGCCCGGCCGAAGGATTGAAATCAGCCCCGTATCGCGAGGCTTTGATGCGCTTCCAAAAAGATCGCCATCTTCCCTTAACCGGTGAGCTTGATGAGCCGACAAAACGGGAGCTCGAAAAACTGTCGGGCTTGCCAGTCGAATAATTGTTATGGCGCGTCTACGCTCCGACCTTGTTATTGCTGCCATTTTAAGACGCGCACAAAGCGCAGGCGCGACCGCGGTGTTGAGGCGGCGCGGCGTTGGAGAAGCCGGGGCGATTTTCATTTCGGTTGATTATGTCGATGGGCGACTTGATCTTTATGGACCTGCGCCACCGCGTATAGACGAGAGCGCAGAGGACACGAGGCGCTTTGATCGTATCTTAATTGATGCCAGTGGGCTTGATTTGAGTGAGCGCATGGCCCGCGAAGTCAAATTTGACCCTGATCTATGGTGGGTTGAAATCGAAGACCGGCAGGGTCGTTATTTTGCGGAATAGGTTGGTCTTTCGCTTTTTCTGGACATCAATGAAGAAGGTCATGCACAATGATGATAATATAGCAGCGCCAGGCCTCTCACAGTAAATTGTAATTGGCGTCTGATCGTATCGCGATTCCTGCTGAGATGGTTCAAAATGTCGTTGAAGCAATTTTGAACGATGCCGGATGCTCTCAGTCTATTGCGCGCGAAGTTGCAGATCATCTTATCGATACCGAATTATGTGGAATTGAATCGCATGGCGTGATGCGCGTGATGCAATATGCCGATCAATTCGCAAAAAGGTGTCATGGACTCTCAAGCTGAGGCGATCATTCATCGTAATAAAAACGGTGATGATGAGGTTGATGGCCGCGGCGGCATCGGTATTCCCGCGATGCGGCTTGCAGTGGATCACTGTGTTGCAAGAGCGAAAGAAAAGGGAATTGCTGCGTTACCTCTGAGACATGTGGAACATACCGGCCGCTTGGGCGCTTATGCGGAGCGCGCGGCCCATGACGGATGTCTGGTGATCATCATTGGCGGCGGCGGACAACAAAACTGGCGACAGGTTGCTCCTTATGGCGGCGCGAAAGCACTGCTGCCGACCAATCCTTTTTGTTTCGGAATTCCCGGTGGACAACAAGGTCCGGTGATTGTGGATTTTGCAACCTCGATGATTGCAGGCGGATGGCTTTATGCAGCCCGGGCTGCGGGTGGGAAAATACCTTTCGGCACGATCATTGATCGTGAGGGTGAGCTCTCGGATAAGCCTGCTCATTATTTTAATGGGGGCGCCATTTTACCGAAAGGTGGCGCGATGGGGTATGGTTTGGCGGTGATGGCCGAACTGATTTGCGAAGCCATGCTTGGTCCCGTCACTACGGAAGTGAATTGGTTTGTCATGGCTGTCGATACGAAGCGGTATCGCGAGCCTCACATCATGATGAATGTGGCTGAGGAGTTCCTTGCCGAACTCGGAGACTGTCCGCCTGCCAAAGGTGTGACGAGGGTCGAAGTGCCTGGCGATCGTGAAAGGCGGCATCGCGACGAGAATCGTGGGCGGATCATTGCGCTCCTAGAAACGACTTGGACCGCCATGCAGGAAAAAGCAAAGCGCGCAGCCTCTTGATTAAGTGGGCCGAGTTTATCTCAGGGCGACCTTGGCGTTGTCATAATTCAATTATGACAGTTTTTTTACTTGCGCTTGTTCCAAGCCTCCCGCAGTTTATCGCAATTATGGGCTCGTACGACATTGTGTAAATGTCGGCCATAATGGTGTTACCGCGTTAAATGGACGGGAGGTATTATGCATACAGTTATTCGGACCTATTCAGGCAAAGGCGCTGTTGAGACGATTGATCTGATCATTGCAAGTAAAAAAGATATCAAAAAAATTATGCGCGGTGTAAAGGGCTTTATCAGTTATTCGGTGATCAAAACCGAAACGGGCGGCTTTTCTGTAACCATATCAAAAAATGAAAAGGCATCTGATGCTATTACGGCCGCAGCGCGTGAATGGGTTTTGGCCCATGCGGCTCATTTAAAAGCCAAAGCCCCCAAAATTACCGGGGGAACAGTTTCGATGCAATTTGACGCGTGAGCGGTCAGGTCGATTATTTCAAATCGATAGACGGAGGCTGATGGTTTAGGCCACTGCATCCATAAGAAGAACCTCAGCGGGGTAGGAGCGATCTGTTTGTTCCTGCCCCGTTTTGTTTCGTCTTGTGAACGATGGTGGATGCATCGCATCAAAAAGAATTTTGGCGGATGCATAATCCAATTGTTCGAGCACATCGATCGCGCCACCGGGTCGTAATTTCAAAACTGGATCAACACCGATGAGATTGAGCAGAAGGGGGATGTCTTTCTTATCCATCCCCAATGATAGACCGGCCAAAGTGGCAATCGCCCCATCGGGATGATCAAGTTGGGGGCGCAAAGTGGACATTGAGGTGCTCATTCCAGAGCTTGCCGCTACGGCCGAGAGAACATCATCGCGATCGCCGCGTTCAATCGCATGGGTGAGCGAGGTTGGTAGAGCACAGCGTGGTTTATCCTGATATTGGCTAAGATTGGCTTCCTCTAACGCTTCTCTGATCAACATTGTTCTTTGTGTGGCCGTGGCGTTTTCGAAAAGTCTGGCGCGTTGATGAAAAGACAGATCGTCGCGCCCCAACAATTGGCTTGCAAGTTTCTGATCTTTTTTCGCATGCAGAAGCAATTGATCGACAACACGATGGGCATCTGTCAACGTCGGGCATTCGGCGATGAGATGATCAAGAACCGGATCATGGCGATCACAGAGTACCAACAGAAGTAAAGGATCAAGGTCGGCGCGACTGGCAACCGCGCGCGCTTCGTCAGTTGTTCCTGACGATGCGCGATGAAGGAGTAGTGTTGTCGGTAATGTTTGCGCACCCGCGAGCGCAATCAAGCTTGAGCGATCGCTGCGCGCGAGAAAAGCAAAGGCAAGCGATTGCGTCATATGGCCGGAAGAGTTCAGCATCTCGGCGCAAATGCGCGCGATTTTTTCGGATGCGCGTGGCAGAAGCGCATGTACCTCAGTTGCCAAATGGGATACGGGTTTTAACGGAACAAGATGAGTCCCGTCTGAAGGAGCGATCATTTGATCTTGAGGCGACCCCGGAAACATAGGTGACAGGTCCAAATCACGACGCGGTTCAATGGTGGCTCGTTCAAACGCCAAGCTCATGCTTTAACCGCGCCTCCCCAATCGGGTTCCTCAATTCGGTCTAAGCCGAATCCCTAATCGACTTTGAAACCCTAGAGCGCCAATCGTTAGCGAAGCGTTAACCATATCGGGTGAATAGTTACGGTGGTTCTAACCTCGTGATCCGAGAGGAGAGTTCCGGTGGCAAAAATTCTGAAATTTGACCCCGCGCGTAGGGGAAAGCGCGTCAGTGCCGCCGTAGCGACACCGTGCCAGATCATTTTATTCACCGGCGTACATTACGAACATTCGGAGACTGGCCGGAAAAGAAAAAGGATTCGCACCACGTCATCATTGCCTAAGGCGGGTCGGTGGAAAGCGTGAACGCGCCACAGTTACAATTGCCTCTTCGGTGAACCGTGGCGGTTGAAAAAAGCGATAAATGTAACAAGAAAATTACGTCGTCATCTCTAATTTGCCACGCATTACACCCAGTGTGCTCATGATAATTCGCCGGGCAGAGCCACGCACTAGGATTAATCATAAAGGTTGAAACTTAAGATTTAAGGCTTTAGTCCTCTTCAAATTCAAATTTATCACGGTGCCTTTGATTGCCATGACTGAAGTTTTTCCATTTTGGGAACAAAAATCTCTCGAGGAGATGTCGGAATCCGAATGGGAAAGCCTGTGCGATGGATGTGGGCGGTGTTGTCTTGTTAAATTAGAAGATGAAGATACGGGAGCCTATTACGCGACCGATTTATATTGTAAACTTTTTGATCCAGAAACATGTCGGTGTAGTAATTATCATAATCGTCAAGAGTATGTTTCCGATTGCGTAAAGCTTACACCTCAAGAAGCGCGCACATTAAAATGGCTTCCACCCACTTGTGCCTATCGCCTTCTTGCGGAAGGAAAACCATTAGAAAACTGGCATCCTTTGATTTCAGGTCGATCCGAAACGGTGATAGAAGCTGGAATTTCTGTAAAGGGACGTCTTTTTGCCTCTGAAACCGATTTACCCTTTGAAGATTTTCCAGATCGAATAAAAGATTGGCCTTTATCGTGGCCTTTAAAGCAAAAAAGCAGAAAACGATAATATCAATCCATAGAAACTATCATATAATTCGCTAATAAATTCTGTTGGAAAATCCAGACTTAGATTTTAAAAACTATTAAAATGAGACTCTGAGTGATATTTTGCCTGTAGTTAAGAATGGCATATTCGTGGATATGAATTGATATGATGTTCTCTAATCTCCAAAGTTTTTTAAAATTAATTGTTGTGGCAGGGCTCTCTGTATTCTTTATTGTTTTTTCAAATCGTCTTGTCCATGCAGTTGTTCAAGGTAATGCTGATCAAAGTTTTATTCACAATTCAGTTATGGTTCTTGATAATCGCGGCAATGTTTGTAGTGGTGTTGTTATTCGTCAAGATATTGTTTTGACTGCCGCTCATTGTGTTGCAACAGCATCAGATTGGCGTATTCATTGGCGTGACGAGAATAATGTCCCGATACTCGTACAACCAAAACATTTAAAAATACATCCGCAGTATAATTCTAAAGCTATGAAAAATAGAAGCATTTCTATTGATATGGCGCTTGTAAAACTTTCAGAACCATTGCCTTCACAATTCTGGCCGATTGCACTTTCGGATGTTCAGGAATTATCGGTTGGGGATCCTGTTATCGTGGCAGGATACGGATTGAGTGATGAAAAAAATTCTAAGGCTCTTGGAAAATTTAGAAGCGCAACTCTTTCGGTGATCGAACCTTATGGGAAAAGCAAAATCATTCTCTGGCTTGAAGATCCGCTATCGGCGGGTGCTGGTGGGTGTCATGGTGATTCCGGCGGTCCCTTGATCCATAATGGTTCGATTATTGGAATTACGGCATGGACCACAGGAAAGGGAAGATCTGACTGTGGGGTCTACACGCAAGGGCCTCTGATCTCCCCACAAAGAGATTGGATTGAAAGTGTCATTAACTCTTGGTTTTAATTGCTGTTCCATAGAACAGGATCAGATTAGAGTCATTTGAAAACTTATATTGAAGGGGTTTTTCATTCAATTCATTTGATGTTAGCGAGTAGAGTAATGACAACGGCAAGAAACCTTAAATCGATCTTCGTGCAGCACTGAAATCTACATCTGAAAAACTTTCTTCATCGGCAAAGTCACGTTCAGTCGGAGTTGATAATAGCGAGATTATCTAACCCTATATCTGCGCAAGCTAGATCATACTCTTAGATTTATTTTTACAACTTTTTGAAGCGTTTGAATGAAACCAAATTTATTTTTTCCAAATAGCTACAGAGCGGCATACCAAATCTTTGGCAGCTCCAACCAAAACACGTTGAATTGTCTGTAGGCTCCGCAAGCTATCAAAAAAAACATCCGCGAATCTATGAAGAGAGTCGATAATGATCATATAGACGGCTCATTTTTTTTAATTTTTTATCTTCTTATTCAATGCTTAGAAAATCTTGACTTTGTCGATGATGAGTTCATGTATAATTCGATTAATAGCGTGAGGCGAGGGGACAATGTTGTCTTAGCCCCCTAAAGTTGAGCTATTATTCTGGTGCTAATGGGAGGGATCAATGGTAGTTCTTTGATTCAAAAAACATACGGCTAATTTGCCGAGAAAAAGTTTGTGGTAGGTTTCATCACAAATCAAAGGATTTGAATGATTTATCCCGTTTCAAACCTAGCCGATAGACTTGCCAGTAGAAGACTTGCGCCAAGTATGAACACAAATGCAGCAGCAAGAGCCTCTATAATAGTTATGATCAGGGAAGCATGAATTGTGTCTTGTTTTTTGATGAGTTTCGTGGCCGCTTGTTTCAAAAGAATTGAAAAAATTGCAAGAGCGCTCGTTGTAATGGCAGTTCCGATACCGATTGCAATCGCCCCTAAGATTCCAGCATAGAATTGATTTTGTGACAGTGCGAAAACCAATATCAGAATTGAGCCAGAGCAAGGTCTGATACCCGCCGCAAATACCGCGGATATAACATGCTTCAAATCCGAGCCAGCAGGCACAATTGGCGCGTGGATGTGCCCGTGACTATCTTGGTGCGTGTGATAATCGTTTAGATCATTATAAACTTGATGTTTTTGATTTTGTGTATTTGTCATCGAAGAAAATTGGAAAGCGAAATCTTTAGATTTATTCCAAAGTAAAATGACACCGACGATAGCGATCGCAAGAAAACTCACGATCTCGATTAAGTGACTAGCATTTTTCATAGTTGGTGCTGTGACATTGATGATGACGGAAAAAACCGTCACAAGTGTCACTGCCACAATGGTTTGAAGGGCTGCAGCGGCGCTCGCCATACCGACGCTTCGGCCTATCGCCTTTTCATGAGAAAATGCATAAGCAGCTATGACAGCCTTTCCATGACCAGGCCCTATGGCGTGAAATACGCCGTAAGCAAAGCCAAGACCAATTAACAAAAATAGGCCGGTTTCACCATCGCGAAACAGTATGAGACTTGACGTCATTGCTTTCGAAAAGCGTTCTTGAACATTTAGGATTAGAGCAGCAAGCCCGGTAGTTGCGCCGCCCCCCTCAATAATCCCGACGCTGAAGGGACTTTTTTGGGCAGAAGCGGTTATCGTTGTAATCCAATCACTAATTCCTGCGCCAATTATTAATACAATTCCGATACTGAGAATAGCGATTGCTAAAGCCTTGATACGAATGGCGGTTGAAACAGGCATTGCGTGATGTGTGGACATAGCTAATCTTTCAGCAGGCCAGAATTATTCGGGATGCGAATTGCAATCCAAATTGTTTGTTCGTCGCAAGCGAGTTGAATATTACTTCACTTAAAGGTTGACCAACCGGTTCTGGATCTTCCGGTGGTCTCTTGGCAATTACCGCACACGATTTTATTGGTGCATTTAGTAATGCTGGTTCGGGAATATCGGCAAAACGAAAAGAAACGAAATAGGTCGGATCGGTAATTTCTATGACAGTTGTCCGTCCGGGTCTGACCGCTTCTTTCAGCGGTAGGGTGAAAATGAAAATAATCTGCTTGCCGTCAAATTCGAATGTGTAATCTTTCGGCTCGCTGAATTCTTGACTTTTTCCATCGCTCTTGAGGGTCGTAAAATAGTTAAAATCTTTAAGATCAGCCGTATTGACTTTGGCCAAAGGCGCAAGAGCAGCTGCCCCGATCCTTCCATCTTTTTCTCTTGTAACGCCTTGAACTACAAAGACCGAATAGGCTTCGTCGAATACCCAACGATGTTGAACGCCTGTTAATTGCCCGTCAGGGGTAAACAGAATCGTTTGTGACATCGTAATCCAGACATGCGGATGGGCTATTGCGGTTTGGATTAAGGCGGTATTTGAGATTCCAACAACGATCAACAAACTTCTGAGAAACCGATCCATAAATTTCACAACGTCTCCTTGTGATTAGATAGTTAATCCGTCATGCCAGCCTTGTGGTAAAACGCGCCACTTCAAAAATTAAACATTATCAATCAATTCCGCGTCTTTTTCTTATGTTAAACCATTAAATGGGTTCTATTTTAAAGGATCCTAGTGTAAATATACGCGCTAAGAGTGTCTTATCCCCTTCTAAAGAAATAACAAAAATAATTGTATTTAGGGTTTTTTCGTACTCGGAATAATCTTTTTAGGATCATTCGTAATAATCCCTCTAATTGCTACTTAATTTATAATATATTATTTTAGATTAAACCTAAACATTTTA